>SL_3KL_010_SEDDRAFT_10004142_pt1 | contig 13104 bp, 12 predicted proteins | sample SodLakKL_010_SED_2_FD_10381 | JGI IMG/M metagenome (IMG submission 10381)
TCATCAAGCCGGTACCGCCCGTCTGCAGAAATCTCCCATCCATCATATCCTGCATCTTCGATTCCAAAGACCCATTCCGGGTCGTCCCATACCTTGGAGGAGGATGAAAAGTAGATGCCGTTCTTCATGGCTGATCCCGTAGCTCCTGTAACACTCTTCTCACTTCTTCACAAAATGATTGCAGGCTGCCGGTATTGGATATCCGTCTGTCCGCACTATTCATCGCCTCACCGAGGCCGAAACTGCACTCCCGGTCATCCCGGGATCGAAGATCCGCCTCACTGAGGGTATCATCTGAGCGGCCCCGTTCNTGAAGACGGGAGAGCCTGAGATGGAACGGGCAGTCTATTGCGATCAGTGTGAANTCATCAAATTTTGATCTGAAATACTGTACTTCAGCCACACCCCGTATCCCGTCGATGAGGAGGATGGGGGCATGATGCTCTTTGACNGCNGGGACCGTCAGTTCGGCCAGAGCTGCCATNCCCCTCTCCTCCCTNAGACGGCGGGCAATCGTTCCAAGGTGCTGATCGGTCGCCTCAACCCCCTCATCCTGTGCATACGCCCTGATNATATCACCCATGATAACCACAGGGATGCCAAGCTCCCCGGCTATGGAGGAGCATTCACCTTTGCCGCTCGCCGGAAGACCGACCAATCCTATTACCTTCATATCGTATCTCTCCTTCTTCCCGCGTTCTGATGATGACAGGACGCCCGATTCCGTCTGCTATCTGCCTGAGTTCGTCTGGTGAGAGGGGGCGTACCCGTCCGTATATCCCCTGCTGGAGGACGAGATCAACCCCTTCAGCCTCGGATGAGATATACCTGACCTCATCCTCATATCCCCGGAAGAGGGTAACCACAACCTGGAACTCCGGGAGTTTTCCTTGTATAAATGCTCTTTTGCAGACCTTGAGTGTTTCCTGTACAGCAAGGGCATACTTCTCCCGAAGGAGATTGTCATATCTGTTCCATCGTGCCTTGATATCGAGGGCTATCCGATCGACTGATCTCTCTGCTATCAGATCTGAAATGACAGCAGGATAGACGCCATTTGTATGAAGTCCGACGAGGAACCCTTCACCTTTAGCCCGTCGGGCAAGTTCAATAAGTGCCTCTCCCTGCTGTGTCGGTTCACCGCCGGAGAAGACAACCCCCGAGACCGCTATTCTGGTGGAGCGGATCAGATCGATGATCTCATCAGCCGGGCGGTAATCTTCGCCATTCTGGAGGTTCCTGTTATGGCAGTAGTCACACCTGACCGGACACCCTCTGAGGAAGACGGTGCATACAGCACGCCCCGGCCAGTCGACAGTACTGATAGGAATAAAGCCACCAAAATTAACGCGCAAAAAATCACCGGCAGGATACATCTTTGGCCTGAATTTGCTTTAAGGTATCTTCATCTGCACCTCAGCAATTTTTTATGATGTAGGTAAAGCAATATTTATTGCCTGCAAAGAAAGTAATATTGCCTTTATTTTGTAAAATAAAAGGCTTTATCTGCTCATTTGACCTCTTCATAAGTATGACGTTACTTGAGGATGCACGCCGTGGCATCATCACAGATGAGATGAAGGTCGTCGCACAGGCTGAAGGTGTGACCGAGGATTTTATCAGAAGAAGTGTCGCCGGGGGGCATATCGTCATCCCGATCAGCCCGTACAGGGATGTAAAGATCTGCGGTATCGGTGAGGGGCTTCGGACAAAAGTGAATGCCTCAATCGGGACATCTTCTGATATCGTTGATATTGATGAAGAGGTTGAGAAGGCACGTCAGGCTGAGCTTGCCGGTGCCGATACCCTTATGGAGCTCTCGACCGGCGGCGACTTCCTTGATATCCGGCGTCGGGTCATTGAGAATACAACACTCTCCGTCGGATCTGTTCCACTCTACCAGGCATTCATCGAGGCGGCACGAAAGAAGGGGGCAGTCATCCATATGGATGAAGATGATCTCTTCAAGGCGACAGAGGATCAGGCAAAGCTTGGAACGAACTTCATGGCGATTCACACCGGTATCAACTGGGAGACGATGAAACGCCTGAAGAACCAGGGGCGTCACGGGGGACTCGTCTCACGGGGTGGTGCATTTATGACCGCCTGGATGCTGCATAACGAGATGGAGAACCCGTTATACCGCCGCTATGACTATCTCCTCGAGATTATGAAGGAGCATGAGGTCACGCTCTCATTTGGAAACGGGATGCGGGCCGGTGCGGTGCATGATGCAACCGACCGGGCGCAGATCCAGGAGCTTCTCATCAACGCCGAGCTCGCTGATCAGGCGAACGCCTTCGGTGTCCAGACCATCGTCGAAGGTCCCGGCCATATCCCGATTGACGAGATCGCAACCAACGTCCAGCTCCAGAAGCGGGTGACGAACAATAAGCCATTCTATATGCTCGGTCCTCTCGTCACCGATATCGCACCAGGGTACGATGATCGGGTAGCTGCAATCGGAGCAGCCCTCTCCTCATCAGCAGGTGCCGACTTCATCTGTTACGTGACGCCGGCGGAGCACCTCGCCCTTCCAACCCCTGAGGAGGTCTATGAAGGTGTCATATCGTCCCGAATTGCCGCACATGCCGGTGATATGGTGAAACTGAAGAAGACACGGGCGCTTGATCTCGAGATGGGACATGCACGCCGTGATCTCGACTGGGAGCGGCAGTTTGCTGTCGCCATGAACCCTGAGCGTGCCCGTCATATCCGGGACAGCCGTGCACCGGCGGATACTGACGCCTGCACGATGTGCGGTGACTTCTGCGCTCTGAAGATCGTTGGGAAACACTTCAACTTCTAATTTTTTTGGGCCAATCTGCCCATTTCATCGTAACCTTTTTCTCTTTTAGGAGTCTCCGGACTCTTTACTCCATGTACCGATGGTGGCAAAAGGGCGTCTGTAGGAATATTTATATACTAATTAAGACTAACGTATGGTAAATCACAGGTGTTCATTATGACAGGTACAAAAGATTCAATGGATCTGATCGTCAAGGAGGCGGCTCATGGCGATGCCGGACGGGGTATTGCCCGCCTCTCCATTGATGTTATGAAACAGCTTGGCCTGGTCTCAGGCGATGTCATCGAGATCTCAGGCCGGAAGAAGGCAGCGGCTATCGTCTGGCCGGGTTTTCCTGAGGATACGGGACGGGCTGTCATCAGGATTGACGGGAACGTCAGGAGCAATGCCGGGGCCGGGATAGACGACAGGGTCAGGATCAAAAAGCTTGAGGCGGGGTATGCAACAAAGATCACCATTCAGCCGACTCAGCCGATCCGGCTCGTCGGTGGAGAGCAGTACCTCAAGAGGATGCTCCATGGCCGTTCCGTCTCATCAGGTCAGACCGTCCGGGTCAATGTCCTTGGAAACCCGCTCACCTTCGTCATCGCAAAGGTGAGCCCGAAAGGGATAGCAATCGTCACCGAAGATACCGAGGTGGAGCTGAAGGAGACCCCGTATGAAGGGGAGAAGGGGAAGGAGGGCATCTCTGATATTCACTATGAGGATATCGGGGGCCTCGGCAGAGAGTTGCAGATGGTCAGGGAGATGATCGAACTTCCTCTCCGCCAGCCCGAGCTCTTTGAGAGGCTTGGGATCGAGCCGCCGAAGGGTGTTCTGCTCTACGGACCTCCGGGAACCGGCAAGACGCTCATTGCACGGGCTGTTGCAAGTGAGGTGGATGCCCACTTCATCACCCTCTCCGGTCCCGAGATTATGAGCAAGTACTACGGAGAGTCGGAAGGAAAGCTCCGTGAGGTCTTCGAAGAGGCGCAGGAGAATGCCCCGACGATCATCTTCATCGATGAGATCGACTCGATCGCACCGAAACGTGAGGATACCAAAGGCGAGGTCGAGCGGCGGGTTGTCGCCCAGCTCCTCTCACTGATGGACGGGCTGAAGAGCCGTGGCCAGGTGATCGTCATCGCTGCAACCAACATCCCCGATGCCATCGATCCTGCACTCCGGCGTGGAGGGCGGTTCGACCGTGAGATCGAGATCGGCATCCCGGATAAGAAGGGGCGGCTCGATGTGCTGCAGATTCACAGCCGGGGAGTGCCCCTTGGGGAAGATGTTGATCTCTCACAGTTCGCAGATATCACACACGGCTTCGTCGGTGCGGATCTTGCCCTCCTGGTGAAGGAAGCGGCGATGCATGCTCTCCGGAAGATCATCCCGAAGATCAATATCGATGAGGACATCCCAAGCGAGTTCCTCGATGAGCTGAAGGTCACCCGTGAGGACTTTGACGAGGCTCTGAAGCATGTTGAACCGAGTGCGATGCGTGAGGTGCTTGTCGAGGTTCCGGACGTCCACTGGGCGGATGTCGGCGGCTTGAATGATGTGAAGGATGAACTGAGGGAGGCGGTGGAGTGGCCGCTGAGGTTCCCGGATATCTTCCACCGGCTCAACACCCAGCCACCAAAAGGGATTCTCCTCTTCGGACCACCCGGAACCGGCAAAACACTCCTCGCCAAGGCGGTTGCAAACGAGAGCGAATGTAATTTCATCTCGATCAAAGGCCCCGAACTCCTCTCAAAATGGGTTGGTGAATCGGAGAAGGGTGTCCGGGAGATCTTCAGAAAGGCCCGCCAGGCATCCCCTTCGATCATCTTCTTCGATGAGGTTGATGCTCTGGTTCCGCGCCGTGGCACCTATGCGGGATCATCCCATGTCACCGAGAGTGTCGTCTCGCAGATCCTGACGGAACTCGATGGTCTTGAGGAGCTGAAGAATGTGGTAGTGATCGGAGCGACCAACCGGCCGGATATGATGGATCCCGCCCTGATGCGGCCGGGCCGTCTTGAGCGTCATATCTTTGTTCCACCACCCGATGCCGAAGGGCGAAGGCAGATCTTCGAGGTCTATCTCAGGGATGAGACGGGAGTCCTCGCAAAGGATATCGATATCGACGGGCTGGTTGCAGAGACGAAAGGCTATGTCGGGGCTGATATTGAGGCGCTCGTCCGAGAGGCGAAGCTCCACGCAATCCGCGACTTCATCGCAAGGATGCATGGGAAGAGTGAGCAGGAGATACAGGATGCCATGGCAAATGTCCGTGTCACCAAAGAGCATGTCCAGCTCGCCAGACAGAAGGTGAAGCCATCACTTGACCGGGATGCCATTGAGGCGTCTGAACGGCAGTCCTGGGAGTTCCTCTATAATGAGGACCAGCGACGTCTGCTTGAGAAGGCCATGAATGTTGCAAAACGTGCTGAACTTGCAGAGAAGAGTGAACAGATAACCTCGGATGCAGCCGGGCTCCGCGATCTCGTCACCTCAGGCAGGAAGCAGTTTGAAGAGATAGGAACGCGAACCAAGGAACTGGAAAAAGCATTGAGTGAAGGATAAACAGGTGTGAATGAGAGATGAGTGAGAAACCATCTGATGCTTATAAAGAACTGGTTGATGCAGTCCGGAAGATCATGGCCGAATCGATGGCGATTGAGGGCCCGTTCCCACGGGTCCTCGGTTTCCGGGTTGTGATCAACGGTATGCCCATGAATGTCCATGACGATCCGTTTGAGGAGAAGGAGCATCCGGTCGAGGTCTATGAGATCAATGACGATCTGATGATCGTGACTGATGTCTCCGGCTATGATCCTGAGGAGATCCGGATATTTTTTGAGGGTGGGCGGCTGCATATCGTCTCGCATGAACGGCAGACCCCGATAGCAGTCGTGGATCTCCCGCAGGTGGATACCGGGGATGTGACGATGAGCTGTATCCATGGCGTTCTTGAGATCACCTGCAGGAAACGTTCTGACAGGGGCCATAAGGTCATCCATATCGAATAACCTTTTTTTCCATCTCCGCATCGTAAGCATTAATCAGCCAGCGGATGATATGCTTGAGCATGAGCTCAGAAGAACTCTTCTCTATTCCACTTGACGTTCCGTATGCGGCATGTGATACGTTTATAGCAAATTATCAGCGGATCACCCGTGGTACCGGCCGGCTGATGCTCTTTGCCGGAGATCAGAAGGTCGAGCATCTCAATGACGACTTTTATGGGGAGGATATTCATCCGGATGACTGCGACCCGATCCATCTCTTCAGGGTTGCTGCCGAAGGGAAGGTGGGCGTCTTTGCGACCCAGTTTGGATTGATCGCACGGTACGGTATGGACTTTGCCGATGTCCCCTATCTTGTGAAACTCAATTCCAAGACACACCTTGTCAAGACCGGGCAGCGGGACCCGGTCAGCCCGCTCCTCGTCTCTGTTCAGGATGTTGTCGATCTCCGTGACCGGACCGGGCTTGCGATAACCTCCGTCGGCTATACCATCTATATCGGATCAGAGTTTGAGGCCGATATGCTTCGTGAGGCACAGCAGGTGATCCTTGATGCGCACCGGAACGGGCTCCTCGTCGTCCTCTGGATCTATCCACGCGGTGCGGCTGTGAAGGATGAGAAGGATCCCCATCTCATCGCCGGTGCCGCTGGTGTTGCCGCCGCCCTTGGTGCAGATTATGTGAAGGTGAATGCCCCGAAGAAGGAAGGGTCAACCCCGGCAGAACTCCTGAAGGAGGCTGTCCTTGCCGCCGGAAGGACGAAGGTCGTCTGTGCCGGTGGTTCTTCAACAGATGAAAGGAAGTTCCTTTCCGAACTGTATGATCAGATCCATACCGGTGGAGCCGGAGGGAATGCAACCGGAAGAAACATTCACCAGAAGGGACACGATGCCGCGGTCCGGTTCTGCAACGCCATCTTCGCGATCACGGTCGAGGGTGCCGATGTCGAGACGGCATGGAAGATTTATACAGGCGAATGAAGAGGGTTTGGTCCCTCACTTTCTCATCTATTTTATATAAGTCCAAAAGGATTGATGTCTCCATTATCGCTTCCCTGGTTCGTCCTGTGTGAGCAGCCAGTACCAGAGTGGCCGATAGCGGATGGTTTTACCGGATACCGTCTCCTCCTCAAAGAGGTCTGATGTCAGGATGAGTCCCTCGGAGATCCCAAAGTGTGCCATGGCAGAGAGAAGCCCTTTCATCTCCCTTTCACGCGTCTTTGGATCTGAGATATCCATCGACACCTGGATTACCTCAAAGGATTTCAGCCCCGATTTTAAAACAAAATCCACTTCCCGGCCTCTTTCGTCCTGCCAGTAATAGATCTCATGGCCGGTCCGGTGAAGCTGGATACATACCAGGTTCTCAAAGAGCCGTCCGGTGTCTTCAGAGAAACGGAATGATACCGCATTCATCATGCCGGGATCAATACAATAGAGTTTCCTCGGTTTATTCATCTGCTTTTTGAGAGAGTCATCATAATGCCTGATTGAAATGAGGAGAAATGCATCCTCAAGATAGGAGAGATAGCGAATTATTGCATCAGTACTGATCGTCTCAAATCCGGAGAAGAGCTTTCTGAGCGAATTATAGGTGTGGGGTTTGGCAATATTGGATATACAGAAGATAGCAAGATCCTTGAAGAGAGCGGGATTTCTCACCCCATGTCTGGTCACGATGTCCCTGAAGATGATATCATCAAAGTACGACTGGAGAAGGACGGTTACATCGGCCGAAGGGTAGAGAATGACCTCCGGGAATCCACCGCGATGGAGGAATTCATTCAAAAGACGCTTAATCTCAAATCTCCTCTCTGAGTATGGCAGGGTCCTGGGATCGATCGGGATTTCATGGTGCGATATACTCCCTGAAACTGAATGGATACAGGATGGTTGTAATGTGCCTCCCGGTGAGACGATTGGCCACCTCTTCAGAGAGAAGTGATGCATTCGATCCGCTGATAACGATCTTCAGGTTCTTCTTCCTGTCATAGATGCCTTTGATCCACAGCTCCCATCCTGGGAAGTTCTGGATCTCATCGAGGAAGAGGTACAGTCTCTCATCATCACGTACAGGATAGAGTTCCCTGAAGGTATCGAGTAGTCGGTCAAGTTCATCTCCATTCAGAGGCTGCAATCTGTCGTCATCAATATTGAGATAGAGGATCTGCGACTTTGGGATACCTGCCCTGATCAGCTCTTCAATCTGCTGAAACATAAAATAGGTCTTTCCGCATCGCCGTACACCAATAATGTCATTGATATGCGGGAGCTCGAGCTGTATGCTGAATTGCCGGGGATAGATCGTCGGAAGATCCCGCTCCTGCCACTCGACTATGGCAGCCTTGAGTTTGGCCACAGTATCCATGATCAATGACGGGCATCCTGATTCATATACTTATCGTCCATAAACGATAAAATAGCTTCATTTTATCGTATGGAAACGATAGCAAAAGTGAAGAGGTGTGAATGATTGTACTTCCATAAACGAAGAAGAAATATCGATTGAAAAGGAAAGGATGCTGATATGGGGATTCGAACCCCAGTCGTCGGCGTGAAAGGCCGACATGATTGGCCACTACACTATATCAGCAGTGCAACTGAATTGCTATAAAAGGTAGACCTTGAAAAATAAAAAGGTATCCATTCGATCCTTAGATCGGGGTACCTTCCTTCTCGGTGATCGTCTTAAAGGCGGCCATGATCTGTTTTGTGATCGGGCCGGGCCGGCCGCTTCCGATGGCTCGTCCGTCGACCTTGACGATCGGGGCAACCTCAGCAGCAGTTCCTGTGACGATGACCTCATCTGCCGTATAGAGATCAAAGAATCCAAGCTCAACGATCTTCACCTGGATACCGAGGCTCTCTGCGATCTCGATAAGAACGTCCCGGGTGATTCCTTTAAGGTTTGTCAGGGTGTGCGGGGTGTGGATGATCCCGTTCTTGACGATGAAGATGTTATCCCCGGATCCCTCGGATATACGCCCCTGTGCGTCAAGGAAGATCGCCTCGTCCCCGCCCTTGTAGTTCGCCTCTATCTTGGCGAGGATATTATTGAGGTAGTTCATGCTCTTGACATTTGGCGGAAGTGCATCCGGCGCGTTCCTCCTGACCGCGACGGTGACAGCGGTGAGTCCCTTCTCATAGAGGTCACCATACATCGCCCCCCACTCAATGGCGATACAGATGATCGTCGGTTTTGGGCAGTGTGTCGGATCAAGCCCCATCGTTCCGCTTCCCCGGGTGACGATCGGACGGATATAGGCGTTATTGAGGTTATTTCTCCGGACCGTCTCAAGGATGATCTCTGAAAACTCCTCCTTTGAGATCGGGATCTCCATATCGATCGTCTTCGCCGAATCATACAGGCGGTCAACGTGCTCTTTAAGGCGGAATATTTTCCCGTTATAGCCCCGTATCCCTTCAAAGACCCCATCCCCATAGAGGAAACCGTGGTCAAAGACCGAGACCTTCGCCTCCTCCTGTGGAACGAATGCTCCATCAATATAGACTTCCATGATCAGGTATTGGAGAGAGGATCAATGTATTAGTTTTGCTTCGTACTTTGATCCCGGCAGGTTGAGATGAAGGATCGGATCATTCCGCTGCCTGCAACAGGATGGAGATGTGCATAGCTTCCGATGGCATTCTTCAGAAGAATCCCGTCATTGCCATCCGCGATGCCTTTTCCCCGTGTCAGGGAAAAAGCGTATCTGACGTCTGGATCCATCCGGATCTCGCTGTAATGGAACTCATGGCCACGAAATGCAGCCATCCCCATCGGTCCGGCACATGATCTTCCCTCGACATAGCCGAGAACCCGGGATGATGGCATAAGGGTATCTCCGGGGAAGACCCTGCACATTGTATGCGTCTCTGCCTTCTCCAAACCCTGGAATCCTGCCTTTCTGGTGATCGACCGGGTGAGGTACATCAGCCCGCCGCACTCGGCATAGACCGGAGTATTGTTCTGCACCACCTCAGCAATCGCCTGGCGCATTGCATCATTCCTCTCCAGTTCAGCAGAATAGAGTTCGGGGTAGCCCCCGCCGAGGATGTATCCGTCGGCATCGGGGAGGCGATCGTGGATCGGGCTGAAGAAGACCGGCTCTGCTCCGCCTGCGCGGAGGAGATCGAAGAGATCGGCATAGTAGAAGTTGAATGCCTCATCATGGGCAACGCCGATCCTCAGATCAATCGGATGATCCGGGTCGAATGCGGGGTGAGGGGTGCCGGGATGTGCAGGTTCAGTTGCAATTGAGAGGAGCGCCTCGATATCGATATACTCCCCGATCACCCTTGTGATGGTCTCAATTCTGTCTCTGAACTCATCCTGTTCGCTCCCCTCGCGGTATGGCACAAGGCCGAGGTGCCGCATCGCAAGTTCCATCTGCGGGGTGTGCGGAACCGCACCGATGACCGGGATCCCGCAGAAGTGCTCGATTGCACCCTTCGCCTTCTCCAGATGGCGGCCGCCGGAGACATTATTGAGGATCACACCCCGGATTCGTACCCCGGGATCAAATGCCATGAACCCCTTGACGATAGCCGCCGCACTCCGGGTGATGCTCTTTGCATTGATGACGAGGATGACATTGACGCCGAGTGCCTTTGCAACAGATGCGGTACTCCCGGTGTCTCCGAGAACATCAGCCCCTTCGTAGAGGCCCCGTACACCCTCGATGATCCCGATCTCTGCACCCGCTGAGGCATGGGCATAGACACCCCGGAGCCCCTCATCATCGAGGACATAGCTGTCGAGGTTCCGGCAGGGCCTCCCGGTCACGCCGGTGAGGTAGGATGGATCGATATAATCCATCCCGACTTTATAGGTCTGCACCGGCATCCTCTTTGCAAGGATAGCCGAGATGGCAAGCGTGATGCTCGTCTTTCCGCAGCCGGACCGGTCCCCGGTGATGAGGAGGGTCTGCATCAGAGGCTCCTGAGGACTGCTCCAAACTCGCTCTCAACGATGGACCGGACACCGAGGGTCTTTGGATGGAGATCAATCTCGACCAGCACATGCTGGTGGCCCAGTTCGCGGAGGGGGGCGACCTGCCTCGGACCATTTGTGATCGAGAAGACCTCGATCCCCTCGGTATACTGCGCCTCAACCGCATGGGGGACACCGACGATCAGGAGATAGTCGGGAGCCCGCTCGNGGATAGCCTCGCCGATAGTATCCCCGATGACGCCATACTCATCGAGAGCGCCGAGGATGGTGATCGGCAGCCCCCGCTCTTTNGCCTCNTTNAAAATCCTCTCTGCATCCGCACGNACCTTGGGAAGCCCCCGATCATCGAGATTGACAAGATACGTGATATCCGCATCCGGGGCGACCTCNTGAAGCGCGAGGAGGGCATCAATGAACATATAAGCCGTCTCTTTCTTGGCATTCATCACCGCCATCCCCTTCTTCCCGCTCCGTGCAAGGGTGAGGAGAGCATTTGCGGCGATATGTTTGAGATCACCGCGCTCAGGCTCAATATACCGCTTTGAGGCGGCGCCCCTGAGTTTCTCGACCTGGTTTGCCCCTGCAAGCAGCACCTGCTGGCGTGCAAGCTCCTCCTCGGAGATCCAGCCGGCACGCGCAGCAGGCTCAAGTGCCGCGATGACCCCGTCGATATTCTCAGAGAAGCCTGCATGGATATCCATCGGTATCGTCGGTGTTGATACGTCGGATGCGTCGATTGCCGCCTGCATATCCTCACCGATGATCATCGAGACACAGGTCCCGATGACCGCCATACGACCGGGTTTGAAGGTCTCTTCGGCATACTTCAGGAGATCCTCAAGGATCGGCTGCCCGCCGAAGATAAATTCATCATCCGAGAGTGAGGTGGTGACGACACGCAGTCCATCCTCTTCGAGGAGGCGTGCATGTTTAAAGGAGCAGCCCGATGGGCCGTGTAATATTGCAACATCGACGCCGAGATCACGGGCTGTGTACAGGGCGGCGACGATGGAACTTGGTCGTGGCTGTATGTAGTGCACTTCTGTTACCTCCATGTCTTGACTGCAAGGAGAATGATGGTATCTGCTCTCTTTTCTGTAGTGGCGATTGCCGCCTCAAGAGATGCTGCCCTCCGGCACGCAGGATAGCGGGAGAGGAGGTCTGATGGCTCATCAGGGGTGACGAGGGTGAGATCATCCGGAGCAACAGCCTCGATGGCCGCGATGATAGCATCCTCAGCGAAGTTTTCGCAGACGGCATGTGCATCCTGGCCGATGATGAGATGAAGGTCTTTTCCGCTCTCTATCTTCCGTGCATACCGTGCCGCCTCGATGGTTGTATCTTTGGTTGTTCCGCTGTTTGCGGCATCAACGATGAGGCAGCCGTTCTCATATCTCGTCTGCATCCTGCCGGGGAGGGCCTCAAAACTCTGAAGCGGGGCGGGGTCGATCCCAAGGAGGCAGCCTGCGGCAGTTGCCATCAGGAGGGGGTGGCGGTACCCCTCCAGCAGAAGGAGGGGATGATCAAACGATCCCTCGATCCCGTCAAACGAGTAAGAGATGGTGGTCCCCCGGGAAGAGGCGATATCTCCAACAGTATGGGCATCCGGGTGATCGACGCAGATCCCCTCAGGGAGGAGGATCTGCGAACATGTACTGAGATGGCAAAGTTTCGCCTCAAGGGCCGACCGCTTCCCGGCGGCGATCCGGTAGTCGCCGGGCGAGGTGAGGATCCCGAGATCCCCCCTCCCGGAGACCCCAAGCGAGGACTCTGCAATACACCACCCATGCAGTCGCCGTGCCTCCTGTACCGGCCGAATAATGTTTGCCGGGGTGATACTGTATCTCCCAAGCAACGTCTTCTCAGGATACCGGATATCCCCGGATGATGTATGCAGGATACCCGCCCCCCCCATCAGGTGGGCGAGGGCATACGCCGTGGTCGTCTTCCCGCGCTCCCCGGTTATCTCGATAAAAGGTGTTGGAAGATCCCCTCCCAGAAGAAGTCCTGCCGCCTGGTGATGGGTGATCACAGGAAGGCCGCGATGGAGCAGCGGATATGCCGGATCAAGGTGGACAGGCGCAATACATGCGTTATACAATCGCGTGCGGGCTGCTTCGGAGGGGATGCCATCCCTCCCGTAATAGATATCCACGCAGTCCACGATATGCCCTTCTTCGGCAAGGGCGGTGGCGAGGGTCCCCCCGCCATGGGTGGTATCGAGCACCAGGAGGCGCATCGGAGGTTCAGAGGTGATCGCGGATCGCGTTCTCTGCATTCTTCAGCATCAGTTCGGCAAGGAGTGGATCTCCGCCGATGGGGTCGGCATACAGGAGCGGGATCTCCTTT
>SL_3KL_010_SEDDRAFT_10004143_pt1 | contig 13104 bp, 13 predicted proteins | sample SodLakKL_010_SED_2_FD_10381 | JGI IMG/M metagenome (IMG submission 10381)
CCGGCAAGCAGTTTGGACAGCAGAATTTTGAGGATATTTGGCCAAAATTTATAAACCGCTTTTCAATGACTTTTCCTTTGAATAACAGCAGTAAGCTGCATATCAAGTCCCTTGTTTTGATGCTGTTCCTCGCACCATTTTTTTTGGCATCATGCGGGGATTTGGCAAACAGATCCAATGAAAACACAACCACTGAGGGATCCTTTTTGGCATCGTATTATTTCAGTGATACCTGGTTAGACATTTCCGGGGAAACGTCCAATGCGCGGGCGACATACTGGAATCCTGAAGGAACGATGGTTTATGTGGTGGGGCGTCGCACCGACAATGTGGTTGCATACGAACTGAGTGAACCCTGGCAGGTTAGTACGGGCAGCTATTTCGCACAGGCAGAGTTGCAGGGCAGCAACCAACACGGTTTGTATTTTCGGGAGGATGGAGAAAAAATGTGGATTTTTGACCGCACAGGAATATGGACCTACCAACTGTCGGAACCCTGGAACATTCAAACTTTGTCCGAAGGCAATTATACAGATTTTAGTGAGCACGTCCGAAGGGGGCATGATATCGATTTCGACCCAACTGGCACTCGCCTTTTTATAGATGACCGCGATTTGGGCGCTGTGTTTCAGTATGATTTAGATTCAGCCTGGGATATTTCCACTGCAAACCTGGATTACCACCTCGACATCAGCGACATTCAGAGAGAAGTGCGCGGGCTGGAATTTATTCAGGAGGGCCGGCTGATGTTGCTGATGGATACGAGGAGAAGAGAAATACTGCAATTTGAGTTGACAGAACCCTGGGAAATCTCAACTGCGGAATTTGCCGGTGTTTTTGATGTCAGCGGTCAGACCCCTCAGGGCAGGGGGCTGAGTTTCAGTGGGGAAGAGGATTATTTTTACGTCACCTGCCGAAATGCAGGTAAAATTTTCCAGTATCAACTATCCCCAGTGGAAGCAGATTCCGATGGAGGAGATTAACCCGGTCTTTGATAATGGTTTCCTGACCTTAATTTAATGATTACTTAAACTGCGATGCTCGAAAATTCGCCGGGCACAACCTATTTTTGCCGCCTCATTATATTCGGAAGCTTCTATATGGAAAACACCCTGGTGGAGAAGACCAACATTTTGAAGGGGAAACCCAAATGGGTAAAATGGCTGGCCATAGTGGTATTGGTATATCTGCTTTTGGTTGCTGTAGGCGTAATCAGCAGGGGTTTTAATCTCGCCACTGCAGAGCACGCCAAAGTCTTGTTTGATTTCGCTTCCAATCCTGTTATAGCGCTGATAATTGGTATTGTAGCCACAGCTTCTATTCAGAGTTCGAGTACGGTTACTTCCATCATTGTAGGAATGGTGGCCGGTGGTATGCCGATGGCCATTGCAATACCGATGGTAATGGGCGCCAATATTGGAACCTCCCTTACCAGTACCATCGTAAGTCTGGGCCACATACAAAACAGGGACGAATTTCGGAGGGCATTTTCAGCGGCTACGGTGCACGATTGCTTTAATCTACTGGCCGTATTGATTATATTGCCCATCGAGTTGCTCTTCAAGCCACTTGAAACGCTCGCAGGTCATTTTGCAGCCTACTTCAGGTCTGGTGCATCGGTTGACATAGCGGTATTCAATCCCATAGATGCCTCCCTTCAACCACTCGTCGGATTGATTACCACGGTATTTTCCTTTTTGCCTGATATCGTAGATGGGGTCTTTATGATTATTTTTGGAATAGCCATGATCCTGTTTGTGATTAAGGAAATGGGCAGGATACTGAAAAAACTGATGGTTGGTCGCTCTCTGGAACTCATGCAAAAAACCGTGGGACGGGGTCCAATCTCGGGAATTTTCGCCGGTGGCATGATTACTGTAATGGTTCAATCCTCTTCAACTACTACTGCCCTGATTGTACCAATGGCGGGCAACGGAGTTTTTTCCATTAAGCAGGTGTATCCTTTTACCCTCGGTGGCAACATTGGGACCACCATTACAGCCCTGGTTGCATCCATGGCATTTACCGGTCCCATGGCGGTTTTGGCCTTTCAAATAGCAATGGTTCATTTCTTTTTCAATCTCTTTGGGATACTGCTGATCTACTCTCTTCCCTTCCTCAGAAATCTCCCTGTAATGGTGTCTGAAAAACTAGCCGAAATTTCCTTGAGAAACAGGTTCTTTGTAATGGGCTACATCCTCGGAGTCTTTTTTGCTGCACCACTTGTCATTATTGGGATTGCGAGGTACTTTTAATTCTTTTTCAGGGGTATGGACAGAAAGTTTCACTCCCTGTCAATTGGTATTCCACCGGTAATCTCATTGCTCTGATTTCCTCCGTATGGAGTTTGGGTCCTCATTGTGGGTTTGTTTCCGTATCTCCAATGGTTAGAAAGAAAGTTGTACCTTCGCACAAGTTGGGAGAAATTTCACCCATCTGCAGAATAAAAATTGGGGCTCTGCCATATGTGCAGGGTCTTTGTTTTTCTCAGGAAGGGAGATATCCTGTCCATTGACACGTGCACGAGAGATGATACAGACCATTTACTTAATAATCCTCGGTTATTTCATTTTGGGAGGACTGGGTTTCTACCTGATTAACAGGAACCGGGATAGAGAGACCGCCAAAAAGAGCTACACCAAGTATTTCACCTATGTGGTAATTATCCATGTGCTGTTTTTTGGGATTGTGTTAGAGCCCGTTGTCTTCAGTGCACTGTCGGCAGGTATTGTGATGGTGGGCTTGTACGAGTTGCTCAAATTGCGCACATTAAACCCCGGTAAGTGCCGCCCAGCATTTTTTTCGGTGTCAATTGTAGTATATCTGCTACTGTCGGTGGGATTTATTATTTTTGGTACCTTGTCCCGGGAATTGGTATTGTTCAGCTTTTTAGTGATTTCGATATTTGACAGCTTCAGCCAGATTAGCGGCCAGTTGTTTGGCAAAACGAGGATAAGTCCGAATATCAGTCCCAATAAGACCCTGGGAGGAATTGTCGGAGGTGCAATCATAGCCGCCTTAAGTGCTTTTTTACTCAGTGGATTGGTGGATAGTAGTTATTTTGAACTGGCTGTACTCTCCGCGGGCATACTGCTATTTGCCTTTTTCGGAGATTTGGGGGCATCGCTATATAAGCGGAGATTCGGAGTGAAGGACTACAGTAAAATACTTCCCGGACACGGGGGTTTTTTGGACAGATTTGACAGTCTTATTGCAGGTGGTGCATGGGTAGCTTTTGCTAGTCGGCTTTTGGAATTGTATTAAAAAAATTGGTGGTGCCGTGAGAGTGGGTTTTGAGGTTGATTCCTATTCCCTTTTGGCGTTAAATAAAGTGCTGGGTTAATGGACCAAACAATGATATTGAGCTTGGTGTATCTGGTTGGAGTGGGTTCGTTACTCATATTCAATGAACTCTACTACCGGAAATTGGGTATCGAGGGGGAAGTGAGCAGGAAATTCGCCCATGTCACAGCAACTTTGGCTACGCTTCCGTTCCCCTTTATTTTTCCATCTCATTGGTACATCCTCGTGCTGGCCCTCCTGTTTACTGCCGTCCTTTACTATACCAAAAAGAGCAACCATCTGGATTCGATACACGACATAGAGCGCAAATCCGTGGGTAGTTATCTGTTGCCTATATCGATATACCTGACCTTTTTAATATCGGGATTAATGGATAGCTACCTCCTGTACATTTTACCCATCCTAATACTGGCCATTTGTGACCCTGTGGCTGCTATCCTCGGATTAAACATTAAGAAGTGGAATGGAAACATTGTGCTTTTTGGAAAAAAGTTAGACAAAACCTGGGTGGGCTCTGGTGCCTTTTTTGCTACCGCTATTATTCTTTCCCTCATAGCTATTTACATTCACCGCGGCCATTTTGATTTGAGTGCCCTGTGGATTTCACTGGTCGTTGGATTGGTGGGGACGCTGGCTGAAATGTTCAGTTGGAGGGGGTCAGACAATCTCAGCATCCCATTGAGTACTTTGTTTGTACTGGCTCTTATGATATGAGGCTTGTCCAATTAACCTCCGAATTTACATTGAAATTTCAGGATTGATTCCGATGCGAAGTGTGGAATAAACGCATAATCCAGTCCTATTTCCTTACCCCGGTATAAACAAAATGCCCGTATCGATGTAGTTACAGTACCTTCCGTTCAATAACCGGCATGAAAAATAAGGGTAATAATGTTGTTCAAGTGTTGCTAATGCAGCAGAAATACTGCATTTTAACCAAAAACTGCCTTAAAGATGTTACCTTTGCGGGATTGAAAGGAAAAAAGTGTATTTTTCCATGCACCGGGTGTGCTAAAAAGTATGCCCACAATGTATATTGAGAGAATCCCTGTCACTTATTTTGGTTGATTACAACCGGGATTAAATTGGGATACAAGAGAAATTGTAATAGTATGAAGAGAATAGTTATTAATGGCGCCAACGGCTATGTGGCATCCAATTTCATTAAAAAGCTTCTGGCACAGGGTTATCAGGTAGTTGCCCTGGTTCGCGCCGGTGATTCTGAGACCTCTGAACAAAAGATGCACAATGCCCTCGCCAAATTAACTAACAATGCTCCCGAAAAGTATGAGAATTTGCAGGTGTGCGATTACTCACTGTTGGACCCGGAATTTGGATTGAGTCCTGCAGAGTTGTCTAATATTTTTGGGGGTGAAATTGACTACTTTCACTTCGCCGCCAGTCTGAAGTACGATGAAAAATCCAGGGAGGAGATTTTCACCACTAATATTGACGGTTTAAAGAACTCACTGGATGTTTTCCAGCAATACACCGGAGATAATAATTCCCGCTTTTTCTTCATCAGCACAGTTTACTCTTGCGGAAAAACTTCTGCGGTATTCGAGGAGCGGTTTTATGATAACGAGGACATCAGCGCTTTTCGCAATTACTACGAGCAATCCAAGCGGTTTGCTGAAAATGAGGTCAGGAGTCGCATCGAAAATGACGGATTGAAGGCTCATGTATTGCGATTGTCACAAGTGGTAGGTGAACAAAGGACAGGCGTGGTAAAAACAGACTATGGCATATTCGATTTCGCAAAGAGAATTCAAAATCTGGCAGTCCGGTATCCCAACTGCACCATCCGGCTCAATGTCAATCCCAACGCCACCCAAAACCTCATTCCCATCGACCTGGTGGTGAGTTATCTGTTGCGAATGGTTGAGTTGGACGAGGTTCCACTCATCATTAATCTGGCTGCGGAGCGTTCCACTACCAATGAGCACATAATCAACAAGCTGAATGAAATGCTTCCCGTCCATCTCAAGCCCATCAGGAAATTGGACCAAAGTGAAATGAGTGCCATTGAAAGGGTAATCTCTGTCGGCATGTCTTTTACAGGGGCTTACATCGATACCAATTTGAGTTTTGATACGACTTGTAAGCAAGAAGTGATGAGGTCCAACGGTCTGGAGATCAATGAGCAGTCTGTGTCGGATATGCTGGAGTATTTTATTGAAAATATGGCAGTTCCCAATCAGGTAAAACACCACAGTGGCGCTTGAATTCCGGGCCCTGGTCTTTTCCGGTAGCCGCCTAAAACCGCTTTTCAATAATGAAAATACTTTACAAGGGAGAAAATGTACTGAATATCCCCAATCTAATCAGTTTCTACAGAATATTGGTAGCACCTTTAATCCTTTATTTTGCAGTGACCGGTCAGGAAAACCTGTACGTGATTTTTCTTTGCATCAGTTTGGTGAGCGATATCCTGGACGGGAATCTGGCGCGACTGATGAATCTCCAATCCGATTTTGGAGCCGCACTGGATAACCTGGGTGATATATTGACGTACTTACTTGCCTTACTGGGCTTGTTTGTGTTCAAATGGGCGGACATTGCACCCCACGCCTGGATACTCTGGACCTTTTTGGCTGTATTCGTTCTGAGCTATATCATTTCTTTTCTGCGCTTTGGGAAGATACCCGGTTTGCATCTTTACTCTGCTGTAACAGCAGGATATATACAGGGGATATTCTTTTTTGTACTGTTTGTCTTTGGCTTCTTCCCCTGGTTGTACTACCTCGCCCTGGGGTGGGGAACCATCGCCTACATCGAAAAAATACTCGTGCTGTTTAAGCTGGACGACATACGCATTGGAGTCAAGGGTCTCTACTGGTTGATGAACGAGCAAAAAGAATAATCATGCCACAACAATACCACGCCTTGCAGGGTTTTTAAAGTCTGTTGTTTTACACCGCAATTTATGAGGATTTACTTGATTCTTCTATTGCTTTTCTCCGGCCTCAATCTCTTTGGACAGGAGGTCAATGGATTGGTAATTGACGAAGAGACAGGCGAACCCGTACCGTTTGCCAATGTATGGATTAAAGGCACCCAGAAAGGTACACTGTCCGATGTCGATGGAACTTTTACACTCTCTGCTGAAGAGGGTGATACCATTATGGTCTCTTCTGTCAGCTACCGGCCCCGGGAAACTCCGGTGGAGGGAACGGGCATATTCGAACTCACCATTCGGTTGACTCCCAGTGCAGTGCAAATATCCGAAGTTACTGTAAAACCGGATGTAGAATTGGCTCAGTTGATATTCGAAAGGATACAGGAGAACAAAAGAGCCAATGCCAAAGAAGTGTATTCGGTATCCGACTATCAAAGTCTGGGGAATACCACTGTGTTTATGGCGATTGATACACAATCCAGGTTCAACATGCTGTCCGGGGATATCCGGGAAGTCACCGTTGAATCCGGCAATGAGCAAATACGTTTCACACCCATTTACATTTCAGAAAAAGCCAGCCGCAACAGCGAAGTTCTGGACGAGCGCAAGGAGAGTGTTTTTCCGAGGGTCATTCCATTTATTGAGTCTTATGTCTTGAAAAACTCCATGGTGGAGGTGGACTTTTACCGCGAGCAGATATTTGTATTGGACAGGGGTTTCATTTCACCGCTCAGTGGTTCGGCCATGCTGTTTTACGATTTTTCCTTCAACGATTCCATTGTGGTGGACGACCAATTGTATCTGAATCTATCCTTTATTCCAAAAAACAGATACAATCCCCTTTTTACCGGAAATATGACCATCGAGGCCGGGAGTTATGCACTGGTGGATATCGAGGCCCATGTTTCCCATCAGGCCAATATCAATTTTGTAAATGGATTCAGTGCAAGTGCCAGTTATAAGAGATTGCCCGATGGGAGAATGTTTATTGACCAACAGGAAACCCGCTTGAATATGTCGCTTCTGGTAAACAGAGACACGCTGGAGCAATACACCTCCGAGCGGGTGGATGTGGTATCGGGAGGTAACTGGTTGATTAACAAACACACCCAATTTTCAAAATCCGAGCGCCTTGAAGGTGTCAGTGTCCGGGATTGGGGTAAACAACCTGAATTCAGCTCTCGCCAAATGGATGAGGAGAATTTCGTCCGCATAGACCAGATTCGTGAAATGAGGATGGTAAAAATTATTGATGCCATCGGCGGGGTGGCTCTCACCGGTTTTTTCAATGTGGGCAACTTTGATGTGGGGCCGGCATTCGATATTTACAGCTCTAACCTTATCGAGGGCCACCGACTTTCTATTCCGTTGCGCACCAGTGAGCAATTATCTGAGCAATTTTCAGTGGGTGGGTTTCTCGCCTACGGAACCAAGAGCAAGGAGTTCAAATTCGGAGCCAATGTAGCGTGGCAGCCACTGGAAACCGACCGGTTTTTATTCAGGTTCAGCTACGCCAATGACTATCGGCTTCTCTCCAATGAGAAGTACCTCCGCTTTGTTAAAAACAATCCCAACAACAGAGGAACTGGCAACTTTTTTGCACTGGCCACCCAGCGGGAGCGAAATCCCTATCTGAAGGAGGTGGAAAACTTTGACTTTCGCATAGAATACAATGCGCCCAATGACCTTCATCTGGAGATTTCACCCTACTATCACTCTACTACGGCCACACCCTTTGTGCGCTTTGTCAAGCAGGATTTTGACTACGAGAATTACCGCAATTACGGCGCCCTGTTAAACTTCAGAATTCCCTTTGGGCAGCACTATGACAAATTCTTTTTTGACCGCATATACTACGTATCTCCGGAGCCGGTGATAAACCTCAGTGTGGACATCGGACAGGTTCATCTGCCGGGAGAGGGAGGCCAGGGACTTTACACCCATTTTCACGGCTCCATTCAGGGTCGAATAAATATGGGTCAGGTGTTTATGAATTATATTTTTGATGCCGGTTATCTGATGGGAAATGCCCCGTATGACCTGCTGAATCAACCGGTTGGTTCCATGTCACTGGGCTTTTCCAGAGACCGGTACAATTTGCTTCACCACGCCACATTTGCGCACAATGCATACACCAATACCCACCTGCATGTCAATGGCGGCGGGATATTGCTCAACCGAATTCCACTCATCCGCGATTTAAAATTGCGCGAGATTGTTTCTCTGAAAACCCATTATGGAACACTGAATGATGATTACGAAGGGGTATTCGACCTTCCCGAATTTTTCTCACGAGACTTCAGTGGTCCCTATGCGGAAATCGGCTTTGGAGTGACCAATATTTTCAAAGTTCTGCGGGTGGAATATGTCCGTCAGTTGGGCAATACCTACAGCGACAGAGATTACATCGATAAAAACGGCATTAGAATAAGAGCAGAAATGAGCTTCTGAGCCACGTGATAACGCTTTAGGCCAGGTTGTCCACCGGGCTTTTTATTGGAAGGAAATTATGGGTAGTTTTCAAAACAAGGTAGTCTGGATTACGGGTGCTTCTTCAGGAATAGGGGAGGAGCTTGCATATGCTTTTGCAAAAGAAGGAGCGCGACTTGTACTATCCTCGCGAAACCGTCAAAAGCTGGAAAAGGTCAGGGAAAATTGCGGTGACCGGGCAGATTCCTGTCTTTTGTTGCCTTTGGACCTCAGCGACCAGGGAGATTTTTTGCCCATTGCAGAGGAGGTGGTTGAAAAAATGGGTGGAGTGGATATATTAATCAATAATGCAGGCCGAAGCCAGCGCTCTCTGGCAGAAGAAACCCCTGTAAAAATCGACAGACAGATTATGGAGCTCAATTTTTTTGGCGCCATAAAGCTCACAAAAGCCGTTTTACCTTCCATGATTGAGAGAAAAACCGGACACCTGGTGATAATAAGCAGCATCACTGGAAAATTCGGCTTCCCGCTCCGAACCGCCTATTCAGCTTCCAAACACGCTCTTCAGGGTTACTTTGAAGCCCTGCGGTTTGAGCTTGAGAAATACCATATCAAGGTCACCATCGTCTCCCCCGGAAGGGTCAAAACCAATATTTCTCTCAATGCACTCACACATACCGGTGATGCTCACCAAAAAATGGATGATGGTCAGGCTCAGGGGATGGCGGCCGATGTTTGTGCACAAAAGATTATCCGTGCCATCAAAACCAATAGAAAGGAAGTATTGATAGGAAATCGGGAAATTAACCTTGTGCACATACGACGGTTTTTTCCGCGCTTGTTTTACCGGATTGTGTCGGGCTTGAAAAAGTGGTGAATTTTCATGCAGCTCATTCCTCCTTGTCATCTCCCCCACCATCATATTGCTTCCCGGGGTCGGTCAGGAAGCGGGACCTCTTTTCCTCCGGTACCAGATAGCAACTTTCGTTTCTGCCAAACCACCGTACCCGGTAGCGAGCTATCAACTTATAAACAGCGTCGCGAAGTGGCCGGGGAAATATCCAAAAAACCATGGCCAGATTCCATGGGAAACCGAGTAGTTTATAAAGCTTGAGAATGGCAGTGGAGCGATAAAAGAATCGGCCTTTCGAATACAAAATAACACTGTCTGCCCGGCGAATATGGTCGGGTGCCTGCTCCATAAGAGGGCGGATGGAATCATCCTGGAGGGCGGCGAAATATATCTTCCCGTCACTGTCCTTGCGCATTACCCACTGCACCAATCGGCTGCACATGAGGCAGTAACCGTCGTAAAGAAGTATGTTTTTATCACCGTGCTCCATAGTCCTGTAACAATGAGGGAATAAAATGGGTCATGGCCGGCATTCAGAACCATCAGGGAAGTCACTTTCTCCTCTCAAAAACCTGAAATACAAAGGGGATTTCGTTCCGCTCATCGACTTCTCCCTTTTCTTCGCTTGTCAGTTTCCACTCCTCCGCCGGGAGGTCTGGGAAAAAAGTGTCCCCCTCGACTTCTGTCATCACCAGGGTTCTGAAAACACGCTCGGTTATGGGCAGACAAAGTTTGTATATTTCCCCACCTCCGATTATAAAAAACTCATCTTCTCCGTCTTTTCTAGCGATATCCAGCGCTTCATCAACCGAGTGTACCACTACCACGCCATTGGCGGAGAAGAAAGGGTCTCTGGTCAGCACCATATTCACCCTCCGAGGAAGAGGCTTACCGATTGATAGAAAGCTCTTTCGGCCCATGAAGATATGGTGATTGAGGGTTTGTCTCTTAAAGTACTTCAGGTCAGCGGGCAGGTACCAGGGAATTTGATTGTCAATTCCGATGACATTGTTCTTATCCGTAGCCACAATGGCATTGATTCTCATTGGTTTGGTTGTTTTTTTCGGAAAAAGCTAATCACTGTCTTCCGGGATTCGACGCAAATATAAGCGCTTTAGGGCGTTGAAAAAATCTGCACCTCAACCTTAAACCGGATCGCAGCAAAAACAGAATCAGGGTATGGTCAGCAAATCGGCCTCCAGCATTCTGTTTTCGATCCATTGCCTTCCGCGGCTAATCTCCTCGTTCAGGTATTTTTCGATAATGAGCCCGGCAATGGGTGCTGCGAAAGTACTTCCCCAACCGGCATTCTCTACATACACAGCCACAGCTATTTGTGGATCGTCTTTGGGTGCAAAAGCGTAGAAAACTGAGTGGTTATCGCCGTGTGGGTTTTGGCTGGTACCCGTTTTGCCGCAAACATCCAGACCGGGTATGTGGGCCATGCGCCCAGAACCAGCTCTGACGGCTAGTTCCATGCCGGATCGCACCACGTCAAAATGCTCAGAGGAAACGCCTGTTTCTCGCCGCTCTTTTTCCAGCTTTTCCACCTCTCCATTGTCCATAATTTTCCCTCGCACCAGGTGTGGAGGATAAAAATAACCACCGTTGGCGATGATCGCAGCGAGATTTGCCATTTGAATGGTGGTCATTTCTAGTTCTCCCTGTCCAATGGCATTGGAGAGTGTATATGTTGAGTACCATCTCCCACCCTCTGAGGCATAGAGCCGCCTGTAAAAATCGTCATTTGGAACGTGACCGCTTATCTCTCCGGGGATATCCACCCCCAGTCTGCTTCCTAAACCAAATTGATCTAAATATTGGTTGAGTTTCTCCAGACCGGGTTGGGGATTGGCGAAACCCTCTCTTTCGAGTAAATCCCTGTATATCTGGAAAAAGAAGGAATTGCAGGACTCGTGTACTGCGCGGGTCACATTGCGCGTACCGGCTCCGGCTACACAACCCCATCTCGAACTTCGGTAGTAATATGCTCCCTGGCAGGTGATATGTCTTCTGGTATCCAGCACTCCCTCCTCAAGTGCAACGAGCGCTAGTACCGGTTTAAATACAGAACCCGGTGGATACTTCGCTTGTATGGAGCGGTTGAACAGTGGCTGCAGGCTGTCGCGGACCAACTCTAAAAAGGCATCCCCACGCCCGCGTTTGATGACGAGTTTGTTGGGGTCGTAAGTCGGACTGGAAACCATGGCCAGTATTTCACCGGTAGCGGGCTCCAGGGCTACCACACTGCCCTTTTTATTTTTCATGAGCTTTTCCGCATACGCCTGCAACTCAATATCCAGGGTGGACTGCAAATTTTGGCCTGAAACGGCCGGTGTATCCAGAATTCCACCTGAAAAAGAGCCCACGTTACGCCCGAGATTGTCTCTGAGTATCAATTCCAGTCCCTTACTGCCACGCAGCGATGGTTCGTAGATGAGTTCCAATCCGCTGGCCCCGCGAAAATCACCCGGTTGATACACACCGGGAAAGCGGTTGATTATCTCCCGGTTTACCTCACTGATGTACCCCAACACATGAGCCGCATGGTGGTGTGGATAAGAGCGCACATTCCTAAGGACAAATTCAAATCCAGGGAATTGGTGAAGGTGCTCCTGAAATGCCGCGAAAGTTTCTGGCTCTATTCGCCCCATGAAAATAGCGGGGACGTGGCGGCTGTACATCGGTCGGGACCAATCTTTTTGAATATTGTTTTCAAAGGTGGCCCGGTCTATTCCCAACAGATTGCAAAACTTGAGGGTATCCATATCCGGGTCCACTTTTGAAGCCGTAAAAACCAGGTCGTAAATCGCCTCGTTTTGCACCAGCAATTGATTGTTGCGGTCGTATAGTAAACCCCGGGCTGGGTAGGTTGTCCGCTCCTGAATGGCAGAGGCTTTAGCTCTTTCGATAAACTCCACATCCAATAACTGGAGCTGAACGAGCTTGAATATCAGTATTGCTGCAGTGATAACCACCGCCGCGATTATGATATTCATTCGTTGTATGCCGTCTTTGTTTTGAAAAGCCATTCTATATCCTCTATCAGTATCTGGGATTAATAATAACGCAGAAAATCAGTATGAACAACATGGAAAATATAAAGCTGAATACTGTCCTCAGCCAAATATACAGCATCTCATCAAAAGTAAATATCTCTACGGAGAAATAAAACAGGTGGTGTAGGAAAATCATTATGGCAGAATAACTCAAAAACCAGTTCATCCCGAGGTGGTAAATCGTAGGGCTTGAGTTGACTTTGTAACCACCCCGGGGCTCCAGCAGGTTGAGCACCAGGGTTCTGATAAAGGCCATAAAAACAAGCGCAGAACTGTGGATTCCGGGTGAGAGGTAAAAAAGGTCGAGTATCAGTCCGAGGAAGAACCCTATAATCATTAAGTAGGTACGTGGAATTTTTATAGGAAGTACCAGTATGAGTGCAGGATAGACCAAAATATGCACATAGGAAAAATCACCCCATCCAAAGTTCACCTCTCTGAATACGAATATCTGCACCAGAGCCAGTACCACACCCCATCCTATATATTTTCTTACTCTTTCATTCATCTTCAAGGTGCATTAGGTGCGATTGTTTTTCTTCGGCCAGTAAGTCATTGAC
>SL_3KL_010_SEDDRAFT_10004144_pt1 | contig 13103 bp, 11 predicted proteins | sample SodLakKL_010_SED_2_FD_10381 | JGI IMG/M metagenome (IMG submission 10381)
GGAGATGGCCGACTCGACAGGATCGTTGAACTGGTTGACAACCACGAAATTGATTACCCATCCGGGGATAAAAACGATGTCGTCAATATACAGGGTTGATCCGAGTGTAGGCCCGGTACCCAGCTCTATATGGATTGATCCGGGATCCTGATCTTCCGGATGGCTGATTTGCCAGCTGACAAATCTTTTGTATTCTTCTGCCGGTGGTAAAGTGTAGCTGACGCCTGTAATTTCAGTGCCTCCCGTGTTCAATGTCCGAAACAACAAGGTGGCAGGATCGGATATTGTTGAATGCTTGTAAGCACCGCCAATGAATTCGGGTTTTCCGGTTGCCGGGAATCCTTCATTTATGAAGTACTCACCGCCGGTTTTCAGAACTCCTTCAATCCTTCCCAGTTCAGCATGCTCTATGGTTTCAAGTTGTGCAGCGTAATTACCGGAGTAGGCATCGGTAGTCCTTGTTACATTTTGTTCCGGATATCTGTAAAGCTCATAATTTGATGATATCCACCCTTCAGGATCTTCTCTTGTATAATCAACCCATTGACTGAAGTCACCGTTTGAAACTTCTACCTCATCACCCTGGTAAGAAAAGCTGACCCCGTCAACCAATAGGAAACTGCCGGCAGCCGGAACTATTTCTTCAGGTTCGAATTCAAAGGCAAATGCCGAACTGGCAAAAAAAATCGCGATAGCATCCGGATCAATATTACCGGGATTAAGAAAGCCTATTTCAACATCATAGTCAGTCCACTCTCCATTACTTCCCCTGAACCGGTTCATTCCTCCTCCAATAAGATCCTCGCCACTGAAAACACCTACCCATAGCAGGCCTGCATCGCCTTCCATTATATCATATCTGGCCGAGAAGTGGATCCTGTCAACCCTGTCGTCCCATTGAAATCCTGATAAATCTATATCTTCAAGGTTAATTGATCCGTCTGTATCATCAATCGTAACATCACCGTAGACTGCCATTCCAAGCATCACTTCGTCAAGGGCTTGATTATATAAAGTTTCAAGCCTGAGGGCAAAATCACCTGCAACAGCATCTTCAGTTCTGGTGGCCGTCCCTATGAACGATTCGGCAGCATCTGCCGATGTGGTCCAGTTTACAGGCGACTCATAAATTATTACGGTCTCCCAGTTCTCAAAACCGGCATTCGGAACCTGAGGCTCCTGTCCGCTTGCTATATGTGGAAATATAATTAAAAACACCGGCAGATAACACTTTTTCATAGGGGCAGGCTTTTGCAATTTAGATTTCTGACAATAGACGGAGCGGGAAGGTGTTACCAAGCAAACAGACGCAATAATGCTCAAGCATCTTTTACATCAGCAAGTTAGTTTATTTAACACCGCAATTCAACTTTTGTTTAAGGTATTTGACGTTTTTATTTCAAACAGTTACATAACTTAAATTATGCCGGTTATTTATTATGCAGTTTACATCTTGTTTTGTAATATTGCAGACAAACATGAATAAACCTGGAAAATGACAGATACAATATTAAACCACAAAAGTATACGAAAATACAGGAGTGACAGCATTGATGAAAAGATACTGGAAGAGATATTGATTGCCGGCACCAGGGCCTCGACTACCGGGAATATGCAGGTTTACAGTATGGTGGTCACAAAGGATGAATCGATCCGTAAACAGTTGTGGGAGTGTCATTTTAAACAGGAAATGGTGCTTGAAGCCCCGGTTCATATTACCTTTTGTGCCGATTTCAACCGGTTCAATAAATGGTGCAGACAAAGGAAGGCTGTTCCGGGTTATGATAACTATCTGTCATTTTTTACCGCGGCCATAGACGCCTTGCTGGTATCACAGAATGTATGCCTTGCCGCCGAAGAGCGGGCACTCGGCATATGTTACCTTGGAACTGCTACATACAATGCACGGAAGATAATTGATATACTTCAGCTGCCTTCAGGAGTGGTTCCCGTTGCTGCGATTGTAATGGGTTATCCGGAAGAGGATCAACCACTGACCGACAGGCTTCCTCTGGAGGGTGTTGTTCATTATGAAAAGTATAAGGATTATTCTCCGGTCGATATTGACAGGATCTACGCAGACAAGGAGGCTCTTCAGCAGACCCTTGATCTGCTTGAGGTCAACAAAAAGGAGACACTGGCCCAGATATTTACCGATAACCGTTACAAGAAACAGGATAATGTTCATTTTTCCCGTGAATTTCTTGATGTTATAAGAGAGCAGGGTTTTATGAACGATGAATGATCTTTTTTTTCCTGAATTCCGTCTTGATATCCTGTAGTTTATGCCGTCAGGCTTTAACCCTTATCCGGATGCTGGATTTCAAATACCGGCGACCGGTCAGATCAGAATCCTTTAATAGTAAATCCGCCGTCAACGCTAATAGTCTGTCCTGTTATGTAGGCAGAAGCCGGCATACAAAGGAAGGCTGCTGTTGCTGCCACATCTTCAGGCGAGCCAATTTTTTGCAGGGGAGTACGTGAAATTACTTCATCCCTGTATGCCTTGTCATTCAACACCTCCCTGGCGAGAGGTGTGCTTATATACCATGGAGCAATTGCATTTACCCTTATTCCTGAAGATGCCCATTCGGCGGCGAGATATTTGGTCATGTGGTTAACAGCCGACTTACTCATGCCGTAAATAACCCCGGTCCTTACACTTGTCAGTCCAGCAACTGAGCTTATATTAATAATATTTCCCTGTTCTGACAGGCTGAGCATGGGATGAAAAAGCCGGCTCAAATCCCATGCAGAACGAAGGTTTGTATCCATTATTTTGTCATACTCCTCTTCCGAATAGCCGGTTGTAGATTTGCGTATGTTCATCCCTGCATTGTTTACCAGTGCATCCAGCCTGTCCCATTTACTGTTTATGAAATCTGCGAGTCTTAACCTCTCTTCTCTGCTGCTTATATCACAAGCCATACCTGAAACCATACTTTTTGTTTGAGGGTCGGCTGTAATCTTCTCAACTTCCTGAATACTCCTGGCGACAATAAAAAGCTCGGCTCCAAGGTTCACAAATTCATGGACTATTGCCAGCCCTATTCCTTTTGTTCCACCTGTTACAAGCACTTTTTTTCCTGAAAGATTCCATCTGTCTGACATTGTTTTCGATATTTTTTGATATTGACTCAGTCGGAAATCATAATTTATTCACCATGCATTGGTTCCCTTTATTTACCCGCCTTGTATTCACCAAATACCCAGGGAATCATGTTTTTGATTGCGTGAGATGATTATTTCAGGGCTAAACCGGGGAGGCAGTCAATTATCAAGCAGGTTGGCCACCGTTCCTATTTCAACATAGGAAGCACCGTGGCTGCGGCCGAAATTGCCTGCAATTACAACCAAAAGACTTGTGTCAGTTACTGCACCTTCGCTGAGTAGAGAGTTCACGGCCTTCGTCACAAATTCGTGCGAAGTTTCGCTTGCATCCATATAATGAGCATTAACACCGTAGGAAAGTGCAAGCTCCCTTACCACCCGCCTGTCATAACATTTGGCCCAGATCATTTTACTGCCCCTGTAGGCTGAGAGGCTCCTGATGGTAGTTCCGGTCATTGAATCTGCCAGTATTGCTTTAGCTGACAGGTTTACGGCAGCCCTTACCGCTGTCTTTATGAGAAATGCCGATATCCGGTTGTTTATAACTACTACCGGTATATCGTTAATGGGATCTTTGGTTTTTTCAACCTCCAATGCTACCGAAGCCATAGTTTTGAGCGATTCGAGGGGGTAATCTCCATATGCAGTTTCTCCGCTGAGCATAATGGCATCAGTATTACTGTAGATGGCATTTGCAATATCGCTGACTTCAGCACGGGTTGGCCGTGGATTACTTATCATGCTGTGCAGCATCTGGGTGGCGATAATAACCGGCTTACGTCTCTCTATACATTTATCAATCAGCATTTTCTGAATACCGGGAATTCTTTCATAGGGGATCTCAATTGCAAGATCCCCTCGCGCAACCATTACACCATAAGCATGGTCAAGGATCTCATCAATATTGTCAACGCCTGACTGATTTTCTATTTTGGCAATTATCTTTACCTTGCTGTCGTGTTTATCAAGTATGTTTTGTATCTGCAGAATATCATTCTTGTTACGGACAAATGAGTGGGCAATGAAATCGATATCTTCTTTGACAGCAAGATGAACATATTCTATGTCCTTTTCGGTAAGAGGAGGAAGATTACTGTCAATTCCCGGTATATTCACGCTCTTTCTGCCAAGAATAACCCCCGGATTACAGGCATGACAAACCAGGTAGTCACTGCGTTTTCCGGTTACCTCCAGCTCGATATAACCGTCATCGATCAGAAGCTTGCTTCCTACGGGAACGTCGCTGGTTATTTCCTCGTATGAAAGGCAAATGACATTATCATAGGATTTTACACCGGGAGCACCTTTTACATAGACCTGATCCCCTTTTTTAACATCCAGTCCTTTTTCTGTGGCATTTGTCCTTATTTCAGGTCCCTTGGTGTCTATTAAAATGGCAATCCTGTCAGATACCTGTCTGATATTATTTATAACCTTCAGACTGTCTTCAATATCCTGGTGTGCGGTATTCAGTCTGGCAACGTTCATGCCGGATTTATAAAGCCGGGTAAGAAATGGTACGCCGCAGTTTCTATCTGAGATTGTTGCAACGATCTTGGTCTTTTTTTTCAGCATTCCTCAAAATTTGTTATAGTAAATTTAAACATCACCAAAGTTACAATATTCACAATTACAGTCCATGAAAAATGGTAGTATATTTACAGTAAGGTTAATCATCATTTTTTTATTTATATCTTTTTGTTTTACACAGTAACATGGGGATTCATTAAAGTATTTTGTAATGCAATGGGAACATGCTATAGAAGAATTCAGGGGGTACCTTAAGCTTGAAAAAGCCTTATCTTCCAATTCAATAGAGGCCTACATAAGGGATGTGGACAAGTTGCGCTCTTTTTCTGAACAACTTGTGCAATCACCTGAACCCGATAAACTGGAAGCCCGGCATCTGCAAATGTTTATCGAATGGCTTGACAGTTTTTATCTGACTCCGCGGACACAGGCAAGGATAATTTCAGGTATTCGGGCTTTTTTTAAATTTTTACTGATAAATGATTTAATTGAAATAGATCCGTCAGCGTTGATTGAATTGCCCAGAACCGGCAGGAAGCTCCCGGAAACATTGTCTGTCGAAGAGATCGACAGAATACTCTCGGCAATTGATCTGAGCAGCGAACTGGGGCAAAGGAACAAGGCAATCATAGAGACTTTGTACAGCGGAGGATTGAGGGTGTCGGAACTTGTCAATCTTTGCATGAGTGATCTGTTTGCCGCAGAGGGCTTTTTGAGAGTAACCGGTAAGGGCAATAAGGAGCGCCTGGTACCTGTCGGGAGCCATGCCCTTAAGGAAGTTGATCTCTATATGCAGGACCGTAACCACATGAACCCTCCAAAAGTGGATGAGGATATTCTTTTTCTTAACAGAAGAGGGAAACGGCTTACAAGGGTAATGGTTTTTACAATTGTAAAACAGCTGGCAAGCAAAGCCCTGATCAACAAAACAATTAGTCCTCATACTTTCAGACACTCATTTGCCACACATCTGATTGAGGGGGGAGCAGATCTCCGGGCGGTACAGGAGATGCTCGGACACGAATCGATTATAACTACAGAAATCTATACACACCTTGACCGTGAATACCTTCGTGATGCAATTATCAGGTTTCACCCAAGATCGTGATATTCACAGCAGACTTATTTATCCCTGCAGTACCATGCATACATTAATTTTATACGGCAATAATTTGCTGAATAGAGCAAAAATCAGAAAAATGGCCCCGGCAGATTTGTGAAATAGCTCAGGCGCTGATATGTTTGAAGGCACTCTTTTCATTAGTTCAGTAAAAGCGACAAAATGTCCGTTATTACTGTCTCTAACTGTTTTGGTAAATATTTTGATAGAGGTAAAATAAACTTTCTAAAATGGTGTTTGTTTATTGGTTGTTCAACTTTAATTAATAATATTGAGAAAATGGCTCCAATCTGGATAATTTTTATAGCATTTATGCTTCTAAGCTGGCTAATTGGAAACAAGCTTAAATCACGGTTCAGGAAATATTCTAAGATACCTGTAAATTATGGTGTTACCGGCAAGGATGTTGCCGAGAAGATGTTGCATGACAATGGAATTACCGGTGTAAAAGTTGTTTCTGTTCCCGGCGAACTTACTGATCACTATCACCCTGTTCATAAGACAGTGAACCTTAGCCGTGAAGTTTACTCCGGAAATAGTGTCGCTGCCGCAGCAGTTGCTGCACACGAATGCGGGCATGCTGTTCAGCATGCAAGAGCATATGCATTTCTGCAGATGAGATCCTCACTGGTACCTGTTGTGAGTTTTGCATCAAAGTATGTTCAATGGGTTTTGCTTGCCGGTATTATCCTGGTTCAATCCTTTCCCGGGATATTGCTGACGGGCATAGTGCTTTTCGGACTTACAACCCTGTTCAGCTTCATAACCTTACCTGTTGAAATAGATGCAAGCCGCAGGGCCCTTGCCTGGTTGAATCACAGCAATATAACAAACAGATCGACTCATCCGCAGGCTCAGGATGCCCTGAAATGGGCAGCATATACCTATGTGGTGGCCGCATTGTCATCGCTGGCAGCTTTGCTTTATTACATCTGGATCTTTGTTGCGGGACGGGATTAGTTATACCGTCATACGCTTTTAATGTAAAACATTGCAGATGATGTTTGCTTCTTTGAATACAACATATGTTTAACATTGTTAAATATTTGATTTATGGCATTCAAAGATTACTACAAAATACTCGGAATTAAACCAGGATCTTCAAAAGGGGAGATCAAAAATGCCTGGCGGAGGATGGCGTCTGATACCCATCCCGACAAGCATGCTGATCTTGGAGATGATACATCACGTTTTCTTGAAATCAAGGAAGCTTATGATGTACTGGGGAATACAGACACAAAGAGAGAGTATGACATGGTCTATGGCAAAATGTTGAAGCCGGAAAATAAAGAGCAAGAACCAATAACCCCGCACGACATTAATATGAGTACATCCGGTTCATTTGACCGGATGATCAACGATATGCTGCAACGATTTTTCCGGGGATTTCCCGAAACAGGAAGAACTGAAAGACGGTCAGGTAGTTCAGATCACATTCATTATGATGACCTTATGTGATATTATCTTATTGTTGACCTCCTTTCAACCGGCACATTGACAGTAAGAAAAGGCATCTCTTCCAGGGCATGGCAGGAGTTACAGGTATTCATCATAAGATTTATACTTCGTTCGAACGATTCAGGATCTCTCTCCTCAATTGCCCCGGCAACATCGGGTATTGCTTTATTGATGAACAGTTCTGCCGAAGCCGCTCTTTCAGGCCTCCGTTGCAGTCCCAGTTCCAGCGTCTCCTCCAGTTCCGCAATCTGATGCGCCGCATATTCCCAGTTGCTATCACTCCCTCCCCAGTATAATTCCTGGAAGCGGTAGTCCACCTCCCACATGGCTTTACCAAAGCCACCAAGATGTTCTGTAACGGTCTCAAATTTTTCATTAACACCGCCGGTAAGCCATCCGTCTGATCCTACCGGTTGATCAAAAGACTGCTGACAGGCAGGCAGTATGAATGCAGCAGCTGTCAGGATTACGGCAATTAAGTTTTTTTTCATCATATCATTCTGGGTTTTGATTAACTAAGGTATCATATCTAATAGGGCTACATTCAAATATACATAAAAATTTTTTCATCTTAGAATACACCCAGGTAAGAAGAACAAAATATAAAAAAATGAAGATTGTTGTAACATTTTTGCTTCGAACCGGTCTTATAGACAGGAGTGTTCAATATCGTACATCGTTGTGCCGGATACGGACACATAATACAACAGGAAAAATTTGTTAACAGACAGATTAACACGAAGTAAGAAGGAATGGCACAATAAATGAAAATAAAAAAAAAGATTAACAAACATAATATTAATTGTCATGCAAATAGATCTAAAACCCAATGAAGTAGTTGTGAAAGCAGGTAACTCGGACCGGTTTCATAACGGCAGCAAGGTAGACGGAAAATTCATCGTCACAAACCAGCGCATTTATTTTAAGGGATTGAACGGCAATGCCGGAAAATATGATCTTGAGGTTACTCCTGATCAGATCAAGGAGGTTCACTTTTTTAACACAGGATTTCTTTCGCCAAACGGTATAAACCTTATACTCAAGGGCGGGGAAGAGTTAAAATTCAAGGTGAAGCAGAGAAACGCCTTCGGCGAACTGATAAACAGGATGTACTGACAGCAATTCCCATATATAGCCGGTTATAGTAAGCCGGCACCGGTTATTAAAGTGGTTAAGAGAGGGACCCTTTCTGTGAAGCTTTCGCAGAAAGGGTTTTTATTAAGGTGGTTCCATTGAGTCTAAAAGTCCTTTTCCTGCTCTTTTACCATCTGGCTTGTCGAAAGCATGCCACAGGCAGCATAAATATCCTCACCCCTGGACTGCCTGATGGTGGTTAATACACCCTTTTTGCTTAATGCCTCTTTGAACTGCTCCATTGTTATATTGTCTGAACTTTCGAGCGGCACACCCGGAATGGCATGAAACCTGATAAGGTTAACCCTGCAACGCAGTCCCCCGAGAATCCTGACAAGCTCCCTTACGTGCCTGGGAGTATCATTCATCCCGCGGAACAGTATATATTCAAACGAGATCCTTCTCTGCCTGCCAATATTATATGATTTGAGTTCCTCCAGAACCTGGTTCAGGGGATAGACATTTTCAACAGGCATGAGATGTTTTCGCTCATGCTCAAAAGGCGAATGGAGGCTGACTGCCAGGTGGCAGTTGCTTTTATTCATAAATTCACGCATCGCAGGGATTATACCTATTGTTGAGACCGTAATACGCCGGGGACTCATACCATATCCCCAGTCCGACGTCAGAATTTCAAGGCTGTTCATTACCCCTGCAAGATTGTCAAAAGGCTCTCCCATTCCCATATAGACAATATTTGTAATTTCTTCCCGCTCAGGAACCGACTTAAATTGATTCACTATCTCACCGGCAGTAAGGTTACCCTGGAATCCCTGTTTACCTGTCATACAGAAGAGGCATGCCATTTTGCAGCCTACCTGTGTAGACAGACACAAAGTATTTCTTTTCCTTTCAGGAATATATGCCGCCTCAACAAATTTTTTCTGACTAACGGGGAATAGGTATTTCTTTGTCCCGTCAGCCGACTCCAATACCTTGCTGAATCCGGCTGTCCCCACTTCATACTTTTCATCAATCAGTTTTCTGGACTCCTTTGATAGGTTTGTCATTTCATCTACAGATCCGGCATTCTTATTATACAGCCAGTTTGCTATCTGTCCCGCCGAATATCCGGGTAATCCCAGTCCGTCTGTCACAGTCCGCAGTTCATCCAGTGTTTTTCCAAAAAGAGGTTCCTTCGTCATTATGTCCATTTTAATGATTTGCAAATAATTATTCTGCAATAGTTCAAAAAATTCCCGCCAGGTGATAAATCAATTGTTGCGGAGGATCTTAGCCGGCTTACTATTATAAAAGTCAGAAATATATTTCCGAAAGAATATTTCTGTATGGTATCCCTTTTTTCAGAAGGATATCGCGTACTTCAATTACCATTTCAACCCTTCCGCAAAGATAGTAAGTTTGATTGACAGGCAAATTATCCAGATTTTCAAGATAGCCGGTCAGACGTCCGTTATATAGCCCCTCCTTATGTTCACCTGAACAGCATCTTATGTACCGGTCTTTCATCACTTTCTGAAAATCTTCCTGGAAATAAAAAGAGTCCGGACTCCTGCCTCCGTGGATAAGGATCTTGTTTTCAGAAAGTCCCGAATAGAACATTGATGCAAACGGCGCTATTCCGGTCCCCGATGCTATCCACCAGGCTGCATCACTATTACAGGTAAACCAACCGAAGGGAGTAGTTGTAAACAGGGTATCTCCTTTTTTGCAGGAGGCAAGCCTGGGTGTCAGCATTCCTCCGGGCTGTATATTGAAGAGAATTTTCAGATATCTCTCCTTTTCGCCACTTGCAATACTGTATAATCTTGCATCGGGCCGGGGCTCGAAGTGTATCCCGACAACCTGGCCCGCCCTGAAATCAAATTTTTTTTCCAGCGAAAGCAAAAAAACATCTGCCGAAATCTCATTGATTTCCACTACGCTGGTCTCCAGAAAACCGGCCGATGAAGGTAGAAGAGAGTTCTGGCCGCTGTGTGTTCCGTTTTTTGTCATCTCCAGGCAAAAACATGATCACCCCTGATGAGGGTGGTAAATCCCTTTTCCTTCAGAAAAAGGTTAACCTCATTAAAAGTGGGTTTTCCAAATCTTTCAGGACCCCCGTCCACTGATATTTTACTGACACTGTCAATTTTGTCGCCCAGTCCCTCCAGTACTTCAATCTCGGCGCCTTCGGCTTCCAGCTTGAGGAAGTCTATTTTTGTTATTCCCCTGGTTTGCATCCAGGTATCAAGTCTGATTGTGTCAATTTCAATCTTGCCGGAAAATGTTTTAGGGACTATAAGCGAAGAATCTGCATCCTCACTGGACAGGTAGAAAGCCCTGGTGCAGGTCTCGTTTGAAGCGCCGGCCTTAATTACTTCAACATTTGGAAGGTTCCTTGTATTTTCATTGAGGCAATAAAAACAATCGGGATCGGGGTCAAAAGAGAAGATTTTTTTAGCTTTCTCTGATGCCATCAGGGTAAATTCGCCAACATTTGCACCGATCTCAACAACAATATCGCCCTGTTCAATTTTACATTCCGGAATGCAGTACTTCTCTTTCAGTTTTGTTTTAACCCTCTCGAGACCATCCGGATAGACATATCTGTGTAATCTTCGGTATCCTACAAAACGGAATCGTGTTTTCTCATCAGATAATAGTATATACCCGTTATCCTCAACACTGAAACTATAAGTGCATGATCTGCGCTTAGGGTTGAAAATCTTGTAATAAACCGGCATTATAGTTATATACGCCTCAGGTGATATGAAATTATAAAAACCTGAACGTAACCTGTGTTTCCAATTGCTGCTGGAATATTGCATTTTATTATTTGAAGCGGCTTATTGACAAGGTCTTAAAACCAGGATTATATTATTGGTAAATTTTTTTTAGTAAATGTTTAAATATTAAATCCAACCCTGCTAAATTTAAGGTTCAAAACAGGAAGCAGAAGTNGCCTTAAAAGTATATGTTTTTTTTTAAATCTGGAAAAAGTTACCACCATGAGTTAGTTCACTTCAGTAGTTTTTTATATATTATTTTTGACAATCATATAACTAAATATTATGCAGAACCTTGATTACGGAGTTATTGGCAATTGTATGAGTGCAGCGCTGGTTTCCAGAACCGGCTGGATAGACTGGTGCTGTCTTCCGGAATTTAACTCTTCATCAGTTTTTGCAAGGATCCTTGATAAGGGAATTGGCGGCACATTCGGATTTGAATGTGATGCCGGATATAAAACTGATCAGAAGTATATACCCTCAACAAATATTCTTGTTACAAGTTATGAGAAAGGTGAGGACCGGTTTGAGGTAATTGATTTCATGCCGAGGTATCTAATTGAGGAGGGTGGTTATTATGCACCGCCTGATTTGATCAGGTATATAGTACACATTTCCGGAAGACCCGAATTTACTGTGGTGTATGATCCCAGGCTTAATTATGCCAAAGGTAGAACTGTGACCGAAGTAAACAGCGACTATATTAAAAGCCACAGCACTGAGGGGAAGTATGAGTCTGTCTACCTCTATACAGATATTGACAAAAACAGTATTGTAAACCGTGAGAAGATAACACTGACCGGCAATGCATTCTTTCTGTTATCATATAACCAGAAGATCAGGAAACAGGACATAGATAGAATCTACCTGAAGTATGAGAGAACCAAGGTATACTGGCTCAACTGGTCGGAAAAGACCATTCACCTCAACATCTATGATGAGGAGATAACACGAAGCGCCCTGGTACTTAAACTTCTTACTTTTCATAAAACAGGTGCGGTGCTGGCCGCAGCAACAACCTCGCTTCCGGAAACCATTGGGGAGGTGAGAAACTGGGATTACAGGTTTTGCTGGATCAGGGATGCTGCAATGACAATAAGGATCTTTAACCGTATAGCGCATACAAAGGAAGCACAGGGATTTTTAAAGTTCATCATCGATGTTACCCCTGCTAAAGATGAGCGTATCCAGATAATGTACGGCATAAGAGGTGAGAAGGAACTCACAGAATATGAACTGGACCATCTTGAAGGATACGAAGGCTCCAAACCTGTCAGGGTAGGCAATGCCGCGTATAAGCAGAAACAGCATGATATCTATGGGGTATTGATGGATGTGATTTACCAGGATATGCAGTACTACCAGGTTTCGACCGAGAATGCGGAGGAGCTGTGGACCATTGTACGGAGCATAGTAAAGTCAGTTGAAGCCAACTGGCAGATACCTGACAAGGGAATCTGGGAGATACGGTCCGATGGCAGGCACTTTACCTTCTCAAAGCTTCTGTGCTGGGTAGCGGTCGACCGTGCGGTAAAGATAGCAAGGATATTGCGAATGGATGACTATGCATATCAGTGGACAAGGCTTAAATCGATGATAAGCGAAGAGATCGAGGAGAAGGCCTGGAACCCACGGCTGAAGGCTTTTACCCAGTATTACGGCAGCGATGATATGGATGCCTCCAATCTGTTGATGGAATCCTATGGCTTTCTTGAGGCCTCCGATGAAAGGTATATAAGTACGGTAGAAGCCACAAAACGTGAACTTCTTGAAGACGGGCTGATGTACAGGTACAGGAACAAAGATGATTTTGGACTTCCGTCATCCTCATTTACCATATGCAACTTCTGGCTAATAACCAGCCTTGTGCGTATAGGTAAGAGGGAAGAGGCTGAGGAGATGTTCCGAAGGCTGCTTACCTTTAGTAATCATGTCGGGCTATTCAGCGAAGATATCGCGTTCAGGTCACACCGGTTGCTTGGCAACTTCCCCCAGGCCTATTCACACCTGGCACTTAT
>SL_3KL_010_SEDDRAFT_10004145_pt1 | contig 13102 bp, 9 predicted proteins | sample SodLakKL_010_SED_2_FD_10381 | JGI IMG/M metagenome (IMG submission 10381)
ATCCGGCGCCTGATTCTGCGCTGACGAATGGCTTCGCACCGGGTGTGTCGGAAATCATGCAGCAACTCCGCGCGCTCCGCGCTTCTGCGAGAGATTTTCTTCGCTCATCCAGGCGTCGGCAGCGTCAGCAGCCAGGTGGCAATCGAGAAGTAGATGAGAACGCCGGCAACGTCGGCGAGCGAGGTCACCAGTGGCGTGCTCGCGGTTGCGGGGTCGAGATTGAAGATCCGCAGAACGAACGGCAGCGACAGGCCCAGAAGGCTGCCGATGACCACGATGGTGATCATGGTCAGCGCCACGACCATGGCGATCTCCGCGCCGCCGCGGAAGATGCCCAGGAGCGAGACTGCGAGCGCCATGGTCAGGCCCAGCAGCAGGGCGACCATCAGTTCCCGCCCCATCATGCGACCCCAGTCGCGTAACTGGACATCACCGACTGCCATGGCGCGGATGGTCAGCGTCGCGGCCTGAGAGCCGGCATTGCCGCTGGAGGCGATCAGCAGCGGCAGGAAGAAGACCAGGGCCACATGGGCCTCGATGGTCTCCTCGAAGAAGGCAATACCCGCGCCGGAGAAGGCATTGGCGAAAATCAGGATGACCAGCCAGAAAATGCGCGCATTGTAGAGCATGCCGATGGAGGCCTCGCGCACACTGCTCTCGAGAGAACTCACCGTACCGACGCGCTGGAAGTCTTCCGTCGCCTCGCGTTCGGCGACATCCATGGCATCGTCATAGGTCACGATGCCGACGAGTCGATCCTGTTCATCGAGGATGGGCAGGGCGATGAGGTCGTACTTGCTGATCCGGCCGGCAACCTCCTCCTGGCCATCCTCGACCCGGCCGCTGATGACATCGGTCGTCATCAGCTCCTCGATCGGGGTGCGGGCACGCGCCACGATGAGGTCACGCAGGGAAACCGTCCCGAGCAGCTTGCGCTCGGCATCGACCACGTAGGACTGGTAGATCGTCTCCTTGTCCGGCGCTTCCCGGCGCAGGCGCTGAATGGCTTCGCTGGCCGTCAGNCCCGGCACCAGCGTCGAGTAGTCCGAGGTCATGATGGCGCCCGCCGTGCCCTCATCGTAGGAGGCGAGCTGGCGGATGTCGTCGCGTTCGGCCTGGGCGAGGCTGGGCAGGATGGCTTCCTGCTGGTCGGGGTCGAGCTGGTTGTAGAGGTCGGCGCGCTCGTCGGCCGACATGTGGCGGAAGAAGTGCGCCAGTTGTCGGCGGTCGAGGGTCTGCGCCAGGGCGATCTGGCGCTCCGGCGACAGGTACCCGAAGGTTTCGGCGCGGTCCTCGGTCGACAGGGTCGTCAGTACGCGCCAGAGCAGGGGCAGATCCAGATCATCGGCCGCGTGCGCGATGTCGGCCGGATGGATGCCGGTCAGCAGTTCCTCGAGGGTTGCCTTGTCGTCAAGCTGCAGTGCTTCCTGCAGCTGTGCGGAGAATTCTTCCGGTGCCATGCTCCGTCCTCCCCNGTGGGCCCTGGTGACCCATGCATGGAGAGGAGGAAGGCTCAGCAGGNCTGAGCGCACCCCGCGTGCATGGTTCCAGGGCAGCGATTCTGAACTCGTTTTCTGACTGGCGGACTACACTCGGTGTCCATCGTGATGATCCTGTTCCCAGACTGTCGGCGTCTCGTGCCCGAATACGCTCAGCGATCCCGGATATCGACGTAGTCGCGGCGCTCGGGGCCGGTATAGAGCTGGCGCGGCCGGCCAATGCGCAGTTCGGGATCATCCATCATCTCGTTCCAGTGGGCAATCCAGCCGACCGTGCGGGCGATGGCGAAGATGACCGTGAACATGTTCAGCGGAATGCCCATCGCGCGCAGCATGATGCCCGAATAGAAGTCGACGTTCGGGTAGAGCTTGCGTTCGACGAAGTACTCGTCTTCCAGAGCGATGCGTTCGAGTTCCATGGCGGCCTCGAACAGCGGCTTGTTCTCGTTGTCCTCGCCGAGCTCCTTGAGCAGATCGTGGCAGGCCTGGCGGATGATCTTCGCGCGCGGGTCATAGTTCTTGTACACGCGGTGGCCGAAGCCCATCAGCTTGAAGGGATCGCTCTTGTCCTTCGCCCGCTTGATGAAGTCATCCACCGTGGCATCGGAGGCGACGATCTCCTCGAGCATGTTGATGACGGCCTCGTTCGCGCCACCGTGCGCAGGCCCCCAGAGCGAGGCGATGCCTGCGGCGATGCTGGCGAACGGGTTCGCGCCGGAACTCGAGACCAGGCGTACCGTCGAGGTCGAGGCATTCTGCTCGTGGTCGGCGTGCAGGATCAGGATCAGTTCGAGCGCGCGCACGAAGACGGGGTTGGGCCGGTACTCCTCTGCCGGCACGGCGAACATCATGCGCAGGAAGTTCTCGACGAAGCCGAGATCGTTGTCCGGGTACATGAACGGCTGGCCGATCGAGTACTTGTAGGCGTAGCTCGCCATCGAGGGCATCTTGGCGATCAGCCGGTGCGCGCAGATCTCGCGGTGCTCGGCATCGTTGATGTTGATCTTGTCGTGGTAGAAGGCCGAAAGTGCCGCGGTCGTCGTCTCCATGATTGCCATCGGGTGGGCATCGTGGCGGAAGCCCTCGTAGAAGCGGCGCAGGGCCTCGTGGACCATGCTGTGGTAGCGGATGCGGTTGCGGAACCAGTGCATCTGCTCGACCGTCGGCAGCTCGCCGTACATCAGCAGGTAGCAGACTTCGAGATAGCTCGAGTTCTCGGCGAGCTGCTCGATGGGATAGCCGCGATACATCAGCACGCCCTGGTCGCCATCGATGTAGGTGATGGCGCTGCTGCAGCTCGCGGTGGTGGCGTAGCCGGGATCGTAGGTGAAGCAGTCCAGATCGCGCGGCATCGTGCGCACGTCGATGCAGGGAGTGCCGTAGGTTCCCTGGTAGAGGGGCAGTTCGGCGCTGTCGCCGTTGTCCCGAGTGATCCGGATATTCTCTTTGCTCTTGCTGGACATGACGCCTCCTCGGGGAACTCGCGGCCGATCTCGTGGCAGACTGGATCGCGATCCGGCACCGGCACCGGATNGGTGTGAATCAATATCGATATCGCGCGCAATCCTAGCACAGCAGTCGATGCGCGCACCTGTTGCGCATCGCCGTCGTGTGTATATAATCCCAGTACAACTGTACGGGTATACAGATATGACATTGCCGGACCTCACGCCACGCCAGCAGCAGATTCTCGATCTCATTCGTCGCCGCATCGACGAGCAGGGCGCCCCTCCGACCCGGGCCGAAATCGCACGCGTTTTCGGTTTCCGCTCGGCCAATGCCGCCGAGAGCCACCTGCGGGCCCTGGCGCGCAAGGGCGTGATCGAACTCACCCCCGGATCCTCGCGCGGCATCCGCCTGAACGAGGCGGTCGGTGGGGGGCTGCCGCTGGTCGGGCGGGTCGCGGCCGGGGCGCCGATTCTCGCCACCGAGCACATCGAGGGCTACTACCGGGTCGATCCGGACCTGTTCCGTCCCGATGCCGATTTCCTGCTGCGGGTCAACGGCGACAGCATGCGCGACGCCGGCATCCTCGATGGTGATCTGCTGGCCGTACACGGTACCCATGAGGTAAGCCGGGGGCAGATTGTCGTGGCCCGGCTGGAGGATGAAGTCACCGTCAAGCGCTTTCACCGTCGCGGACACCGGGTCGAACTGCGGCCCGAGAACCCGGATTACACGCCGATCGAGGTCGATCTGCGCACACAGGAGCTGGTCATCGAGGGACTTGCAGTCGGCCTGATCCGCAATGGAGCTCCGCTATGAATCTCGATCCCGCACTCGAACGTCTGCTGGCCCGGCCGGATATCTGGCAGGGGCGCGGTCACGGCACACCCCTGGCCGGTGAATCGACCGGTTTCGCGAGTCTCGATGCCGCCCTGCCGGCAGGTGGGTGGCCGCGCGGCGGCCTCACCGAACTGTTGCCCGAACGCCAGGGGATCGGTGAGCTGCGCCTGCTCATGCCCGCACTGGCGCGCCTGTCGCGAGGTGCGCGCTGGGTCACCTGGGTCGACCCGCCCCACATACCCTATGCCGCCGGCCTGTACGCGGCCGGTATCGATCTGGCGCATACCCTGATCGTGCGCTCGCGGGATGGCCGCGAGAGCCTCTGGGCGCTGGAGCAGGCCCTGCGGGCCGGTACCTGCGCGGCCGTTCTCGGTTGGCCCGGGGCTCTGGAGGATACCGCTGCCCGTCGGCTGCAACTCGCGGCGGAGGCAGGGGGCTGTCTGGGCTTCCTGTTCCGTGCACCGGAGGCCCGGCAGGAGTCATCATTCGCATCCCTGCGCCTGGCACTCGCCAGCGAGCGGGGCGGCCTCAGCCTGGAAATGCTGCGCTGCCAGGGTAGCTGGCCCGGCATGGAGTTCCACCTGGCCGCGACCGACCTGTTTCCACCCGCGGTGAACACGAACACCGATCCCGCCCTGCCGGCCGGGCGCGGGAACTGATCGGCCCGGGGGCGCGGCGTGAATCCGCATGCTCTGGCTCGCCCTGCACTGTCCCGGTCTGCCGCTGGCCGTCTGCGTGGACCCGGCTTCCCCGATCACTGTCAGTGTCGAGACGGGGCGCCGGCATGAACGCATCGTCGCGGCGGGCGGCGCAGCCGAGGCGGCGGGCGTCCGCCCCGGCATGGAGCTGGCCGCCGCGCGTGCGCTCTGTCCCGATCTCGTGGTCCGGGGCCGTGATCGTGCCGCCGAGGTTCTGGCCCTGCAGCGGCTGGCTGAAGGTGGGCTGGCATTTACCGATCACGTGGCCCCGGAACCGCCATTCGGCCTGCTGCTGGAGGTGGGACGCAGCCGACGCCTCTTCGGGGGGCTGGATGCCCTGCTGGGGGCGGTCGACGAGTGGTTGGCGCAATCCTGCAGCCAGCCGGTCCGGTGCGGCATCGCCCCCACGCCCGCGGGCGCCCGCCTGCTGGCCCGCGCAGGTGGAGCCCGGGAAGGTGTAAATCGGGTCGAAACCGTCGTGGCGCTCGCTGATGCGCTGGCGTCGCTGCCGGTGGCGTTGCTGGCTCCGGACAGCGAGACCGCCCGGCGTCTCGCCGGCTGGGGCATCGAGTTCCTGGGTGACTGTGTGCGGCTGCCGCGCGCGGGTCTCGCCCGCCGGCTCGGGCCGGCATTCGTCGATCGCCTGGACCGCGTCACCGGCCGCCAGGCCGAGAGCGTGCCGCGCTTCGCGCCGCCACAGCGGTTTCATGCCCGCCTGGCGCTGCCGCAGGCCAGCGCGGCAATGGCGATGATCCTGACCGCGGTGGAGATGCTCTGCAGCGACCTCGCACAGTGGCTGCGCGCCCGTGATGCGGCGATCCAGGCGTTTCACCTGCACCTGCACCTGCAAAGGGGACCGAGCGTGGCGGTCGGGGTCGGGCTGATCGTCCCCGGCCGGGAAGCCGGCCATCTGCTGGCACTGGCACGGGAACGGCTCGAGCGCACCGAGTTGCCGGCGGAAGTGGTGGCTGTCGGGCTGGAGAGCGAGCCTCCGGTGGCCTATGCACCACCGGCCGGCGATCTGTGGCTGGATGCCGCGGGCGAGCCCCCGGAGCGTCTGCTCGAACGTCTGCGTGCCCGGCTCGGCCGGAGCGCGGTCCGCGGACTCACGTTGCGTGCGGATCATCGCCCCGAGCGGGCCTGGGCCTGGAGTGAACCCGGGCAGCCACCCGGGCAGGAATCCGCGAGCCCGCCCACGCGTCCGCTGTGGCTGTTGCAGGAACCGGCGCCACTGGCGACCGGAGAGGACCGGCGGCCCCGGCTGGCCGGCCCGCTCGCGCTGGTCAGCGGGCCGGAACGGATCGAGACCGGCTGGTGGGATGGCGACGATGTCGAACGTGATTATTTCATCGCCCGCAGCCGTATCGGTCTCGTGCTGTGGGTCTATCGTGAGCGTCGTCCACCACGACGCTGGTTCCTGCACGGCCTGTTCGGCTGATGAAGCGGCCGTGAGTCACTGGCCGCCGCGACGGTCCCGCGGGTGAATGCCATGCTGCCCGGAACGGTCCAGACCGTACCCGCCTATGCCGAACTGGACGCGCTCTCCAGTTTCACCTTCCTGCACGGTGCCTCCCACCCGGAGGAACTCGTCGAACGTGCAGCAGCGCTGGGCTACCGCGCGCTCGCACTGACCGACGAGTGTTCCCTGGCCGGCATCGTCCGCGCCCATGGAGCGGCACGTCGCCACGGCCTGCACCTGATCAGCGGCAGCCGGATCACGCTTGTCTGCGGTCTGCAGCTCGTCGTGCTGGCCATGGACCGAGCCGGGTATGCGCGCCTGTCGGCACTGATCACCACCGGGCGCGGTCGGGCCGCAAAGGGAGATTATGATCTCCGGCGCGACGATATCGGTGACGGCCTGCCGGGTTGCCTGGTCCTCTGGCGGGCCAACCCGGCCCCGGGTTCGCGGCAGGCGGAAGCGGATGGTCACTGGCTCGCCGAAGTCTTCGGTGAACGCTGCCGGATCGCGGTCGAGCGGGCCTTGATTGCCGATGAGAACGTGCGCCTGCGGCACCTGGAGTGGTTGGGTCGGCAGACCGGCATTGCGCGCGTGGCCACGGGAGGTGCGCGCATGCACGCCCGTGGCCGACGCGCACTGGCCGATACGCTGACCGCGATCCGCCTCGGCACGACCGTCGCGGCGGCGGGTGATGCGCTGGCCGTCAATGGCGAGGCCCATCTGCGTTCGCGCTCGCGCCTGGCCCGCCTGTATCCGTCGGAGTTGCTGGCCGAATCGGTGGCACTCGCCGGGCGCTGCACCTTTGCCCTGGACGAGNTGGCCTACGAGTATCCCGACGAAGCCGTGCCGTCGGGCCATACCCCCACCTCCTGGCTGCGCGCGCGCGCCGAGGAGGGGGCGGCGGAGCACTGGCCGGCAGGCATGCCGGCGGGTGTGCGTGCCCAGCTCGAGCGCGAACTCGAGCTCGTCGCCGAGCTCGGCTACGAGGCCTATTTCCTGACCGTCGACGACATGGTCCGTTTCGCCCGTCGGCGCGGCATTCTCTGCCAGGGGCGCGGTTCGGCGGCGAATTCCGTGCTCTGCTTCTGCCTGGGCATCACCGCGGTCAATCCCGACGAGAGCAATATGCTGTTCGAGCGCTTCATCTCCCGCGAGCGCGGCGAGCCGCCGGACATCGACGTCGACTTCGAGCACCACCGGCGCGAGGAAGTGATCCAGTACGTCTATCGCCGTTACGGCGCGGAGCGGGTCGCACTCGCGGCGACCGTCATCTGCTACCGCACGAAAAGCGCCCTGCGCGATGTCGCGCGTGCGCTCGGGCTGGCGCCGGAGCAGGTCGAGCGTCTGGCCCGGGCGGGCAGCGGCCGGGACGGTCGCGAGATCGATCCCGAGCGCGTGCGCGAAGTCGGGCTCGATCCGGACGCACCCGTCATGCATCGGATCCTGGTGCTTGCCTCACAGCTGCTCGGGTTCCCGCGGCATCTGTCGCAGCATGTGGGTGGACTGGTGATCGGGCGTCGCCCTCTGGCCGAGCTGGTGCCCGTGGAGAATGCGGCCATGGCGGGTCGCACCGTCATCCAGTGGGACAAGGACGATCTCGACGCCGTCGGCCTGCTCAAGATCGACTGCCTGGCGCTCGGCATGCTGACCGCGCTGCAGAACGCCTTCACCCTGATCCGACACCATTACGGCCGGTGCTGGTCGCTGGCGACCCTCCCGCGCGCGGACCCGGACGTCTTCGCCATGATCCAGCGTGCCGATACCGTCGGCGTCTTCCAGATCGAATCGCGTGCGCAGATGAGCATGCTGCCGCGGTTGAAACCGGCCACCTTCTACGATCTCGTCATCGAGATCTCCATCGTGCGTCCGGGGCCGATCCAGGGCGAGATGGTCCACCCCTACCTGCGCCGGCGCCAGGGACTGGAGCCGGTGGAGTATGGCGGACCGGAGATGGAACGCGTGCTGGGGCGGACCCTGGGTGTGCCACTGTTTCAGGAGCAGGTGATCGAAATGGCGATGGTTGCCGCCGGCTTCACCCCGGGGGAGGCCGACCAGTTGCGCCGATCGATGGCGGCCTGGCGCCGCGACGGCAACCTTGAGGTCTTCGAACGCCGCATTGTCGAGGGCATGCGCGCGCACGGTTACAGCGAGGCCTTTGCCCGCCGCATGTTCGCCCAGATGCGCGGATTCGCCGGCTACGGCTTTCCCGAATCCCACGCCGCCAGTTTCGCCGTTCTCGCCTGGGCGTCGTGCTGGCTCAAGCATCACTACCCGGCGGCCTGGACAGCGGCGCTTCTCAATGCCCAGCCGATGGGGTTCTACGGCCCGGCCCAGCTCGTGCGTGATGCCCGTGAACACGGCGTCGAGGTCCGCCCGGTCGATGTCCGCCACAGTGCGGCGCAGTCGGATCTGGAACCGGACGGGCAGGGCGGCCTGGCGCTGCGTCTCGGTCTCGATCGGGTTGCAGGCCTGTCGGCGTCCGCCCGGGCGGCGATTCCGGTGGCGCGCAGTGCTCGCGCCTTCGAGAATCTCAGTGACCTGGCGGTTCGCGCCGGTCTGGGCAGGCGTGATCTCGATGCCCTGGTCGCCGCCGACGCCTGTCGCGGCCTCGCGGGCGAACGCCCGCATGCCCACTGGGCGGCGGATGGCGTACAGCCGCCACTGCCCCTGTTTGCGACCGATGAGCCCGGGGTGGATGAACCCGGGGTGGATGAACCGGGGGTCGATGAACCGGGGGTCGATGAACCGGGGCGTCGGCACCCGATCTCGCCGCGCCCACGGAAGGGCAGTCCGTGGTCGCGGATTACCGCAGCCTCGGGCTGACCCTGCGCCGGCATCCGCTGGCCCTGCTGCGTCCGCGTTTCCGGCACTGGTGCCCGGCGGCCGGTGTGGGTGACAGTGCCGATGGCCGGCGACTGGTGACGGGTGGGCTGGTGATCACCCGCCAGCAGCCCTCGACCGCTACCGGCATCACTTTCGTGACACTCGAGGACGAGACCGGCGTGGTCAATCTCGTGGTCCGCCGCGACGTCCGCGAGCGCCAGCGCGAGGCGCTCTACGGGGCACATCTGCTCGGTGTGCGCGGGCGGGTCCAGCGCGAGGGCGAGGTCGTCCACGTGGTCGCCGAACAGCTTTACGACGAGACCCCTGCCCTCGGCCGGCTGCAGGTGCGCTCACGCGACTTCCATTGAGCGAGCCATGGCACGCGGCCTGCGGCTCCGATGTTGCCATGCAAGGAGATCTCGCAGAGGCGCAGGGTTCGCAGAGGGGGAAAATTCATGATTCCCTGCGCGTTCGGCGCCCCCGCTAGAACTCCTCGCACGGCGTTTCCTGAACCGTCGAGAGAGGACATCTCGCCAAGCCGCGAAGCACGCCAAGAACAGATTTCTTCCTTGGCGTGCTTTGCGTCTTCGCGAGAGTCAATCCGGCGAGGGGATGCTGTGACGGCGGTATGAAATCTCGCAGATACCCAGGGTCCGAGGAGAAATGAGATTCACGTTCTCTGCGTGCTCCGCGCCTCTGCGAGATTCCTTCTAGGGAACCTCTGAACAAAGGCCATCCTGGCCTTGTTCAGACACGGGCCATGAAAATGCGATTTCCATGGCCCTTCAGATCAACGACTTGCAGTCGTCGATCTGTCGGCACATCCATGTGCCGCGGGAAGGCCTGAATTGTTCAGACCTTCCCTAGCAGCCGCTCTGGAGCTGTTTCGGCAAGAGCATCGGCAACTCCGGCTGGACTCGGGTCGTGCACGTGTTGAACAATCCGTCTGCTCGCGACCGCGCACCGCAAGCGGATCGAGGTACGGGGGAAGCCGCAACACGGGAGACAGCGCATGCAGCACTATGACCTGCTCGTCATCGGCAGCGGCCCTTCGGGGCAGCGCGCGGCCGTCCAGGCCGCCAAGCTCGGCAAGCGGGTCGGGATCGTCGAGCGCAAGGTCGATATCGGCGGGGTCTCCGTCCATACCGGCACCATCCCCAGCAAGACCATGCGCGAGACCGTGCTCAACCTCACGGGCTGGCGCGAGCGCGGGTTCTACGGCCGCAGTTACCGCGTCAAGCAGCACATCGAGGCGAATGATCTGCACGAACGCCTGCAGATCACGCTCAACCACGAAATCGAGGTCATGCAGCATCAGTTGCTGCGCAACGGCGTCGAGGTGATCGGAGGCCTGGCCGAGTTCGCCGATCCGCACCGCATCCGGGTGACCGACCAGGGCGGTTCCGCCACGCAATACAGTGCCGACTACTTCATCGTCTCGGTCGGCACGCGCCCGCACCGTCCCGACAGCATCCCCTTCGATGGCAAGCGCGTCATGGACAGCGACGACATCCTCGAGGTCGAGACCCTGCCGCGCAGCATGGCGGTAGTCGGGGGCGGCGTGATCGGCCTCGAGTACGCCACCATCTTCAGCGCCCTCGACATTGCCGTCACGCTCATCGAGGCGCGCGATCAGCTGCTGCCCTTCGTCGATGTCGAGATCATGCAGGAGTTCCAGCACCACATGCGCGAGCGCGGCATGATCGTGCGCACCGATGAGCAGGTCGAAGAGGTGGACAACTCGCAGCCGGACAAGATCATGGTTCGGCTGGCCAGTGGACGCCGGGTGCGGGTCGATGCCGTGCTCTTCTGTGCCGGACGCCAGGGCGCCACCGACACCCTGGCGCTGGAGAATGCCGGCCTGCAGGCCGACAAGCGTGGGCGCCTGGTGGTCAACGAACACTTCCAGACCGATATCCCGCATATCTACGCGGTCGGTGACGTGGTCGGCTTCCCCGCGCTGGCCTCGACATCGATGGAGCAGGGCCGACGGGCCGCCCGCCACGCCCTGACCGAGGAGGTGCCGCGCGCACTGGAGAACTTTCCGCTGGGCATCTATGCGGTTCCGGAGATCAGCATGGTCGGCCGTACCGAGGCCGAACTCAAGGCCGACGGAGTGCCGTACGAGAGCGGGGTCGCGCATTTCCGCGAAACCGCGCGCGGGCAGATCCTCGGGCTCCACCAGGGCATGCTGAAAATGCTGTTTCATCTCGAGGATCACACGTTGCTCGGTGTGCATATCGAGGGCGAGGGGGCGACCGAGCTGGTCCACATCGGCCAGGCAGTGATGGAACTGGGGGGGCGGCTCGAATACTTCATCGAGTCCGTGTTCAACTACCCGACGCTGGCCGAGGCGTACAAGGTGGCCGCCCTGGACGCCTGGAATCGCATGATCCGCTGAAATCCCGTCGCGGCTGTAGACAGGCCGCCAAGCCCGAGGGAATCGAGATGTCCCTGTCAGCGGTTCTGCTTCTCTCCACGGTCATTTCCGCGACAATGGCTGTCGCCGCGACGGTCGCCTGGTATCGCTGTCGCCGCCGCGAGCGTGCCTATCACGACGTAGAGCTTCAGATCGAGGCGCGTACGCGGGCCCTGAATGAGGCCAGCCGGGAGCTGGAGGCTTTCAGCTACTCCGTGTCGCACGATCTGCGCGCACCACTGCGTCACGTGCGCGGTTATGCGACAGCGCTTGCGGAGGACTGCTCCGAAGGTCTCGGTGCAGAGGGTCGGGACTATCTCCAGCGACTGCAGCGCGCGGCAACGCGCATGGAACAGCTCCTCAGCGATCTCCTCGAACTCTCGCGTCTGTCGCGGACCGAGCTGCGGCGCGAGGCCGTCGATCTGAGCGCAATGGCGCGCGAGATTGGTGAAGAGCTGGTTGCCGCGGATACCGCCGCGAGGCCGGCGCACATCGAGATCGAGGCCGGGCTGTGCGCAATGGGAGATGCCGGGCTGTTGCGTGTCGTGGTCGAGAACTTGCTGAGCAATGCGCTGAAGTATACAGCGCGCGCACCTTGTGCCCGGATTCGGGTTTACAGTGGTGTTGCCGGCGGTGTGCGCTATTTCTGTGTCGAAGACAACGGAGTCGGCTTCGACATGGCCCATGCGGATCGACTGTTCGGGCCCTTTCAGCGCCTGCACGCCGCTGACGAGTTTCCGGGGCATGGCATCGGTCTGGCAACAATGGCCCGCATCATCCACCGCCACGAAGGTCGTGTCTGGGCGTGTGGCACAGTCGGCGAGGGGGCCGCATTCCATTTCACGCTACCCGAGTGAGGCATGGGTCACTGCGGGGAGGTAACAGTCTCGATGGCAATCGATGATGTGAATGATTCGCGGCGCACGCAGCCGTTGCGCGTGCTGATCGCCGAGGATTCCGAGGACGACGCCCTGCTGCTCTTGCGGCAACTGCGGCGTGGCGGGTTTCGGGCGGCGCATCATCGGGTCGAGTCGGCCCGCGGCCTGCGCGCGGCGCTTGATGCCCAGGAATGGGACCTGATCCTCACTGATTTCAACATGCCCCAGTTCTCGCCAGCCGATGTCGTTGCCGGTGCGCGCGAGCGCGATCTCGATATACCAATCATCCTGGTGTCGGCGCATCTGGCGGATGTCCATGCCGCCGATGCGATGAAAGAGGGGGTCAACGACTACGTCCTCAAGGACAATCTGTCGCGGCTGGTCCCCGCCGTCGAGCGCGAATTGCGTGAAGCCGATACCCGCCGCGCCTATCGGTACACCTCGGCACAGCTCGAGTACACGGTGCTGCACGACACGCTGACCGGCCTGGCCAACCGCAAACAGATCGAGCAGCGTCTTGACGCAGCGCTCGATGCCGTGGATGAACGCGGTCACGCTTTCCTCGCGATCGACATCGATCAGTTCCATGTGCTCAATGACACGGGTGGCTATGCCGCGGGAGACGAGCTCGTGCGGCGCCTTGCGGACATCCTTGGCGAATACGTGCACGAGTCGGACACCCTCGCACGGATTGGCCCCGACGAGTTCGGGCTGCTGCTCGAGCGCTGCCCGCTGTCGTCCGCCTGGCGTACGGCCGAGCGCCTGCGCCAGGCGGTCGGAGAGTTTCGCCTCGACTATCGCGAGCGCAGCTTCCAGGTGACTGTCAGCATCGGTCTGGTGCCCGTGACGGGCTCAGACGAGAGTGTGTGGCCGATGTCCTGCGCCGCGCGGATCTCGCCTGTCGCGCGGCCAAGGATCTGGGGGCCAATCGCATCCGCGTCTATTCAGTCGAGGATCAGGACCTCGCGCGCCGTTTCGGGGACATGGCCTGGGTCGCTCGCCTGCGTGAGGGCCTCGACGACGAAGAGTTCGTGCTGTTC
>SL_3KL_010_SEDDRAFT_10004146_pt1 | contig 13099 bp, 9 predicted proteins | sample SodLakKL_010_SED_2_FD_10381 | JGI IMG/M metagenome (IMG submission 10381)
GATCTCAAGAATAAGATTACCCACGATCACAAAACTTATCATCTGAACGGCAGACACAAGGAATACCCAGCCCACCTTCGAGTTCAGATAACTGAACCAGCTAAGGTTGAGGAAGGACTCCCTTTCCAGGATCCTCCTGTCCCGTATAATCTCCTCAGCACTGAGCGACATACCGAGAAAGAGCGCTACCACTACCGCCATGAAAAGAAAAGCAGGTATATTCACATTTTCGGTAAAGATGTACTGCCCCTCATGTATATATTTTGTAAAATAGCCCAGGATGAAAGCCAGCACCGGGGCCTCCAGAAGGCTTACAAGCAGGTACTGACGGTTGCTGATCTTTGCCAGGTAGTTCCTGACGCTGTATATCCAGAACTGCTTCTCTATCCCCGGAAGGGAAAAATTATTAGGTGGCAGTACATTGCTTACCGGCTTTTCCTCCAGCCTGCCGGCAATTTTTCCCTTGTAATGCTCATACCATTGCTCAGGCTCCGTCTTCCTTTTCTGGGTATAATGCCCGCTTTTCCCAACTTCCTTGGCTTCCACTATCTTCAGTATCTGCTCTGAAGACACATTGCCGCAACAGGTACACTCTGTCTGCCCCGGGCTCACATGACCGCTGATAGTCCTGAAATAGACCAGGGCATCGAGCGGATTTCCGTTATATATGGGATAGCCTCCCTTATCGATTATCCAGAGCTTGTCGAGCAGTTTGAAATTGTCTGAAGAGGGTTGATGTATGTTAACTATGACAAGCTTACCCTTCATGGCCTGCTCTTTCAGAAGGGCCATCACTATGTCGGAATCGAGCGAGGAGAGACCGCTGGTTGGCTCATCAACAAAGAGTATGGATGGTTCGCGGATGAGCTCCAGCCCTATATTCAGCCGTTTCCGTTGTCCTCCGCTTATTAACTTCTTCAGAGGGCTGCCAACCTTAAGATGCTTTATCTCCTCAAGCCCGAGATCAACAAGCACCCGGTCAACAAGTCCGTTTATGCTCTCGTTTTCAAGATTGCCGAAGCATAGCCTGGCATTGTAATAGAGGTTCTGGAAAACAGTCAGTTCCTCGATAAGAAGGTCATCCTGGGGAACAAAGCCTATTTGTCCCTCGATCTTTTCAGGCTCCCTGTGAACATCAAATGTATTTATGAGAACCCGTCCGCGGCGGGGCTTCAGCTTGCCGTTGAGCACATTAAGAAGGGTTGACTTACCTGATCCGCTCACGCCCATGATGCCAATTATCTGCCCCGATTCTTCGGAGAAGCTGAAGGGCCTGATGCCGTTCCTGCTGAGCGGGTAACGGAATTCAACATTTTCGGCGCTCAATACAATCTTAATGCCGCGCAAAATCCGGAAAAACCTGGAAGATATCTCCGTATAATAAACCGGGTCTATCTTTTCACCCCTTATTATGCCCCCCCTGTTGAAAATATAGAATTTCTCGTTTGAAATGGGTTGTCCCTCATATGTGAGACGGTCATTGCCGGTGTACCGGAAGACAAAGAATCCCGAACTCCTGATAAGAAGGATAATAATCTTCCCCTTCAGGCCTTGCCTTTCTATGATAATCTGCTTATCGTCGTTTTTGGGTTTATGCTTCTCAACCCATGCTCCTTCCAACTCATCGGCTGAGGTTTCGCTGGGTTTTCTGATCACAAGCTTGTTTTCAGGCGCTATCTTCCCGTACTTCTTCCCCAGGATAAAAGCCATAGCATCTTCGACCTCCCTGGAAGATATATTGAAGTTCTCTGCAACGGCCTGCACAAATTCACTCTCGGTACGGGTAAGTATGTAATCTTCGTTAACGAACTCCAGCAATCTGAGGAAAACTATCATCCTTTCATTCTGATGCAGTTCCCGGTTGATCTGGTTGCAGATATTCCCAACCTGGGATTTCAGCATCTGGCTGTCGGGCCAGTCATCACCAGTCTCCTTCAGCTCCCGTGTATAAAAATCAAAATAGTCGTCAAAAAGATTCAGGTATTCTTCAGCCGCATCATCATCAACGTGCTGCCTGAGATAGGAACGCACAACAGCACGGCCCCTCTCGGAAACCCGCCTGTCGTTTACATTGGCAACAAGTGCAAACAAATGAATCAACGCATTTAAAATTGATTCACTCATTTCCGGTTAAGGTTTTAAGTTCAGAATTTTCAGGCAGCCGCAACATATTTTGTCCGGTTTACCAGAGCCCAGTTTAAAGGCTCGTTAATATGCTATACCCGGCTAATGTCCGTCATGCAAGCTTACAAAAAAGCCGGCAAAAACCAGGTGCCGGCTGTAAATATCTGTACTCTCTTATTATCAGGATGTAATTCTGTTTCTGATGGCCTCGATCTTTTCGGCAAAAGTATCAAGTTGCCGCGCAGTCATAGGCGAACTGATATCTCTTATATATTCATATATCTCTTCCAGATCCTGGTAAAATCCGTAAATGAAAAGATCATCCTCATGGTCATCCAGCAGTTCGAGAAGTTTTTCCAGGGGTTCATCCTGCGCCAGAATTATATCGGTAATTTCTGTATTGTCCCTGGCACCAATTGCAATCTGCGAGGTGAGGTACATACCTTCAATCCAGCTTCCGGTCATAACAAGCAGTGAGAGGTCGTCCCTGCGGTTCTCGGTAAGGAAAAGGTAAGTATCATAAACCGATTCGGAAACTATTGCAATAAGGGAATCTTTGTTTTCCAGATTCCTCTCCACACGCTGAACAAAAACCTGATTGAATGTGGTGGTAATATTGAGTTCGTCTATAAGCTGCTTGCACACCTGGAGGTATTTTCTGATGTCCTGGTGCATCTCATAGGTTGCCGCATAGCTCAGATCAGCTCCGTACACTCCAAGGTTCAGTGCCTTGCTGTACTCGGTAAAGTAGTTGTCAACATTTGCAGCAGGATTTGAAATCCCGAGAATATATGCGGCACCCGCACGATTCAGCATTTGAACAACTTCCACTGAAGTTGGGATCGGGTAATCTTCAAGACCCTCTATGGAACGGACGGCTGTTTCTGTCCTGTCCCTTTCGGCGGTAACGGTCCTGCTTTCTCTTTCCTGTCTGCCGCCGCATGATGAGAGCATAAGCGCAACAACAACGGCAGGAACGAAATAACGGAATATTCTGACTTTCTCCATCTGAATTAATTGTTTAATAATTTATTGAACGAAATAATACTCAAATATACATGAAATTTTTTTATCTGAAATACTCACAGACAGATGAAAAAATTTCATGGGAAAGCGAAGCATTTCCGGCTGCAGGTCAGGGGTTTTCCGGCCTGCCGGCGTCTATCTCAGTGAGAAACCGGTTGAGCCGAGCAGGTACCCTTCGGTGTACACTTCAACCATGTAATCGCCCGCTATAAGGCTGCCGTCATCATCGTAATAGATGCAGGCATCAATATCGATATTTTCATAGTTTATCTGCCTTGAAGCCGTGAACACAACCGGTTCGCCATCAACCATCATAATATTGTCGGCCGAGGTTGCCAGCACAAGGCCGTCAGGTCTTTTGATCCGCATATATACCGTGCGCATTCCGGCTTCAGCAATTGCGTTTCTTTTCAGGGTAAAACAGACCTGTATCTGCTCGGTACGTCCGATCCTGCCGATCTCACGCCCACGCCGGTTAATCGGTGAGGCTACAAGGTTTTCTACAATCAGCCTTGAACCAAGTTCAACCCTCGCAGACAGATCCTCCTTGATCTCCCTTTCCTGCTGCAGCTGGGTCTCAAACCTTGCTGCCTGCTGCCTTACCTCCACATTTTCCTGCCTCAGCCGTATATTCGCCTGGTTAAGAGAGTCAACCTGCACAATGTAACTTTTCAGCACATCCCTCAGTGTACCAAGTTCCCTTCTATACTGGTTTATTGTGGCAGCGTTGTTTATCCTGGTATGGTTAAGCTCCTCAATTAGGTTATCAATCTCTTCCTGCCTGGCATCAAGCTGTGCATTCATGCTGTCATTATCAGTCCTCAGCACCGCATACTCGTCTGACAGATCCTCGAAATCGCGTATAAGCTGGAACCTTTCGGCTGTTACCTCCGCCAGTTTGATGGCCTCCTGCTTCCTGTCGTAAAGAAGCCAGCCGAGTACCACAATCAGCACTACCAACAGTGCTGTCAGCCCTATCAGTATCCTTGTCAGTTTTTGTGACGATAATTTCGCTTTCGCTGAATCATCAGCCATTCTCTCCTCCTTGTCCATCGATTTACCTCCATTTTCTTTTATAGGACCACAAAAGCAATGCCACACCGGCAATAATGAAGGGCACACTTAACCACTGTCCCATATTAAGCCTCATTGCCGTTTCAAAATCAACCTGCACCTCCTTAATGAACTCGATCAGGAACCTGACTGTCCACAGCAGTATGAGAAATATGCTGAACAGGTAACCCTCCTTCGGTTTGCCATCCTGTTTAAAGTACATTGCATATAGCAACCCGAAAATGGCCAGGTATGAGAGTCCTTCATATATCTGTGTGGGATGTTTGGGTAACGTTTCTCCTGCAAGTGCAAAGACAAATCCCCATGGCAGGGATGTTTCCACACCGTATATCTCTGAATTCATCAGGTTACCCATGCGTATGAAAAACCCTCCCAGGGCAACTACAATTACTATACGATCCAAAATCCACAGATATGGCCTCCTGACACTTTTTGAATAGTAATACAGAGCTATCAGTATCCCGATAGCCGCACCGTGACTTGCCAGACCCCCCCTCCATATCTTCAGTATTTCGATAGGATTGCTGAGGTAGTAGGCGGGTTCATAGAAGAAGCAGTGTCCGAGCCTGGCTCCGATTATGGTGCCTATAGCCGTATATACCGTCAGCCTGTCAAGCAGTTCGACAGAAATACCCTCCTTCCTGAATATTCTCAGAAAAACAAGGTACCCGAAAAAAAAGGCCGATGCAAAAAGCAGCCCGTACCAGCGAACAGCAAAATTGCCAATTCTGAATATTTCGGGATCGGCGGTCCACTCGATGGAAGTCAGTAGCATAGCTGTTGATTTTAATTGGACGGTAAAAATATAAAAGAATTGCAAGATTAGGGATCATGAGGAGCTATAATTGATAATTATTTGTTGCAGGCGCCGTTTTAAGAAATGGTGAACTATTAACTTGACCGGCTCCGGTTCCTGCAGTAAACTGCAGGATCACAGGTTTTAGCCGGCAGGCACCCGCCAGGCAGGACCGTTATAATGGTGTGCTCCGCAAACCTGTGCACCATCAGAGAATTGTCATATATTTGCACCTTGTAAAACATTATGAGTTTGTTGAAGAAGATCCCCCTTACAGTAATATTTCTGGCTGCAGTGCTTATCCTGCCGCTGCTTTTTCCCCGTTGCGCCAATATTATCCCGCCAACCGGGGGGCCGCGCGACACTATTCCCCCTGAACTGGTTAGCAGCGAACCGCCTAACTATTCGACACGTTTTACAGGTACCGCGATAAGGATAGAGTTCGATGAGTTCATCCAGTTGCGCAACATTAACCAGCAGTTCATAATAACCCCTCCGCAGTTGGAGAGACCGGAATTCAGAGTCAGGGGAAGGAACCTGCTGATAGACCTGGATACGGAGCTTATTCCCAACACTACCTATACACTCAATTTTGGAGAAGCGATAGTCGACCTGAACGAAGGGAATGTCCTTACAAATTTCGAGTTCGTCTTTTCAACCGGCGATATTATTGATTCCCTGTATTATTCGGGTATCGTCCTCAACGCCTTTAACAACGAACCTGAAGAGGGTGTGGTTGTTATGCTGTATGACAATCTTCACGATTCGGTTCCGTACCGGCAGATGCCCCTTTATGCCAGACGTACAGGCAAAGACGGCCGTTTCAGGCTGAATAACCTGAGGACCGACACCTTCAAAGTGTTTGCCCTGAGGGATGCCGGGAACAATTACCTCTACGATCAGCCAGGTGAAGAGGCAATAGCTTTTCTGGAGGATTTACTGGTTCCGGGATTCCATCCCGACGCTGCCGGACCTGATTTTCTTCCTGACACCCTGGTATCCGAAGAGGCCATGACAATAACGGAGGAACCGCCGGTAACAGGGCTTGCATGGCAGCCGGCCGAACCTGAAATGCAACAGGAACCTGACACAATCGCCGCGCAGCAGCAGGAATGGGCCGCTATTCAGGCGGGACTGCATGACGTTGATACGATCCCGGTGGCGGGCGATTATTATGATCCTGCCCCCCCGTTTGGCTTCAGGACCGGAGATACCCTTTTCCTGTTCAAAGAGGAAGCAGGACGGCAGTATATAAGGCGCACCGAAAGGTCCCGTCCGGGAGAGCTCCTTTTTGTGTTCAACCTTCCCGTTGCCCCGGGTTGGTTGGCCGAACCACTCAACTTTGATCCCCCGGAAAACTGGATGCTGACAGAGAGGAATTCCCGTAACGACAGTATCTGGTTATGGATCACAGATGCAGAAACAAGGAGTACGGAGTCCCTGCGGTTTGCCGTCAGTTACAGGGCTGACGGACCTTCTGATTCGATCAGGACCGTTACTGATACCGTCAACCTGAATTACGTTGAACGCACCACTACACGACGGCAGGCCGCCACGGCTGAGGAACCCGTCCTTGAGGTAACTTTCGGGACAGCTGCACGGGGCAACATGGAACTTAACCGGAACCTCCGGTTATCCTTTCCCTCACCACTTAACTCGTTCGACTACTCGTTAATGGACCTGGCTGTCATCAGGGACAATGATACGGTATCACGCAGCTTTAAACTTACTGCAGATTCCTTGCAAATACGGAGATATAATCTTATAACTGAGTGGCTGGAGGCGGAAGAATACCGCTTTACCGCCCTTCCGGGTGCGTTTGAAGATATATTCGGAGTCCTTTCCGATTCGCTCAGGCTTGTGTTCCGGACAAGAGCAAAGGATGACTACGGGAGTATTGTATTAAATCTCAGCGGAGTTAAAGGACACCTGATCGTACAGCTCATAAATGATCGGGGGACAGTTATCAGGGAGGCCTATACCGGAGAAGATACCACAATCACATTTGACTTTCTTCAGCCCGGACAGTTCAGGCTGAAAGCTATATTCGACGACAACGAAAACCGTAAGTGGGATACAGGTAATTACCTTAAGGGTATACAACCTGAAAGGGTCCTGTTCTACCACTCGGTAATAGTTACCAGGGCTAACTGGTCTATAGAAGAGAACTGGGAATTTGAGTAAGGGGCGAACAGTGATCCGCCCCTTTGCCCCAAATTATTATACTGTCAGCCACCTGAGGTGGCAAAGCCTCCCTTCACACCCAAATCCCTGGGGGTTATACAAAGGACCGGTACGGGCGATCTGTTAAGCAGCTGCTGGGCATTATTCCCGATTATGAAATTTGAGATTGCAGAGGTCTGGTCAGTCATGATCGATATAAGGTCAATCTTTTCTGAACTGGCATAATCCACAATCATGTCACATATGTCTTCGCCGGTACGTGTTGAAAACTCCGTCTCAATACCGCCATCATTGAGGTATTCAACAACCTGGTTGGCCCATGATTTGACTCTCTGCACCAGCTCCTGGTCCCTTCCGCTGGATACGGCAAGCACATGGATTTTCGACCCGAAAATTCTTGCTACTTCCGCCGTATAGGGGACCTTCTGCCTGGTATCCTGGGTATAGTCAATGGGCAGCAGTATTCTCCTGAATGTCTTGGGCACCACGCCGTGCCTTATTGTAATTACCGGTTTTTCACTGGCAGTGATGATCCTGAACGCATTGCTTCCTATGAAGCGTTCCTCAAAACCTGAAGCTCCCTGGGTTGATGCTGCAATTATGGAGTTTTCGAAGGCATCTGCCTGTTCGACAACCTCTTTATACACCTTGCCCTTTTTGACAATATAGGTCAGATCAACCCCCGAAGGGAGCTTGTGCTCATATCTGGCCTGGATCTCCCGGAGTTTCGATTTGGCTATCCGCTGCTCATCTTCCTTTGACATGTCACTGATCTCCGAGGTTTTGCCGATTACATAAACAAGCTGGATGCCTGCTTTCGTTTTTGATGATATCATAATGGCCAGTTCAAGCCCGTTCATTGACTCATCAGAAAAATCAAGTGGTACAATAATCTGCTTCATTGTCACTGATTATAGTTGGTTTTTAATAGAGATTATAGTAATTGCCATAAGCTCTGCCTGAAATCTTTTAACGGCAATTTAAGTATTTTTTTTCAAACAGTGGCAGGAAAATCAAATGATTATACGGATGTCCTTGTCACAGCGTCAGCACCCGGCATATGGTAATTATCACCAGTTACAGGCAATATGGATCATCTGCAAAAATGTAACCTGTTACTCATCACAGTTTATATTATTACCAATTTTTCGACTGTTTTTTGTTCCGGGTTGAATTTCTCTCATTCTTTTTTTACATTTACGGTCAAACCAATCTTTCCTAAAAACTATGATGAAAGAAAACTTTGTTCAGTTCATTGAGGACAGTATCAGGAATAACTGGGACATTTCGGCCTTCTCCGACTATAAGGGAGCAAGCTACAAGTATTCCGATGTTGCCCACAGAATCGCCCGTATCCATATTGCTTTTGAGAAAGGCGGTGTGAAGCGGGGCGACAAGATCGCACTTCTCGGCAAAAATTCTGCACACTGGACCATCGTTTACCTGGCGACCATTTCGTATGGGGCGGTCATTGTGCCTGTTTTACCGGATTTCAAGCCAAATGATGTGCACCATATCGTCAACCACTCCGATTCGGTTGTGTTGTTCGTTGCCGACAATATCCTTGAAACTCTCAGCGAAAAGGAGATGAAAAACCTCCACGGGATCTTTTCGGTTAATGATTTTTCTCTGTTATCGGACAAGGGTAATGGCGGACTAAAGGAGGTAATGGCCGGTATTGACAAGCTTTTTGAAGAAAAATACCCCGGCGGCCTCACGGCTGAAAACTTCAGCCTTGAAGAAGTGCCCAACTCCGACCTGGCAGTGATAAGCTATACTTCGGGGACAACGGGTTTTTCGAAGGGGGTTATGCTTCCGCACAACAGCATTGTATCCAATGTAGTGTTCGCACACAACAATATGCCTCTCCAGCCGGGCGATGCCATTGTGTCGTTCCTGCCGCTTGCACATTCATACGGATGTGCTTTCGAGTTCCTTTTCCCGTTCACCCTGGGGTGCCACATCACATTCCTCACCAAGACACCTTCGCCCCAGATCATCCTCGGGGCATTCAAGGAGATAAGGCCGAGGCTTGTTCTTGCAGTACCCCTTATCATCGAAAAAATATACAAGAAACAGCTTCTTCCCGCTCTTGAAAAACCTGTAATGAAGGTCCTGCTGAAGATCCCGGGCGTCAACAAGCTTATATACAAAAAGATCCGTAACAAGCTGGTCGATGTGTTCGGCGGCAATTTCCATGAAGTGGTAATAGGGGGTGCTGCGCTTAACAAGGATGTGGAACTGTTCTTTACCAAAATAGGATTTCCATTCACTATCGGCTATGGCATGACCGAATGTGGTCCGCTCATCAGCTATGCTGGATGGAAAGAGACCAAGCTTGGTTCAGCCGGAAAAGTTGTTGACGGCATGGAGGTCAAAATCGATTCGGCCGACCCCTACAATGAAGTGGGAGAGATCATGGTTCGCGGGGAGAATGTCATGATGGGCTATTACAAGAATGAAGAGGCAACCAAAGCTGTCCTCGTTGAGGATGGATGGTTGCGCACCGGCGACCTTGGTATAATTGACAGTGAGAATTTTATCTTTATCATGGGGCGCAGCAAGAGCATGCTGCTCGGACCCTCGGGCCAGAACATATACCCGGAGGAGATCGAGGCCAAACTGAACAATATGAATTACATCCTGGAATCGGTGGTAATAGAGAGCAAAATTACCGGCAAGTTGATCGGACTCGTTTACCCCGATTACGAAACGGCCAAAGCCGACGGAGTTGATGAGGTACAGTTGGAGGCTATCATGGAGAACCATCGCAAGAACCTCAACAAGGACATACCGGTCTACATGAACCTTTCGAAGGTCCGGATATATCCGGAGGAGTTTGAGAAGACACCCAAAAAGAGTATCAAACGGTTCCTTTACATGGAAGAAGAATAGAATGGCACAAAATAATGGCCCATTCCTGGCATTCGACTTCGGGGCGGAGAGCAGCCGGGCTGTAGCAGGCACTCTTGAAAAAGAGAAACTGGTGCTGAGAGAAATATACAGGTTCTCAACCGGCATGCTCCCCCTGGGCGGACATCTTTACTGGAACATTTACAGGTTCTACGAAGAGATAATCAGGGCCCTTATTTGCTGCAGGGAAGAAAATTCAGAGCCGTGTTCCATCGCGGTTGACTCATGGGGTGTTGATTTCGGTATGCTGGCCGCTGACGGCACCATAGTACGGATACCCTATGCCTACCGCGATCCGCAGGTCATTGAAGCTATGCATGATTTTCACAGGATCATTCCTCCGGAAAGGATCTATGCGCTAACCGGCATCTCGATGCAGCCGTTCAACAGTCTCTACCACCTACATGCAATGAGAGGCAGCAATGACCTGGCCCTGGATGCCGGTGAGCGGGTCATGTTCATTCCCGACCTTCTTAACTACATGCTGTCGGGTGTGAAAAAGACTGAATTCAGCTTTGCCACTACCTCACAGCTTTACAACCCTTTCACGGGAGAGTGGGAAGAGGAGCTTCTGGATGCGGTCGGACTCGATGCTTCGTTTATGAATGAGATCATTGAACCCGGGCAGTTGATAGGCAGGCTCAGTGATGATGGTTGCCGGCAGTCGGGGCTGAAACATGTTAATGTTGCATCTGTATGCTCTCATGATACCGGCTCGGCCATTGTCGCCGTGCCCGCAGAGGGTGCCGACTGGGCGTATATAAGCTCGGGAACGTGGTCGCTGATGGGACTGGAGCTTGATTCACCACTGGTGAATGAGAAAACCTTCAAATATAACTTCTCCAACGAGGGCGGTGCCGGGAAGAGGTTCAGGTTCCTGAAAAACATAATGGGCCTGTGGCTGCTGCAACAGTGCCGCGAAAAATGGAAGCAGACCGGTACCGGTTGCGATTACCCCACGCTTATCAATGAAGCCGGAAAAGCTGAGCCGTTCAGGATGCTGATTGACCCCGACCACGAACAGTTTTTCAGTCCCCGAAACATGGTTTCTGAGATAGATACCTTCTGCAAACATACAAGCCAGGCGAAACCGGGTTCAAGAGGCGCATATGTAAGGGCGATCCTTGAAAGCCTTGCCCTTAAGTACAGGTATGTGCTCGACCAGCTCCAGGAAGTATCGGGAAAGCAGATAAACACCATACACATTATCGGCGGCGGTACGCGCAACAAGATGCTGTGCCAGTTCACCGCCAATGCTACAGGGAAAAAAGTCGTTGCAGGTCCGTCAGAAGGAACGGCCGCCGGCAATATCCTCATGCAGGCAATGGCATGCGGAAGGGTCAGCTCCCTTGAAGAGATCAGGTATCTGGTCAAAAACTCCTTTGATGCAGAGGTTTACCTGCCTGAAGATACCGGCAGGTGGGATAATGCATTCAGGGAATTCGTAAACCTTGTTGAAAAAGGCTGAGTCCCCCTTTACAACTATAAAAGCCGGCATGACACCAAATCCGTTCAGGAAACCGGTTCCCTTCTGAAGATGTTAAAGCTGCCGAAGTAACCGTAAACAGCTATCAGCAGGAAGCAGAACCCGGGCACCAGGTAGGCAAGCCTGATGCTGCCGGTAAGATCGGATACCTGTCCCTGTATAGCGGTCAGTACCGCCCCTCCAAGAATCGCCATTATCAGTCCGCTTGCCCCTATCTTGGTATCATCTCCCAGTCCCTTCACTGATATACCGTAAATGGTCGGGAACATGAGCGACATACAGGCTGATATGGCTACCAGGGAAACCGTGGCTGCATACCCGCTGAGGGTAACCACCCCGAGGGTGCATATTATGGCCAGGACTGCCGAGAAGCTCAGGAGGTGCCGGGGACTGAAATACCTCATCAGTCCGGTGAAAACAAACCTCAGCACGGTGAACACCACCAGCGCCGCGATGTACCATGAAGAAGCCTGCTCCTCATTGGTTCCCAGCTCGGTCATCACGTACCTGATGGTGAACGACCACACCCCGATCTGTGCCCCTACATAGAAAAACTGTGCAACTACTCCGCTGACATACCTGGAGTTCTTCAGAAGTCTCCCTATGCTGGCCCTGACATCGACTTTGGCCCCGACATCAGATGCCCTGGGCATTTTTGTAAATGCAATTACCAGCCATATAACCAGCAGGAACAGTGCCACACCCACATAGGGCCCCATCATGGCGTTCAGCTCCTGTGACCTTACAAGGGTCAGTTCTTCGTGGCTCATCATGGCTCTCTGGGTAGCATCGGCATGGTTCAGATGCGACAAAATGAAGAACTTGCTCAGGACGACTCCCGTTATCGATCCGATGGGATTGAATGACTGTGCGAAATTAAGCCGCCTGGTGCCTGACTCTTCCGGCCCCATTGCAATTATATAGGGGTTGGCGGTGGTCTCCAGCACCGATAGTCCCCCGGCAAGGATGAACAGCGCTCCCAGGAAATGGCCGTAGGTCATCGTGATGCTTGCCGGATAGAAAAGCAGTCCCCCGGCAATGAACATCCCCAGACCCAGCAGGATGCCGGCCTTGTAGGTAAACCGTTTTATAAAGATGGCTGCCGGCAACGCCAGGCAGAAATAGGCGCCGTAAAATGACATCTGCACAAAAGAGGTCTGGAAATCGGACATGCTCATTATCCTTCTGAAAGCAGCCAGCAGGGTGTCGGTCATGTTATTGGCCAGTCCCCACATAAAGAACAGGGAGGTAACGAGTATGAACGGTAGCAGGGGAGTTGTCTTTCTCATTGGTAGATTTTTTATCTGGATTAACCGTATAAGGGACCATAGGTGCTGCATGCCCTGTAATCGGCTCCTTCGGGATCCATGCCGAAGGCTGACCATGCAGAGGGACGGTATATCCTCTCCCCGGAAACGTTGTGCATGCATACCGGTATACGGAGAATTGAGGCAAGGCTCAGCAGGTCGGCACCTATATGGCCGTAGGAAAAGGCG
>SL_3KL_010_SEDDRAFT_10004149_pt1 | contig 13097 bp, 12 predicted proteins | sample SodLakKL_010_SED_2_FD_10381 | JGI IMG/M metagenome (IMG submission 10381)
GTCATCTCCTCCGAGGTCGCCTCCGACCCCTGCAACCCCATCACGGGGTCTCCGGCGCCGCTCATGGGGGCATCCCTCCAACCACGTCTCGGGTACCGCATCACTCACAGCCTGCTGGCGGTCCCCATCATCGCGGCCCGGCGGCGCGATCTCGACCGTCCGGATGGCCGAACGGACAGTGGGGCGCTGCCTGCCCGGCTCGAGGCGAGCGACGGTTGACCGCTGCGCGCGAGCGGACCTCCTAGCCTGCGCACAGCGAGCACCTCACGATGCGGGGGATCCTGTGGCGAAGCTGCCCTCCCGACCTGCGGACGACCGAAGCCGTGCCGGCGCGGCCGCTGTGAGACGGTACCCCGCCACCTCAGCGTCCCGACGTCGTCGCCGGTCGGTGGAGAGCGCACGGTGAACGCTCCGACCTCGGAGGCTGCTACCCGCGACCGCTACCCGGATGCGTTGCGTGCCGGCGCTCTCCTCATCGTCGTGCTCGGGCACTGGACCGCGACGCTCCCGCGGCTCGAGGACGGCCGGATGGTCTCCACCGAGCACCTGCTGTCCGTGTGGGACGCCGCTGGCGCGCTCACCTGGGTCCTGCAGGTCGTGCCGCTGTTCGTCTTCGTCTCGGCAGCGGTGACCTCGCCAGGGGTCGCCCGCCGTCTCGAGGAGGGTGACAGCCAGCTGCGGTGGTGGTCGGCTCGAGCGTTGGCGATGGCACGCCCGACGGTCACCTACATGGCGGTGCTTGCGGTCATGGTGGCGATCGCCCACTTCTCCGGTGGTCGGCTGCTGGGTCCGCTGGACCAGTCGCTCACCGTGCACCTGTGGTTCCTGCTGATGCTGCTGGCCGTGCAGGCGTTGCTTCCGTGGAGCGTGCAGGCGGACCGTCGTTTCGGCCTCGGCGCGGTCGCGATCCTGCTCGGCACCGCGATCATCGTGGACCTGGTCCGTGGATCGGTCACCGGCCTCGACCAGTTGCTGGAGCTCGGCACCCAGGTCACCTCGACCGGCGGCGGGATCGGCTGGCTGAACTACCTCGCGGTGTGGCTGATCCCGCAACAGCTGGGTGTGGCCTGGAGACAGGGTCGCATCGACGGGACCTGGACGGGCGCGGGCATCACGGCACTCGGGCTGGCGTGGCTGGCGGGCGCGGTCGCGTCCGGTTACCCGGTCGCGATGGTCGGCGGCGAGCTCGATGGTTCGTCGAACGTGCTCCCGCCGACGCTCGCCCTCGTCGGCGTGATGTTCCTGCAGGTCGGGCTGGTCCTGCTCCTCGAACGACCGGCACGCTGGCTGCTGCGAGGTCGGGGGGTCGAGCGCACGGTCGTCGTACTGGGGGCGTTGGGGATGCCCCTGTACCTGTGGCACAAGCTCGCGGAGCTCCCTGCGGCGTGGCTCGGCGAACAGCTCGGCGCCCCGATCGATGCGGGTGTGCCCGGCGAGGCCGGCTTCTGGGCCGGACGAGCCTGGTGGTTGGCGCTCTGTGCGCTGGTGGTCGCGCCGGTGCTCGCTGCGGTCGTCGCGTTCGAGACCCGCCGGACCCCCAAGATCCCGCCGACGTCCAGCGTCACCGCGACCATCGCCGGCGGCGTGGCCCTGTTGGTCGGGCTGGGCTCCGCGCTGTGGTTCGGCGCCCAGCCGGGTGCGTTCATCGGGCTGGTGACGGTCCTGTTCGCCTCCCAGGCACTCCGGCAACGCGGGAAGACCGCGGCGAGGGCGCCGTCCTGAGCCCCTCCGCGGCGGCTGCCACCCTGCTCTACGGCGCCGCTCCGCCGCTTCCCACCCGTCCTCGACGCCGGGCGCACGTGCTCCCTCGCCGGGGTGACCTCGTGTCGTAGGGTCCCCCCATCCGGCACGCACCCGGTCACGCCGCCGGACCATCCCTTTACGGGCAAGCGATGACTTACCTATGGTTCCGGTGTGAGCGACGTGTTCAAGGCCTTGGCCGATCCGACCCGTCGAGCGATCCTCGACGAACTCGGCGATCGTGACGGACAGACGCTGTTCGAGCTGTGCACGCGGCTGGCGATGGGCCACGGTGTCACCTCGACGCGCCAGGCCGTCTCGCAGCACCTCGACGTCCTGGAGGCTGCCGGACTCCTGCATACCCGTCGGGAGGGACGCACCAAGCTGCACTTCCTGGACACCGCTCCCCTGCGAGCCATCGGTGAACGGTGGCCGATCACCGAACGGGAGGCAGAACGATGAGGATCCAGATCACCAGCGTCTACGTCGACGACCAGGACAAGGCGTTGGAGTTCTACACCGAGAAGCTGGGCTTCCGGAAGCAGACCGAGATCCCCCTCGGCGACTTCCGGTGGCTCACCGTCGTCTCGCCGGAGCAGACCGACGGGCCCGAACTGCTCCTGGAGCCCGACGCGCATCCGGCGGCACGGACCTTCAAGGCAGCCCTCGTCGAGGACGGCATCCCGATGACCTCGTTCGCGGTGGACGACGCCCAGGCGGAGTTCGAGCGACTGTCGAGGCTCGGTGTGCGGTTCACCCAGGAGCCGATCGAGATGGGCGGTGCGACGATGGCGGTCTTCGACGACACCTGCGGGAACCTGATCCAGATCGCCAGTACGTGACGCGTGGCCTCCGACGAGAGCGGGTGCCCTCCCTTCGGCCGGCATGCTGAAGCGGACGGTTCCGGTCTGCCGTCGGAGGCCTGACACCAGCGTCATGTACCGCCTAGACTCGCTCGATCGTGCGCATGGCGAGTCGGTGGGATGGACGTGACGCAAGCGGATACGGGGGAGGTCGCCGCTTCCGCGGAAGCAGCGACCGAGGCGCTCACGGAGACGGCGCTCGAGAGCTACCGCACCGAGCTCACCGGGTACTGCTACCGCATGCTGGGGTCGGCCTTCGATGCCGAGGATGCGGTACAGGACACGCTCACACGTGCCTGGCGAGCGGCCGACCGGTTCGAGCGGCGTTCGTCGCTGCGCACCTGGCTGTACCGCATCGCGACGAACGTGTGCCTCGACCTCATCGATCGCAAGCATCGCCGCGCGAGGCCCATGGACCTCGGACCGGCATCGACGGTGGCAACGGCCGAGCTCACGGCCCGGCCCGATGGCACGTGGGTGGAGCCGATCCCCGATGGGTGGTTCCTGCCCAGCGATGGCGATCCGGGAGAGCTCGTCGCGACCAAGGACTCGGTCCGCCTGGCCTTCGTGACCGCGCTGCAGTACCTCCCGCCGAAGCAGCGTGCGGTCCTGCTGCTCCGTGACGTGCTGCGCTGGCGGGCGGCGGAGGTCGCCGAACTGCTCGACACGACGGTCGCGTCGGTCAACAGCGCGTTGCAGCGGGCTCGAGCCACGATCGGTGCGCGTCGACCAGCGGCGACCGAACCTCTGGACCCCCTCGACGGCCGGCAGCGCGAGCTCCTGGACCGCTTCCTCGATGCCTTCGAGCGCTACGACATGGACGCCTTCGCCGTGCTACTCCACGAGGACGCCACGCAGTCGATGCCTCCCTTCGACCTCTGGCTCCAGGGGCGAGACGAGGTGGTCGGATGGATGCTCGGCCCGGGAGCGGAGTGCCGCGGCTCGCGCCTGCTCCCGACCGCGGCGAACGGCATGCCCGCCTTCGGCCAGTACCGCCGCGCGAAGGACGGCGACGGCCACGAACCCTGGGCCCTGCAGATCGTCGAGGTCGAGGACGGCAGGATCATCGGGATGAACGCCTACCTCGACGTCGCCCGGTGGTTCCCGATGTTCGGTCTGCCGGATCGGCTCGACCGGGCGTGAGCCATCCGTAACCGCCCCCGGTTACCGGCCGGGACCCCGCACCGAGCCGACTCCGCGGAAGCGCTCGACGCTGCGACGGCGGCCGACTCCGCGGAAGCGGCTCACGCGGCGACCAGATCGGGTGCGAGTCGCTCGATCTCCTGGTGCAGCACCGCCACGATCGTGTCGCGATCGGGGGCACGGTCCACATCGACGTAGCTGGGCTGGAGACGTCCCAGGCTATCGCGGTGTGGGATCGGCAGACGGCGATCGGAGCGCTGGAGTCGGTGCCGCCGAGCGACGGGATCGCCGTTCGGCCTGGCGAACCGGTGTTGTCCGTCGCGACGGACCTGGATGGTCCAATCGTGCTGGTGCACGAACCGGTGGTGATGCGCACACAGAAGGACCAGGTTCGCCAGGTCCGTCGGTCCACCGTCGGCCCAGTAGTGGACATGGTGGGCGTGCAGGTGCCGGGTCGCGTCGCAGCCGGGGAACCGGCACGTTCGATCGCGCAGGCGGAGCGCCCGACGCAAGGCGGCCGTGAGCTTGCGGTCGCGCTGGCCGATGTCCATCGGGGTGCCGTCGCCATCGACGGCCGCCAGGATGATGCCGGCCTCGCAGCCGAGGCAGCGCAGGTCACGACGATCCATCCCGCGGACCCTGCCGTGGGTGTCCTCGACGGGAACGAGGCCCGGCTCGTTGCCGTGGAGCGCCTCGAGTGGTGCGTGGAGCACCAACGTGTGCCGATCGAGGCCGGAGGTGTCGGTACGTGCGTCGGGATCGGTCTGCGCGACGAGGTCGACGAGNTCCTGCACGAGTTCGGCCGGCCGACCCGGCCGGGCGTCGATCACCGCATCGCCGTCGCCCACGCCCTCGATCGCCTCGCCGTCACCCACGCCCTCGCCTACCTCGTGGTCGCTCTCGGCTACCTCGCGGCCTGCGAGATCCTCGCTGGGCGCTGCGAGCGCGCCGGCGTCCCCGAGCTCGAGGTCGAGTGCGGGATCGGCCAGTTCCTCCTCTTGCTTCCGAGCGATCTCGTCCCTGCGTTCGACCCTGCGTTCGATCATCGCGCAGAGCTCCGCACACTCCTCCACCGGACCACGGATCGTCACGGTCATGGTCCCGTCACCGTGGGTGCGGGTCCTCCAGGTGTACCGCGGGTCGATCGGATCCTCGTCCAGCGGATCGTCGGTCGCACGCCGTACCGTGCGGAAGTCGGCGGCGATGCGTTCCAACTGCGCGGCCGTGGAGCGTCGGCCCACCGCAGGAGCAACTCCTCGATCTCGGGTACCGCGACGCGCGTGATGGCTCGCACCTTGCTGTAGGAGAGTTCGCCCCTCGCGAAGGCCTCGCGAACCCGCGGGAGCTCGCGCAGGCGCACGGCGACCCGGACGTGATCGCGAGCGGTGGACGGCGCGAGGCCGACCTTCCAGCTCAGCCACTGCGCGGGCGTGCGAGCGCCCTGGTCGGCCCAGATGCCCCGCACCACCAGCTCGCAGAGCAGATCTAGCCACCTCGCCGTCAGGGCTGCCACCTCGGCGGCGACGGCGCAGACATCGTGTTCGAGGTCGTGATCGGTGACGTCGCCGAAGGTGGGATCGGGGCCCAGCCGACGAGCCTCCTCGACCAGCTCCTCCCACGTCAGGTCCCGCTGGCTCCAGGCCGCGCGATCGCCGAGCCCGCGGCTCTCCAGAACCTCGGCGACCGCCTGGCCGTCGACCGGGATGGTGGCATCGGTAGGCGCGGCTGGAGCACCTCCCGCTGTCACCGAGCCGTCGTCGGACCGAAGTGCTCCTTGCTCCTCGTACCACAGCATCGTTGATCCCCCGTCAGGTTCGGTTGGCTGACCGACGTCGCGGTGCCCGGTCATGGTCGGCTGACCGGCACGGTGGCCACCACCGCTGCGACCACAGCGTCGCTGCGCCCTTCGGCGCACCCATCACCGTAGGGAGGGGGTGTGACATCTCGCGTCTGCCGTGGCTGCCCGGGGTGTGCTGTGGCTGCTCGGGCTGTTCGAGCGCGCACCGCGCTCCAGGAGGAACAAGCTGGGCCGGAGGGAGCTCGCAGGGGGCGCTGGGGGCGGTGTTCCAGCGGGACGGTGCCCACCGGACGCGCTTCTGTGGGGCCCCGGGGTTGTGACGGTCAGGTCCGTTCAGTCAGGTCCGTTCAGTGGGTGAGCGTGACCTTCGTCAGCCCACGCGGCTGCTCGGGATCGTGGCCCCTGGCAACAGCGACCTCGCGGCACCACAGCTGCGCCGGCACGATCGAGACGAGCGGCGCCAGCCAGTCGGGGACCTCCGCGGGGATACTCAGGACGTCGTCAGCCACGTCGTCGACCTCATCGGGGCGGTCGGTCAGCAGGAGCGTCCTGGCGCCGATCTCCCGCAGCTCGGTGACGGTCCGCAGGACATCCGCCAACCAGGGTCCGTGGGTCGCGACCCCGAGCACCGGGAACCCCTCCTCCACCACCGCTCGAGGTCCGTGCGCGAAGTCCGCCGTGGAGGCGGGTTGGGCCAGGGCGTAGGCCAGCTCCTGCAGCTTGAGCGCCCACTCGTGGGCGGTGGCCAGCCCCGTACCGCGGCCAAGCACCGCGCAACGGTCGACGTCGCGCCAGCGGTCCGAGACCGCGGTGATCTCGTCATGACCGCCCAGCGCCGCGGAGACCGCACCGGGCACGGCGTCGAACGCGGCATCGTCCTGCTCCTCGGGTGCCAGAGCGCTGGCGATCAGCGCGACGGCGCCGAGCTGTGCCGTGTAGGTCTTGGTCGCGGCCACCGCACGCTCTGGTCCCGCCCCCAGCGCGAGGACCTGGTCGGCCGCGGCGGCCAGGGCGGAGCCGGGCTCGTTGGTGATCGCCAGCGTCGGGCGACCCTGCCGACCAGCTTCCTCGAGCACCGCGACCAGGTCGGGCGACGCGCCGGACTGCGAGATACCGACGACCGCAGCGCCGGTCAGCCGGGGCGGGGTGGTGTCGTGGCCGAACAGGGAGGGTGCCGCCAGGCCGACGGTGAGCCCGGCCCGCTGGCCCCAGAGGTACTGCGCGTACCGCCCGGCGTTGTCGGAGGTGCCACGGGCGGCGATGAGCACGTGGGTCGGCGACAGCTGGTGCCACCGGTCGGCGATGTCCGCAGCGACCTCGCGCTGGGANGCGAACAGACGCGCGAGCACATCGGGCTGCTCGTTGATCTCGTCGAGGAGGGTCATGGGGGCTCCAGGTGTGGGCGAGCGGGACGAGCGGGGCGAGCAGGGCGAGCGGGGCGAACGTGGACTGGCCCGGCGTATCAAGCGGAGGTCGGCAGCGGCAGCAGGTCAGGGCGGGGATGCGCCGCGAGCTTCCCGGCCACGAAGGTCGCGACCACCTCGAGGTTCTGGGTGAGGACGACCAGGTCGGCGCGGGCCCCGGGAGCCAACCGGCCACGCTCCCGTTCGCCGAGCAACGATGCTGGTGTGGAGGTCACCGCACGCAGCGCCGTGGACGGGTCCACGCCGGTGGCAGCGACGAGGTTGCGGAGAGCGCGGTCGAGGGTGACGACGCTGCCTGCGAGTGCACCGTCCTCGTCACGGACGACGCCGTCCTGCACGGTGAGCCGTCGGCCACCCAACGACGCTGCGCCGTCGCCGAGCCCCGCCGCGGCGATCGCATCGGTCACCAACGCCACCCGCTCCGGCCCGAGCAGCCGCCAGGCAGCTGCGACCGTCGCGGGATGCAGGTGGACCTCGTCGACGATCATCCCGACGATGGCACGAGGGTCCTCGAGCAGTGCGCCGACGACACCGGGTTCGCGTGCCGACCAGCCGGACATCGCGTTGAACAGGTGCGTCCCGGCCCGGGCACCTGCATCCAGGGCAGCGATCGCCTGCTCGTAGCTGGCCTCGGTGTGGCCGAGCGAGACGACCACGTCGCGGTGGACGAGCGTGCGGATCACCTCGAGGGCGCCAGGGAGCTCGGGGGCGATCGTCGCCATGGCGACGCCGTCCGCGCGTGACCACGTCGCGACCACCGACGGATCCGGATCGCGCAGCTGGAGCGGGTCGTGGGTCCCCCGCTTGGCCGGTGCCAGCATCGGTCCTTCGGCGTGCACACCCAGTGGCTCCGCGCCGAGGTGGTCGGTGGGCCGGAGCCGGGAGGCGAGGAGGGCTGCCGCGATCGACCCGGGCGGTGAGGACACCACGGTCGGCACGAACGCCGTCACGCCCTGGCCGGGGAGGTGTTCCGCCAGCTGCCACAGCCGCTCGGGGTGGTCGTCGAGGTCCGCGGTCAGGTCGATCCCGTGCCCACCGTTGACCTGGAGGTCGATGAACCCTGGCGCCACGATCAGTCCTGACGCGTCCCAGGAGGGCGCAGCATCGGGTTCGTCTCGCGGGCGGAGGGCGGCGACGCGTCCGTCAGCGACCAGCACCTGCAGGTCGCGTGGCCCCTCGGGGGTGATCACGGTGCCACCGTCGATCCTCAGGCTCTCGCCGGTCATCCCCGTGCGTCTCCCTGTGTCGAGGTTTCCGGCCTCCGGATGGGCAAGGCGGCCGGTGGCCGAGCGCTCGTCGGCCAGGATCGTCGCCAACACCTGGGACGAGGGTCCTCCGGGACCATAGGTGCAGCGCACGGTCAGCACCGAGGCGAGTACGGCCAGGACCGCAGGTGACCACACGACGATGGCCGCCGGTCGGCTTGACCCTCGCCAGGGGGTCAGCGGGCGACGACCTCCCAGGTCCCGACGATCTGCCCTGCCTCCAGGCAGACGAGCTGCTGCGCGAGGTTGACCGCCGGACACACGTGGTTGGGCACGATCTCGACCCGGTCCCCCACCTGCAGGTCGACCCGAGCCGACGTCTGTCCGGCCCCGCCCGAGCTCTGCCCGGGAGCGTTGCCGGACGCACCGTCGGCCGGCGGGAGCTCCAGGACGCCGTGCTCCTCCCAGACCCTGGTGAGTTGGACGCGGGGATGCGCCGGGAGGTAGCCGAAGGTCCCGTCCAGACCGGCGTCCGCGGCGAGCGCCTTCGTCCCGGCGTCGACCACCGCGTGGTCGGGAGACGGCCGGCTGACGACGGTCGCGAGGATCCGCAGCGCGCAGTCCTCCAACCGGGTGGCACCGACACGGCCGTAGTTCGCATCGCCGAAGGCGTAGATCCCGGGGCGCACCTCCGTGACGCCGGCGACCTCGGCGGCGAACCTCGCGGTCGGTGTCCCCCCGACGCTCACGGTGTCGATCGCGACGCCCGCCTCGCGCAGCTCGTCCGAGACCTCGACGGCGGTCCGCGCCTCCTGGTGTGCCCACGCCCGCCGCTCGGCTGCCTCGGGGTTCATCGAGGGGTAGCCGGCGTAGGTGAAGACCCCCGTGACGTTCGCCCCAGGGAGTGCCGCGGCCGCGACGCCGAGCTCGACCGCGACCTCCGGCGGCAACCCGGTGCGCCGCAGGCCGCTCTCCACGTCGACGAGCACATCGATGCTCGTCCCGACATCGACCGCCGCCTCGGACAGGGCGGTCGCTGCACCGAGGTCGTCGATGCAGCACGACACGCGGACGTGGCGAGCGAGCTCGAGCAGCTGCGCCGTCCGCACCTCGCCGACGACCGGGTAGGCGACGAACACGTCCGACACACCGGACCGCAGCAGGGCGAGGCCCTCGCTCGGCTTGGCCACCGTCAACCCCGCGGCCCCGTGCTCCAGCTGCATGCGGGCCACCTCGACGGTCTTGTGGGTCTTCGCGTGCGGGCGCAGACGGACGCCGTGGGCGGCGATCGCCTCGGCCCAGCTCGCGAGGTTGGACCGCAGCAGCTCGAGGTGGACGACCGGGATCGGTGTCGCGACGTCATCGAGGTGGGCAGCGTCTGGACGGGTGCTGTCGATCATGCGGGAGCCTCCATGACGCCCAGTTGTAGTCGGCCATGGCCGCGGATGCCCTCGGTGGGTGCCCTCGTGCGGACGGCGCGATGGAGCACAGGGCCACTCAGCTCTGGCGCGGATCTCGCAGTTCACGGAGACTGGTGGTCGCGATCGAGAGGGTCGCCGGTCGCGACCGGAGGAACGGCGATGGACCGTGTGCTCGTCGTTGAGGGGATCAGCTACGCCTACGGCGACACGGTCGCGGTCGATGACGTGTCCTTCGATCTGGGACCTGGGGAGGTGCTGGGGGTCCTCGGGCCCAACGGCGCAGGCAAGTCGACCACGATCAAGATGCTCACCGGTCAGCTCGAGCCGCGGAGCGGGCGGATCTCGGTCCTCGGCCTGGACCTGCAACGCCACCGCGACGCGATCCAGGCACGCATCGGCGTCTGCTTCGAGGAGAAGAACGTCTACCCGACCCTGTCCGGGCGGGAGAACCTCGCCTTCTTCGCCCGACTGTTCGGGCTCCGCGACATCGACCTCGACGGTCTGCTGGCCCGCGTCGGGCTGCAGGAGCGGGGACGCGATCGGGTCAGCAACTACTCGAAGGGCATGCGTCAGCGCCTGATGATCGCCCGGACGCTGCTCAACGAGCCCGACGTGCTCTTCCTCGACGAGCCGACCGACGGGCTCGACCCGGTCTCCGCACGCACGATCCGTCGGCTGGTCCGCGACGAGGCCGAGCGTGGCGCCGCGGTGCTGCTCACCACCCACGACATGTACGAGGCCGACGAGCTGTCCGACAGGGTCGCGTTCATCGACCGGGGCCGGGTCCTCGCCATGGACACACCGGAAGCGCTCAAGCTCGTCCACGGCACACGATCGGTCCGCGTGCGGTTGCGTGGCGGGTCCGGCGTCGAGGAGCACGTGGTCGAACTGGACGGCGAGGCAGCAGCTGAGCGCCTGCGGGACCTGGTCCACGGCGGCGACGTGCTCACGATCCACACCGAGGAGGCGACGCTCGAGGACGTCTTCGTCGAGTTCGCGGGACGGGGCCTGACGTGACCTCGCGTGCGGGGGTGGTCCGGGCCTTCCTCGCGAAGGACCTGCGCATCCACGCGCGCGACCGCTTCTACGTGGTCGTCACGATCGTCGGGCTGGTGTTCTACATCGGCGTGTTCTGGTTGCTCCCGGACAGCGTGGACGAGACGCTGCACCTCGGCGTCCACGTCCAGGATGCACCGGCGGAGGCGCTCACGGATCTCGTCGGCGACGCAGAGGGCTTCGAGGTCACGTCCTTCGGCTCCGCCGACGACCTGGAGGACGCGGTGGACGCGGGGGATCCGGTCGTCGCCGGCTTGGACCTCCCGGCGGGCTTCCTGCAGGCCATCGCGGCCGGCGACGACGTCACCGTCCGGGTCCTGCTGCGTGCCGACGCTCCCGAGGAGCTGAGGCCTGCGCTGTCGGGCATGGTCCGCGAGTTGGCCTTCGTGCTGGTCGGTGAGCAACCTCCCGTGACGGCGCCGGACCTGGAGACGGCCGTGCTCGGCGTCGACCGCGCGGGCGAGCAGCTGTCCCTGCGCGATCAGCTGCGGCCCGTCTTCGTGGTGCTTGCGCTGTTCGTCGAGATGTTCGCCTTGGCGTCGCTGGTGGCGGGGGAGATCCAGCAGCGGACGATCACCGCCGTCCTCACCACGCCAGCCAGGATCAGCGACGTGCTGGCCGCCAAGACCGTGATCGGGATGCTGCTGGCGTTCTCGCAGGCCGCGATCATCGTGGTGGCGACCGGCGCGGCGACGCGAGGTCCGATGCTGCTCGCGGTCGCCCTGCTGCTCGGTGCGATCCTGGTCACCGGGGTCGGGCTGATCGCGGGTTCGCTCGGCAAGGACTTCGTCGAGGTGGTGTTCTGGAGCTTCCTGATCGGGCTCCCGGTGATGATCCCGGCGTTCGGCGCCCTGTTCCCCGGAAGCGCACCGGGATGGATCCAGGTGCTCCCCGGCCACGGCCTCGTGGAGGTCATGGTCCGCACGACCGCCTACGGCGAGGGCTTCACCGAAGCGTTCCCCTACCTCGGGATGCTCGCGGCATGGTGTGGGCTGGTGTTCGTCCTCGGGGTCGTCCTGCTGCGACGTCGCGTGGTGCGGCTATGACCGGGATGACACGCATGACCGGGCGGACACGGGTGAGCCTCGCACGGATCGGGATCCTGCTGAGGAAGGACCTCAGGCTCGGACCGCGCTCGCCCTTGGTGCTGTGGGCCCTGATCATCCCCTTCGTCCTGACGCTGCTCGTCCGCGGGGTCTTCGGTGGGCTGTTCACCGCAGAGCCGCGGTTGGGCATCGTCGATCAGGGAGCGTCGGAGCTGGTCGCCGTCGCTTCAGAGCTCGATGGGATCGAGGTGACGCTCCTCGACGACCCAACGGAACTGCGCGAGCAGGTGGAACGCAACGACCTCGACGCTGGCTGGATCCTGCAGCCCGGGTTCGACGCCGCGGTCCGTGACGGTGAGCGTCCGCAGCTCGACCTGTTCGTCGGCGGCGAGAGCCTCGCGTCGACACGCATCGTCGTCGCGGTGACGACCCTCGATCTGGTGCGCGGGCTCGACGACGCGGCCGCGCCGGTCGAGGTCGACCTCATCACGATCGGTGACGAGGCCCTCCCCCTCGAGGTGACCGTGCTGCCGTTGTTCGTCATCATGGCCGTCGCCCTGGCCGGGGTGATGATCCCGGCTGCGGGCCTGATCGAGGAGAAGCAGGCGGGCACGCTGGCAGCCCTGCTCGTGACACCGACCCGGATGAGCGAGATGCTCGGTGCGAAGGGCCTGCTCGGGATGCTCCTCGCCGTCGTGGCGGGGACGGTCACGCTCACGATCAACGGCGTCATCGGGGTCTCGCCCAGCGTCATGCTGGTAGCCGTCGTGCTCGGTGCCGTGATGATGGCGCAGGTCGGGCTGATCCTCGGGAGCTGGGCGCGTGACATCAACACCATGTTCGCCGCGTGGAAGAGCGGCGGGCTGATCCTGTTCTACCCGGTGATCTTCTTCATCTGGCCCGACCTGCCGACGTGGCCGGCCCGGTTCGGTCCGACCTTCTACTTCCTGGAGCCCGTCCACCGGGCCAGCGTCGAGGGCGCCACCCTCGGGGACGTGTGGGTCGAGCTCGTGGTCGCCGCGGCCATCTGCCTCGCACTGCTCCCAGCGGTGGTCGCGATGGGACGCCGGCTCGAGGGCCGGGTCAGCCGCCGCGCGAGCAGGCGGGACGAGGACGAGGTGCAACCGGTCGCCTGAGGGGCAGCTCCCCGGGCTCAGCGCCTGCGGCAGGTGTACGCACCGAAGGTGGCGGTGCCGGTCGCCTCGACGATGTCGAAGCCCGTCACGTCCAGCATCGGACGCAGCAGCCAGCTGAAGGTGCTGTGCACCGCGTCGACGGGTGGACCCGTGTGCTCGTAGGAGATGAGTCCCGCCTGGACGCCGGTCACGTTCCACGCCCCCACGGAAGCCACCCGGTCCCGGAGCACCGCCAGCATCGCCGGTGAGACGTCCACCGCGATCA
>SL_3KL_010_SEDDRAFT_10004150_pt1 | contig 13094 bp, 12 predicted proteins | sample SodLakKL_010_SED_2_FD_10381 | JGI IMG/M metagenome (IMG submission 10381)
TCATACACTTACATTAATCTTATGTTTTAAATATAATTTCGGCATATTAATTGCAACTCATCTCAGTGAAGTCTTAATAAAAAAAATCAAGACTGATTAAATTATATAAGGAAAAATACTATGTTTGACTTAAGCAATACATCGACGATATGGGTCAACCTGACCAATATCATACTCGGGATCGCAACCGTCATTTGTCTCGGTATAGTTATCTATGCCGCCGTAAGGGAAGTGGTTGTCCGCGTCACACAAAAATCGAAAGCAAAAGTCAGAGAACACGATGCTCATGTGTTCGAGGTACCGGATCTTGGTCTCACCATGACCGATGGCGGTGAAAAATTATATGACGATGATGAACGTGCATTCGGGTAACAGGTACCAACAACAAAATAAATGAAGGAATGACAATGAAATGTCCATTTCTAAAAGAGACCAGGGTAAAATTCTGCCAGGCCTCACCCATCAGGAAAATGATAGTAAGTGAGCAGGGCGAAGGTGAGGAAGAAAAATGCTCGACATCATTATGGACAAGTTGCCCGGTTGCAAAACAACGAGTGAAAGGAACAGCGCAGCATAAACAGTGTCCGTTTCTTCAGGAATCACTCGTTCAATTCTGTTCATTATCGTCTGTTACCAAATTCATTCCGTATAGTGAAGCTCCCTTTTCCCGTTGTACAAATACCAATCATCGTTATTGTGAGCACTATTTGTCTATGGAAAAGCCACATTGTCCGTTGACTTCCGGTATGAAATCCGATACTGAGGACAACGTAGATAACTCAACAAATGAATACCGTATCGACGGGATTCGAATACCACAAAAGTTAAAGTACTCGCATAACCATATGTGGATTGATGAAAGCGAGGATGGCTTATGCCATATCGGGATAGATGCATTTATGGCCAGGATTCTTGGTGAGATAGAAGCTGTGGATTTCATAACAACGAAAGGAGTCGGCAGACCGACTGCTGTTATGACGGTGAATGGTATCGATCTGGAGATAGTTTTCCCGAACGAGCTTCTCATTACCGGGATGAACAGTTATCTTCGTGCAACACCGGAAAAAGTTTCATCGGATCCCTATGGAGCAGGCTGGCTTTTCGAAGCTCAGGAAACAAAACACCCCAAGAAAAACGTACCTTTGTTCCAAGGTCGTTCGGCACTGGAATGGATGAAGTGCGAAACAGATCGATTAAATCAATTTGTACATAATGATATACAGCAATCGAAATTAGAGGATAAAATCCTGATGGCAGACGGCGGGTATTTTTCAGAAGGACTTGCAAAACACCTCCGTCGCGAGGATTTTCTGAAACTGTTTCATAATTTCTTTTCACCATATGTAAATTGGAGGAATCAACGTTGAACAATAAGGGTATTTTGTTTTTCTTTGCCGGATTCATTGCTATGCTGGTTTTTGGTTGGTTTTTATTTCCTTCTCTGATGTACCAGAAACTCGAGCAGCCGTTTCATTTTAGTCACGTGACACATACGGAAATGACCGGGATGTCGTGCAACGATTGTCATTACGTCAAGAGTGACGGACAATTCAGCGGTATTCCGACGAATGAAAATTGCAGTATGTGCCATATGGGTATATTAGGGGAAACGGAAGACGAGAGAATATTTGTGGAGGAGTATATGATGCAGGACAGAGAGGTTCCATGGTTTGTATATTCACGTCAGCCGGAAAATGTTTACTTTCCACACGTACAACATATTGATTTCGGCGAAATCTCCTGTGAACGATGCCATGGCGAACATGGAACGTCGGAATCCCTGCGGCCGTTCCAGCGAAATCGCCTCAGCGGTTACAGCCGAGATATCTGGGGACCATCGATTTCCAGAATAAATAATCCGGCGGGTATCGGTATGAAAATGAACGACTGTATTCGTTGTCACGAACAATCCGAACTTACGATCGGATGCATCGGATGTCATAAATAATAGCTTGAAAACGAGGAATTGTTGCATATGAGTAAGAGATTTAATCGACGAGATGTTATGAAGATAGTCGGTGGCGGAATTGCCGGTATGGTTTTCACTCCGATTCCGTGGAAATTAATCGACGATTTATCTATCTGGACACAGAACTGGTCGTGGATTCCGGTTCCGTTAAAGGGCGATATTAATTATAAATATAGCATCTGCACAATTTGTTCAGCCGGATGTCCGGTTCGCGCGCGGAACGTCGGTACTCAACCGGTCAGTCTATGGGGAATTAAAAACCACCCGGTGAATAACGGAGCATTGTGCCCTCTTGGATTCGGCGGACATCATCTTGCCTTTCACCCGGCCCGCTTACGTCATCCGGTAAAAATCGTACATGAAAAAAACAAAATTAGCACGGAAAAAGTAAGTTGCGCCGATATTATATCATTGATTCGAAAAAACATAGAATCCAAACAAACACCTCAAACCGGTAATCTGATTGCAATGCTCGATGATCGGCCGGGACGTACTGTCTCTTATGCATACCGTGCATTTCTCGCGCAAATTCCTAACGGAACATACATCACGACGGGTACAGACGAGACGGATTCTATGCAGGGGCTATACGAAATACTCGGCACAGAGAACCAGGAGTACGGTTTCAATATTGAAAAAGCACGAACCATCGTTAGCTTCGGGGCTCCTCTCCTTGAAGGTTGGGGCATACCCGGCCGGATGATGCATGCCAGAAAAAACGGCTGCAGGATACTACAAGTTGAAACACGGTTTTCGCATACCGCATCCGTTGCGGACAGATGGCTTCCGGTAAAACCCGGTACCGAAGCCGTCTTTGCCCTCGGTCTTGCGAACGTTTTGATCAATGAGAATCTTATCGACACTGATAAGCTCAGTTACCAATCGGCTAACTTTGATAAAGAATTAAAAAATTATAAAGAATGTATCGCCGGATACACACCCGCGTACGTTGCCGGACGGACAGGCATAAAGGAAGAACTGATACGTGAGATTGCACGCGAGATGACAACCGAAACCCCGTCACTTGTAATCTGCGGAAGAGAACCGGCGGCCGGTCCCTTCTCCCGCGAAGAACAGATTGCAATATGGGGTCTGAATTTCCTGCTCGGGAACATCGGTCCCGGTAATCTCATCGTACCGCGACGATCCGTTCCCGCGGGTGCATCGTTCTCTGAGACAAAACTTGCATCCGTTAAAAAAATATCGGATCTGCCGGATCATTCAATCCGTGTATTGATGATCGACGAAGCGGAGTCGGGTCATGCAATCCCCTGGCAATTGATCGAACGAAAACTTGTAGCAGACAATCCGCTGGTAATCAGTATGTCCCCCTATCTTGCGGGTATGACAAAACGGGCAGATTATGTTATCCCGGCGCCGACTCAGTACGAGTCCTGCCAGGATATTCCCCCGTCATTCGACTCACAGACTGCGACATATGCCGTCTCGGCACCCTTCTACACACCGCCGGAGAATGTTATTCAACCGACTGAATTCTTAAACCGGTTGGCCGAAGATATCGGTATTGAAAAAACAAACGGAAGCTATACCGACATGATAAAAGAACGTACTGCCGAAATATATGAGAAAAAGCGCGGATGGATATACATACCGCACAACGGCAGATTGATCGAAACCGCTGATGTATTTACCGGGCAGCAATTCTGGAGTCATCTTAATAACGGCGGATACTGGATCGACGAACCATTAGAGCAAGCGGATAATTACTCCATCTCTCTATTCGGTATATCACATGACCGCGGTTCATTCGAAAAAGCACTGCGGCAGATTGATAAATCTTATCCGTCTGAAAATACTACATACCCTCTGGCACTCGTACCATTTGGTTGGCGCGGTGTCGTTGACTCAGGTCCCGTGACACCTTTGATAACAAAACTGTATCAGGAAACCGAATTTCGAAAAGGTACGAACCGGGCACTCATTCATCCGGAAACCGGCGGATTTTCCCGGCTGCGGGATGGCGCGCAGACAACAATCGTCACTGATTCGGGAGAATTGCAAGTAAGAATCGAATTTAACGATTCTGTTATGCCCGGTGTTGTACACGTTGCGCTTGGCCCCGATCAGGATAGCATTACCGGAGTCAAAGAAGTGCGGATAAAGGAGAATATACTCTCCGTTTGTTCATTGAAAGATAACGGGACCTGGCGCATGACACCTGCGCGTATAGGAACCGTGTAATATATATAGCAGGAAGTAAAAGGCAGAAGTAATATGAATAATCGAAATAAAGTAACACAGGATAATCAGAAACATCCCCGATACGGTATGGTAGTGGATCTCGACAAGTGCACGGGCTGCGGTGCATGCTCTCTGGCCTGTGCGGTTGAAAATAATCAACAGCCCGCGACACCCGATATGACAAACCGTACCGGGAACACATGGATGCGAATGTATAAAGTACATAACGGTAAGCCGTTCCCGGACAGCCGGGCGGTTTTTGTTCCGATGTTTTGTCAACAGTGTGACGATACGCCGTGTTTATATGTCTGTCCTCAAAATGCAGTGGAATTAGATCCGATGACCGGTATTGTTGCACAGATACCCGAACGCTGCTTCGGATGTCGGTACTGTATGGCGGCCTGTCCGTATGAATCCCGATATTTCAACTGGTGGGATCCGGTGTGGCCCGAAGGAATGGAAAAAACACTTAATCCGGATGTATCTCCCCGTATGCGGGGTGTTGTGGAAAAATGCAACTTCTGTCACGGACGGTGGCAGAGAGCCCGAGCCAAAGCGGCTTCCGAGGGTCGACGAGAGCTGCGGGAAGATGAATATATCCCGGCTTGTGTCGAGTGTTGTCCGACGGAGGCACTTACCTTCGGAAACCTTGATGATCCGAAAAGTAAAATTGCAAAACTCGTAGACGATCCGAACACATTTAAAATTCTCGGCAGACTCGGTACAAAACCAAAGGTCTATTACCGCACAACGCGGAGCTGGGTACGCAATGCAGTCGACCGCAACATATACAGTGAAACAAAGGAGACGGTTCATGGATAAGAAGTTAATTGTTCGGGGTGTTACCCGAATGGAGTTTAAAAAATTTATCACCTATCTGATACCATGGTTCATCCTCCTGGGGATTGGTTTATATGCAATGTATCTTGTTTTCAGGTACGGGTTAAATCATACCAACATGGATAACCGATTTGCTTTCGGACTATGGATATACTTTGACCTCGCAATTATTGCTCTCGGTGCGGGGGCATTCTTTACCGGATTATTACTGTACGTATTTAAAAGGCATGAGTTCAAATCGGTGATCAACAGCGCGGTTGTAATCGGTTTTATCTGCTACAGCGGTGCTATAGCGGCACTGGTCGTCGACGTGGGACAACCTTTGCGGGCCTGGTTTACACTATACCGGCCGAACGCACATTCAATGCTCGCCGAGGTTACCTTCTGTCTGTCGCTGTATCTGACCGTGCTCGCCGTCGAGTATGTACCGATTGTTATGAAAAACCGTAAGTTAAAACAACTGCCGTCGTTTCTCGTTTTTGAATTTAAACTGCACAAAGTTATGCCGCTGCTTGCCGGTGTCGGTGCACTGCTCTCTTTTTTCCATCAGGGATCACTTGGCGGGATGTTCGGTGTGTTGAACGGACAACCGTTCGCGTTTCGTGAAACAGTTCTCGTATTCCCGTCAACCTTTTTCCTGTTCGTTTTGTCGGCAATAGCGGCCGGGCCCAGTTTTATATTACTGACCACCTGGCTTGTATCGAAAATATCCGGGAAACGACTCGTAACAAAAGATGTGCTGATGAGTCTCGGAAAAATCTCCGGTATTTTACTGATAATTTACGTATTCTTTAAATCCATAGATTCACTTGTGTGGTTAAACAAAACATCACCGGCGGTTGGATTTTCCGCCGCGGATCACTACGGATTTGCACCATTCGGCATTTGGATACTTTCGTTAGAGATCATTTTACTCGGATTGGTTCCCGGTCTCATTCTCATCAATAAAAAATTACGTGCCCGGACATCCTGGCTTCTGACCGGTGCGGTGCTGGCCTGTGCCGGCGTCGCGCTTAACAGATTCGTCACCACTATCCAGACGCTGTCTTTACCGACGCTGCCGTTTGCCGATTTTCTGACGTACACACCGACGTGGGAAGAGACTGCAATATTCCTTATGGTGATTGCCTACGGTGTAATTCTATATTCTTTTTCATTCAGATATCTTCCGCTTTTTCCCCAGGAGCGGGAGTTACATACTAAGTAACGGAGGTGTATTATGTTTCCATGGGTTCATGAATTTCGCTGGGAGCTCGGCCATCTGATCTTTACCGGTGGATTTGCAATGGTACTGGTAGTCGTACTTACGGGTATTACCGTCGCTTTCAGGAAAGTATATGAAGTTTACAAAAAAAATACAGTCGATAAAATTCTATGGGAAGCGACATTTGAAGATTTACCGACAATATCAAGATCATGCCGGCATGCCATAAGCGGTGTTTTCAAAGAGCGGACTTGCAATAATCTTTTCGATTGCCGGGAATGTGCGGTTCATGCACAACTTGTCAGAAACAAAATACCCGAAAAGGTTTTTCAAAAAGCGGGGCACGACGGTGATGCAGAAATTTTCGGATTGGCTATTCCCCTTGACAGAATGTACCATCGCGGGCATACGTGGGTCAAACAAGATGAAGACGGTAATTATCTCGTCGGTATCGACGATTTTGCGAAACGCCTTGTCGGCAAGCCGGAAGAAATCGTATTCCCTCAAATCGGAAACCGTTTATATGCAAACGGCAGAGGATGGATTATGAAACGGGGAAAAACAGATGTCCGGATCCTCTCTCCGGTTGACGGCGAAGTTATCGAAACCGGTGATAGTGAAAAAGGATGGTATCTGAAAATAAAACCGGCAGAGAATAATCAAAATACCAACCATCTGATGAAAAACGGAGTCGAAATAAAGGCATGGTTTATGAAAGAACTCGAGCGTCTTCAATTTGCACTCGCGACGGATCAGGTCGGCGCAAGCTTGGCCGACGGCGGTGTCCTGACGGACGATCTTCCCAAATCTAATCCTGATGCCGATTGGGACGGAGTATATGGTGAGATATTTCTTGAACCATAATAATAAAGTACAGGTTCCATTGCAATGAAAGAGCTTTTGAAAACTAAAATACAGACACCAAAAACCGGAGGACAACCATGGCACTGATAAATCAAAATACGGAAGAGCGGCAAACCTGGGAACAGGTTTTTACAGAGCTCTCCGATTCAGCACGGACCTGTCGGCATCAATTCGGGTATTATGTGAACGACAGGGTCTGCGATAACCAGTTCAATTGTAAGGACTGCGCTATTCACATAAATGTAAAACGCCTGATGGAATCGCGCCGGAGGGACGGATGGAGAGAAAAACCAACGGGAGATGAAATCTTCGGTTTACATCTACCCGCCGATCGACTTTACCACAGGGGACATACCTGGATAAAAGAAGAATCCGACGGAGCTTATACCGTCGGTTTGGACGATTTCGGGAGACGGTTAATCGGAAAACCGGATAGCATCGATTTACCCGAAACCGGTACCGAAGTCCAGAGGAATGAACCGATCTGGAAAATAACAAGGGAAGATACCGATGTGAGTATGCTTTCCCCTATTACCGGAAAAGTTATCGAAACGGGGAACACGAACACGGAATGGTATGTAAAAATAAAACCGGCGGACAACAACGGATTAACTGAGCACCTCCTCCATGGATCTGAAGTTAAAAAATGGATCCAGCACGAGATCGGGCGGCTGCAGGTATCCCTGTCGGACGATCAAATCGGTGTAAGTTTTGCCGACGGCGGCGTGCTGCTCGATGATCTGCCGGAAGCATTTCCCCGGGCAGACTGGAACCGCATTTACAGGGAGCTATTCTTACAAAAATAGGATTTCCTCTGAATGAGGCTGGTATGTGTGACGGAATATTATTCGGTCACACATACCAGTCTATATTTTCTATTCAACATCCTCTTTCAAACGGGGTATATTGTATTTCTTTATTTTTTCGTACAATGTTGACCGGTCTATTCCCAGCACCGTGGCTGTTTCCTTCATGTTTCCATCCAGACGACGCAACGTTGCTTCAATGACCACCTTTTCGACATCTTGCAATGATTGGTTTGTCGGTACACTCCACCTCTCGCTTTTATCCCGATTTGTAGACAAAAAGGTAAAATCCTCTTCCGAGAGCACGTTCGTCTTACAGGTGACAAGAGCTCGTTCTATGGTATTTTCCAGCTCCCGGACATTACCCGGCCAGTTATAATCTATCAATAATCTCATCGCATTTTCCGTAATGTCGTTTACATTCTTTTGCAGTTCATGCGCTAATTGTTCAATAAAATGCCGGACGAGCAATGGAATATCCTCGCGGCGCTCGCGAAGCGGCGGGATCTGGATATTAATCACGTTCAGCCGGTAAAACAATTCTTCCCGGAATTCTCCGGTATTGACTGCCTTAAGCAGATCTTTATTTGTCGCGGCAATGATCCTGACATCGACTTTCAGTTCCTGCGATCCGCCGACACGATAGAACATTTTCTCCTGTATCACGCGAAGCAGATCCATTTGAAGTTTCGGTGAAATATCACCGATCTCATCAAGAAAAATTGTGCCGCCGTCCGCAAGTTCAAATTTTCCTTTCTTCTGAGAGTTTGCNCCGGTAAAAGCACCTTTTTCATATCCGAAGAGTTCCGACTCGAGTAATGTTTCGGCCAGTGCCGCACAGGAGACACTGATAAACGGTTTTTTAGCCCGATCCCCCGAATAGTGAATTGCCCGTGCAACCAATTCCTTACCCGTACCGCTCTCCCCCTGGATAAGAACGGTACTTTTCAGACTTGCTATATCCCGGATGAGTTGAAAGATGTCATACATTTTAGGGTTTTTACTTATTATGTCGTGAAACCTGTATTGACGTGTCAGTTTCTTTCTCAACAGTATATTCTGCCTCTGAAGATTTTTGACTTTGATGATGCGGTCCACCAGCAATGAAATCTCTTCCGGGTTACACGGTTTTACGATATATTCCTGCGCCCCCTCTTTAAGCGCAGTAATGGCCGTGTCAACAGTAGCATGTGCCGTTATGATGATAACAGATGCATCCTGATACAGGTTACGTATTTTCATCATAGTCTCGATACCATCGAGACCGCCGGGCATCTTCAGATCCATAAAATAGAGAGCATAATCTTTCTTTTTAGCTTTGTCGATCGCTTCGTGCCCAGAAAAAGCCATGTCGGTCGGATAACCGTCCTCACGCAACCATGCTGCTAACGATTCACAGGCAATTTCATCATCGTCAACGACGAGTATTTCCCAGTGTTTTTTCATTGAAATTTCTCCACCATATTTTCTTTTAGCAATAATTTACAACTTTCGCATAATGATACCCCTTTTTTATCCAATGCTCTGATGTTTGTTGATAGCGTCATCGGACAGGAAGTATCGTTGCAATGGGTTAAACCGAAAAGATGACCGGTTTCGTGTGTAACTTCTTTCAGCATACGATTCGTTACCAATTCTTTATCTTCGGGGAATCCATAGAATTCCTGACGCAGCCTCGCAATCGAGACTATTCCGACTTTACCTTCAAACTGTGCGTGTCCGTACACGAAGCTTAAAACGGGGATAAAAAGATCTTTATCAATAAGCGCGAGCACCCGAAAAGCTTCCTTCGGCATTGTTTTATGAAGCATTCGTAATATTTCAATTGAACTGTACTGTCTCCGCTTTTCATCATACGAGTGAGTTGGAATTTCCAGCGGACTAAATCGTTTTACCTCGAAACCGAACGTATGCCATAAGCAGAGCGAAGCAGACTGTACGATATCGGACTCGATGTTTCCCATCGGAACCAAATAGATCATCTTCACGACTTCTACCCTGAAGCTGACGAATTTGTATTTTCGCTAACACTCATTTTTTCATTTTCAGCATCGGTTATCGGAAAAAATAACTTAAACGTTGTGCCCTCACCCGTCGTGCTTTGGACATCGATATCGCCGCGATGCGACTGCACGATGCCATACACAACCGCAAGGCCGAGACCAATTCCCTTGCCTTCGGTTTTTGTCGTGAAGAAAGGTTCGAATATCTTATTGATGAGATCCGAAGGCATACCCTCACCGGTATCTTCAACGATCAGTACGATGTAACTTTGTTTTTCATCGTAATCGGTCCTGATGATAATTTTTCGTACCTCCCGATGTTGTGTTGCCTCGGCCGCATTTATCACGAGGTTAATAATTACCTGCTGGACTTGTGAGCTGTCGCAATAAAAATGCGGAAGATCGGGTTTTAAATCAAGCTCGAGATCGATATTCATCAGGTTAAGTTTATGGTCGAGGAGCGACATAGTCGTACTGACGATTTCGTTGATATCCGCTTCGGATTTTTTAACACGGGATCGTCGCGAGAACGCCAGGAGATCCGTCACAATATGCCCCACACGGGCCGTTTCACTGCTTACCTGCGAAAGATATTTTTTAAACTCGTCCAAACGATGCGGCGGAACACCGTCTTCTTTAATCATTCGCTGCATAACTTTTGAGAGATTCAATATACTGTAGAGTGGATTATTGATCTCATGCGCAACGCTTGCAGCAAGCTGCCCTAACGATGCCAGACGATCTATGGCCAGCAATTTCATATGCGCTTCCTCAAGCTGCTTCGTTCGTTTCTCGACTTTCTCTTCAAGATGCTGGGTAAACATGTTCAATTCATATATCGCCTCTTTAAGACGTTCCCGCATCACGTTAAATGATTCCGCCAATTCACCCAATTCTTCACTCGAATCGATGTGGATCGGTTCGTCCAGCTTCATCTTACTGACCGAACGCGTGCCTTCGATAAGTTTTTGAATGGGAGCATCGACAAATCGTTTTGTAAAGATGTACACGAACAGGCTGATTAAAACTACATTTACGAGAATCATCGCTGAGTTACGAATTTGCGCCTCACGAACCTCCCGGTCAACCGAATCGAGATCTAAAGAGACATCGAGCACGCCGAGCACATTTATTTCTTCGGGGTGCGCGTGACAATCGGCATCGCTGCACGATGGCTCATTGTAAATCGGTGTAATCATGCCGAGTTTCCGCTCGCCGTCACCGGATGTATAGATACGGGCACGTGAGGGTGTATCGACTTTCACGAGAGGTTCGGTTCTATGGTGACAAAGTATGCAGGCCTCTGCATGAATATCTACATGTGGCGGGTCATCTTCTCTTGTAGAGAACGTAATATCGCCCTCTTTATTGTAATATCGGATGCGGTCGATTCCCTGTTCCCGGCCGATGGTATTCATGATTGTGTAGGCATCTTCTCGGTGATCGGCAAGCATAGCGTGCCATGTGGCACTCTCAATACTTTTTGAGAGTTGCTCCGCCCCTTCGATCATTCTTTCGATGATCTGACTCTCTTCCCTTTTAATATTTACATATCCCGTAACACCGGTAATAATAACAATAATGATCGTCAGTGAGAATATAAGCTGCAATGATAGTTGTTTCGGCATGACAAAACCCTTTCAGGACATAACTTATCATAATAGTATTATGCAAATTATATACCACGATTTTGCTTATTTAACCGCTGAAAATATGATAATTTTTAATGGATTTTCCAATTTTTAAGGATTTATTTCGTGTTTTTCCGATTTGTGGAAAACCATTCACTGAGATTGGGCCGGGAAGCATGAGTCGTTTTTCATTAACTACGGATTATATGGATTTCTTTACAAAATACCTACGTTTTCCGTTACATTCTGATAAAACCTCTCTTACTAACTTCTTCCTTAGCAATAATAAAAATTTATAATCTATCTGTGGGACTCTAAATCTGTGGGAGTAACCATAAAAAAAATGCCTCTCCCCCTTATATAGCGGGAGGAGAGGCAAAATTGAGCATGTATATTACAACTATTCGCTGTTATGTCTCAGTTAGCTCTACGGATCAAAGTTTTTCCTTTACCCGGAATTTATTTATGTATCTTTCGTATACTTAACCGAACAACCATATGGCCGTGTTTCGGTTGTTTCAATTTCTTCTCCCTCCAACAATTGTTCCAGTGCATTCTGGAAATATTGTACACGCTCGGAGTGAGGATTACTTCCCCGGGGGTCGTCGTCTATTGCACCGTTGTATCGAAGCATTCCGTTTTTACAAATAATATACATTTGCGGAGTGGTTCTTGCATCGTATGCGCGGCCTACACTGACATCAAGATCGACAAGTTGAGCTTGATACGCGGCATTCCATTCGTCGAATATATTGTTCAGACTCTCGTTTGTCTCAAAATCCCGATGCTCCGGATGAGTTGTATTGATCACTAACCATACAACACCTTTTTCTGCGTATTTTCGCTGCAAAGCCGGCATCAGATCATCACGATAATGACGTACAACAAACGGACAATTGGGATTGGTCCACTCAAGAACGACAACCTGACCTTCGAAATCCGAAAGGTTGTGAGTGTTACCGTGAGTGTCTTCTAGCGTGAAATCGGGGGCTTTTTCTCCGATAACCGGGCCGTCTGCGAAAGCGACCAATGAAGCGATAATCAGCATTACTGTAACAAGCATAAATCGTTGATTCATAATACTTTCTCCTTCTTTAGTTGATGTTAGTTGTTTTGTATTACTGTTTCATTGAATTGATATGCTGTTCCGTTTTTGAATAAGAGACCACTTACTTCTTTTATATCTGAGGAGGCCGTATATGGACGTATCGGGTATGAAATTTTTCCGTCCATAATTTGAATATCTTTATGCGACAGTAAAAAATTTCCTACCGGTCCGGGGAAAAAATCATCAACGTTTCCACCTTCAAGGTGGATTGTAATAAATATCAAATTTTCCTTGCGTGTTGATTCAACTGAGGAAATTTTAACGGGTGATTGATCGATTGATTTTGGTAGCTTTTGCCTGAANCTTTCAAAGGTTTCAGGTCCAGGTTTAGATTCTTTGATATTAATCCCGGTTGTACCCTCTTCCAGAATACAGCTCTCCTTACAGACCATCCACGATACCCGGGCCGATATAACCGGATCGGGATTTTCATTGCCTTGTTGCTCCGGAGTAACTTTTGCCAAAAT
>SL_3KL_010_SEDDRAFT_10004151_pt1 | contig 13093 bp, 9 predicted proteins | sample SodLakKL_010_SED_2_FD_10381 | JGI IMG/M metagenome (IMG submission 10381)
GAATATGTGCCCGCCCCAGGGACGGATTGTCATTGAGTGCATTACGGGCATACTGGCGGGAGAGCTGCCTGTCATTCTTCACCTGGTTGGCTATGAATGAAAGCTCCAGGTAATAGTTTGCGCGCTCCTCCGGTACCTCCTGCAGTTCTATAGCCTCCTGCAGGTATTTTATTACCATATCGTCGTTGTTCCTCGCCCTGTACATGGCAGAGAGACTGATGGCTGACTGCGCAGAGGGGTTCAGAACATGCAGCTTTTCCGAAGTGGCCAGGTAGAGGTCACTGTCAGTACAGCCTGTACTGGAAAGCAGGTCATTAACCTGGGTCAGTAGTTCCGCATCTTCAGGTGATGCATGAACCCTGTCAGCAAAAAGCTCTATCAGGGCATCACAATCGGCGGCACCGCTGTTGGCAAACAGGTCCTCAACCATATCCCGGGCTGGCACAAGCTGATTTCGCCCCGCATTTTCAATTGCATTGTTCAGAACATCCATGAGCCAGGTATAGGTCTCTATAACATGTTCGCTGTCAACAAACCCGGCTGCATATTTTCCAACGGTTACAGTCATATATGTGGCAATGACGGGATGGGAGGGATCATCACCCGAAAGCCTTATTGCTTCCTCAAGTGCCTTATATCCTATCTCAGATTCTTCAATATTCCTGTTGTATCTGAAATAGAAAAGACCCTTTCTGCCCAACACATTCGCAGGATCGCCGAAATTTTCCCCTTCGTAGTACTTCATCCTTTTATCGAACATCATCATGGCAGTATCAAGGTATGCCTTTCTCTCCTCATCGGTTTCGGCATTCTCGATCATGTGTCCGAAAATGTCTCTCTCCGCCCATACGTATATGTTCCTGCTGGACATCGGGAACTCGTTTATGAGAATCCTCCAGAAGCGCATCGCATCCTTATAGTTCTCATTCCTGTACCTGTCGCCATACATCGAAAGGTTTCTCAGGGCCCTGATACTGTCCTCCGGGGTGTCACCAAACCTGCCCGGCTGTGCTAAAACGTCAGCCTGCCCGAGTATTGCCAACAGAAAAACCAGCACCCCTTTTATAAATAGATTTTTCATGGTTATTTATTATTGAGTTAAAATTTCCGGAAAATATGCGACAAATATAAAAACTTAATAAAAAAACAGATGAAGCTTCCGGCAATTTATATTAATTACACATTATCCTTTCCAAACCCGACTTAAAACATCAAAACCTGTGCCAAACACTAAAAGCTTTAGTTTTCAGTAATTTGTTTGTATGCAGTGTTCTCGAATATCAAAGGTTAATAAAATCAAATATAAAACTATTTTGTTAGGTATCAAAAAATTGCTACGTTTAAACCAGATTCCACTTTCGGTTTCAGGATAGTGGATCTGTCTGTGTAATAAATTATCAGTCCTCTTTACTTTTAACGTTCACCAGCTCGATCCTGGTCCTGCTCATTCTCAATATCTCGAATGTAAATGGTGCTATTTTCAGCTTCTGGTTTGTCTTTGGGATACTCTCATGGTGGTATATGATGAACCCGGCAAGTGTCTCATAGTCATCTGTCTTTGGAATTCCCAGGTTGTACTTATCGTTCAGGTAGTCTATCTCGTGCCTTCCCGAAAAAACATATTCATTCTCTGAAAGCTGTTTCTCCTCGAGATCGACGGTATCATGCTCATCTTCGATCTCTCCGAAGATCTCCTCCATGATATCCTCAATGGTAACCATACCGGCGGTGCCGCCGAATTCATCAACAACAACAGCAACGCTCTTTTTTTCCTTGATAAAAAGCGAAAGAAGCTTATGAGCCACCATCGTTTCGGGTACTATTATGATGCGGTTGAGCATTGACCTGATACTGCCGGGGTTCTTGAAGAAGTCCTTGGAGTTGATATAGCCGATGATATTGTCAATTGTTTTTTTGTAGATCAGTATCCTTGCATAGCCGGTCTCTATAAAACTCTGCTTGATCTCTTCGAGGGGTGTATTGATTTCAAATGCTGCAATTTCCGGTCTCGGCACCATGCATTCCCGCAGCTTTACCGTTGAAAAATCAAGTGCATTCTGGAACAGCTTGATGTCGTTCCTGACATTATCCTCTTCTTCCATTTCACTGCGGCTTTCCCGCACAAAATGATCCAGGTCGACTTTACCGAAAACATTTCTTTTGTCATAATTTGACATATCTGTACCAAGAACATATTTCATAAGGAAATTCCCGATACCTATAATACTTTTGCTTACAGGGTAAAGGATTATGTAAAAAAACATCACGGGAACCGACAGGGCATTGAGGATCAGGTTGGGCTTCAGCCTGAAGACTGCCTTTGGCAGAAACTCAGCCGTAATAAGTATTATTATGGTTGCAATGACGGTTTGGATAAGGAAAACTGAAAATTCTGAGGATATGAACATCTGTATCCTGGGCTCAAGTATCATTGCCATTGTGATGCCGTAGACAACAAGTGCAATGTTGTTTCCTACCAGCATTGTGGCAATATATTGTCCGGGATCCCTCGCAAACAGTGATGTTACCCTTGATGTAAAGGTGCCCTGTTTCTTTTCCAGTTCAAGCCTCAGCTTGTTGGATGAGATAAAGGCGATCTCCATACCCGAAAAGAAGGCAGAGAAGAGAAGACTTACCAGAATTATCGCAAGGGCACTCATTTGTCGTATAGATCAGTTCTTACGCGATATTCTCATGTTTCTCCTGTAAAGATACATTAAAGCGGAAATAAATGTCATAATAAAGAATATGACACTTTCCGAAAAACCTGCCTGGTACCAGTTGTAAACTGCTGCCAAAAAGCTGAGAATTGCAAGGCTCAGCCAGACCAACTCAAGTATGTTATTCATCTTCAATGTAAATTGTTCCCTGGATCTTTTTAATTCTCCAGTGCGTAAATGTCTCATCTGCTTCAAATCCCTCACCCATGATCACCTCGTTGGGTCTTGTAACTCTTACGTAGCTGTGGGAGTATATGGTCCGGTTTCTTTCATCCCAGAAAAGCTGTTCTGTGTTGAGTATCTCTCCTGCCCTGTTTATTATTACGACACTGTCTTTCGCTTCCCACAGCTCTTTATCAGCAAAGTAGATTGCATACCTTGATTCCAGCTGTGATTCCAAATCACCTTCCCTGTCAAAGAATTCGGCAAAGACTCCTTCGGGGAATTCGGTGTAATTTTCACTGTGGGTTGAATACCTGTGAATCTCCGGTGCCTGTATCCTCAACTGGAGCCTGGCAGAATCGGTGTATATGATCTCGGCATTGATCATTGACTGGCTCGGCATAAGTGTGTCCTGCGACAGTGATTTGATCACCTCAATGTCATTTTCGCACGATACCATTACAATGCCCTGCAACAGGAGAATGAAAACCATCAGCGCCGTAGCGCAACTATTTTTTTTGAGATTATTTGCTATTGTTTTGGGTTTCATCTGCAATTAGTTGCCGGGCGCGGATATTTATTGCTGACTGCATGCTGTTGCCGGTCCGGTCCCGGAAGGCCCTGATCCCATCATTCGTACCTTCGCTGGTGGAACCAGAAATCATAAAGCGAAAGGCTGATATTGAACATCACGTAGTTTTCTCTGATGAGGTTATGCTCAAGAGTGCCCCTTCGGCCAATGTCTACCGAGAAGTTAAAAGTGGTCCTGGTGTTGCCGTATGGTATCCCGAGCCCGATTGTCATACCGTAGTCATTAAGCTGTTGCCCCCTGAGCTGCAGGTAGGTGTCAGTATAATGAAATCCGAGCCGGTAATGAACCCTCCTCCATATACTCCTGAAGTCAGAATAATCAGGGGTATACTGTGCCCCGACCCTGACCGATGAGCTGTTGACCAGGGAATCATGCTGCTGGTCGAGAAAGCTCGCTTCAGACCACTGCTGGATTGAGTAATCTGCTCCTACCAGGAACTTGTTCTGCTTTCCGAATGAGAATCCTGCACCGTACCTGGCAGGCAGTTCAATATGGCTGGTTGCAGCCACATAATTATGGACAGTATCACGTGCCTGCCCGACAGGTGTGGTCAGTTCATTTATGATAAGCCAGTCCCTGTCAGCCTTTAGAGGGGTTTTGTTTTCATACACAACACCCAGGGTATAGTGGTAATCTTCCATCAGCCTGTTTGAGTATTGCAGCCCGTATCTTAAATGAAAGTCGCCTACGACGGCCCTGGATTTGCTTCTTACGGAGAAATTGTTTTCTGAAGCCAGGAAGAGAAGCTCTCTGGACTGGTTAAGTGAACCAAACATATATGACACATTGACACCGGCATAGATGTTACTTGTCAGCCTGATGGCATTTCCCAGGAAGAACTGGTTGATGCCGCCGGAACCTTCGTAATAGTGCTCTGACTGACCGGCAAGATCAACGTCAATGATGTTGTAACCCATCTTGCTGTATGGTACAAGTCCGATATTTGTCTTCCACCACCGTGAGAGCGGAAAGCCTATTGCAAGATGACTTAGTGTAATGTTGCCAACATTGTGCGTACCTTCGGAACCCTTTAACTGCATGGTGTTTCCCGCAAGACCTGTTGAAAAGATGAACGACATTGTGTCCTGGGCAGCGGCGGCGGCCGGGTTCATGTAGTTTATATGGTTATTTTCCCGGAGTCCGTAACCAATTCCTCCCATACCATGGTTACGCCCAAACCCTTCCCTTGCAATATCGCCTATACCGAATCGGGAGTAAGGGGAATATGAGTTATTTTGTGCCTCTGCTATAGGACCAATGAAGAGCGCTGACAAAAACAGTATTAAGTATTTACTTTTTGCTGACATTATGATTTAGTATTGCATTCAAACCTGTTAAGACCAGATCAGGATCCACAAAGATGGTGCTTTTTACTTTTTTATCAAAGTAACCGGCATCGCCACCTGTAAAAATAATGACCGGGTCAGTGTATTTTTGTTTTATTATGCCGATATATGTTTCAATTTCATACAGTATTCCGTTAACAACTCCCCAGGCGATCGAGTTTTCAGTATTATCTGCAATGAATCCCGTTCCATCAGGAGGGGATACCAGCGGAAGTTTCCCGGTAAATTCGTGCAGGGCCCGAAACCGCATACTGATCCCCGGCGAGATGTTGCCTCCCAGGTACCTTCCTTGCTCATCAACCAGGTCGAATGTAACCGCCGTACCGGCATCAACAACCAGAACGTTTCTACCCGGGTAATTATTGCGGGCACCTGCAACTGCTGCCAGACGATCTTTCCCGAGAGTTGCCGGGGTCCTGTAAAGGTTTGTTACCGGCACCTCAGTATCATCATCCAGCATGATAACAAAGGGGAAACTCTCATTCAGGTATCCAAAGAGTGTTATATCACCTGCCCTGACAGAACAGAGGATAACATTTTCTATGCCGTGCCACCTGTTTTTAATAAGATCAGTCTGTTCTTTTCCAAATTGTTCCCGCCGGAATCTTTCAATTATTTTCTGCTGACTGAAAACGGCTGCCTTCACTACCGAATTACCGATATCAATGCACAGGTTCATAGTTGCATAAGCTTTTTGGAGATAAGTTCCTGCAGAACTGTTGAATCCTTTTTAGCGTTGTAAAAGTATTCATTTGAACTGAACTTTTTATACTTTTGACAGTTGTTACATTAGGGCCGGTTGCCGGCCCGGGAATTATTGTTGCCGAAAATGCCCGGCAGCCGGGATAATCAAACTTAATTCAAAAATTTTAAAAAGATGAAGAAGCGTATAATAATTCTGGCCACAGCAATGTTGTTCGCGGGAGGCGGACTCACCTCGTTTGGTCAGCTTTACGACACTGGTGTCGGAGCCAGACTTGGGTTTTTCAACGGACTGACAGTCAAGCATTTTCTGCAGGAAGGCAGGGCTGTTGAGGGTATTCTGTCAACCAGGTGGGACGGTTTTATCATTACCGGTTTGTATCAGTTCCAGAAACCTCTTGCCGATATAGATAATCTTGAATGGTTCTACGGAGGAGGAGTACATGCCGGCTTCTGGCAGACCGGCAGGTATCATTTTGACGGGACTACCACCAGCGTAATAGGCCTGGATCTTATCCTGGGAGTTGAATATACAATTGAGGAGATACCCTTTTCGATAAGCCTGGACTGGAAACCGGCATTCAACATTATTGGCAACACCAACTGGTGGGGCGACGGTGCCGCATTATCGATACGCTATACCTTCAGGTAGTTGGTATATCAGAAAAAGCAGTAATCATAACGGTATAATACCTGGAACCGGTAGGTGGCGTAGTAGCTGTTGACGCTCAGCATGTTGCCATAGTTGTCGTATGAGTATTCCCTGGAGGAGTAATTTCCGGAGTTTTCATTATACCACGACTCCCTGACCAGTCTGGAACGGTCATCGTAACTGTATTGGTTGGTAACGGTTTCACGCCCCTGCCGGTCCACCTTAATGATCCTGTCAAGGAGCCCGTCTTCATAAACGAAGTTGTTCCTGAACATCATCTGATCACCCTGATAGTGCCTTTCACCAGTTTTAAGGCCGTTTTCCCACGAATACTCAACTTTTCTTACCAGGTTGCCCCGGTTATCATAATATGCTTCTGCAACCAGCTCGCCGTTCCCGTTACTTTCAAGGTGGATGGTCTCATTAACGGTATCGTCGGGCAGGACCACTGATATTTCAGTTATGTTGCCATTGTATGAAAAGAGCCTCTTTTCCTTCAGGGTTCTCCCTGAGGTATAATGTATCTCTGAAGGCCTCCCTTCATTATCAAGGTGGTATGTGTTCCGGTAATCGCCAAGTCCGTCAAACCCCCATTCGGCAGTCCTGTTGCCTTTGTCATCATAACCGGTCATTCTGCTGAATGTGACCCTTCCGCTTCGGCTGTCGTATACCACATATTCGGTTCTGTTGCCGTTATTGTCGTACCTGCTGGTGACTTTCCTTGTATCTTCCCCCTTTGAATTGTAGGAGATCTCTTCAACCTGGTGCCCATTGCTGTCGTACCTGGCATTCAGGCTTTTTGTTCCCTTTTCGGCCGGTTCATCGCCTCTTACCGGGTGGTTCCATTCGGTTACTCCCTTGATATGGTTCTCACGGATAAGGCTTTCGTTCAGCAATGAAAGGTTGCTTTGCGACCGCAGGTTTCCCGTCAGGGTATAAATGAACAGACATACAAGCAATACCGGTCTGGTTGCCATGACTAAACAGGTAATTATTATTGTTACATTCTGTTTTTACTCTGTTTTCGATAATTTTGTTACATATTCAGTCATGTTTCCGTTGCTGCGGGTGACGTCCCGGCAGGAAATTTCCGGTCAGGGAGCCGGGGAGGAGTGAAGTTGAATATTTTTCCGGTCAGCCGGCTGACCCGCGGGCTTCGGTTTCTAGCCGGCCAAGCAGATCTAGGGCTTTTTTTACAGAGCCGACATCACTGACTGTCATGGTAAGTTTATTGTTTCTTTCGCTGAGCCTGAAATGCTGTTGTTTCTGGATTGCCCCCAGTATACCCCGGAACAGTTCTGAGCTGTAATAGTGTGCTTCCTGGTTCGATATGAAAAATATGACCATCTTCCCGTTCCTGATCGAGATCTTTTCGAACCCAAGTCTCACAGCAACATGCCTGAGCCTTACAATATCGAACAGTTCTCTGCTCTGCTGTGGCGGAGACCCGAAACGGTCAACCAGGTCTGACACGAACCCTGAGAGAGCCTCTTCGTCCTGTGCGTTGTCAAGTATGCGGTACAACCTGATACGTTCACTGTTCCCGGGGATGTATTCTTCGGGAAGGAGCAACTCCAGGTCAGTATCTATCTGGCAGTCGCTGACAAACCTTGCTGCGCCGGCCGGCTGGGTTTCCTTTCTGCTGAACAGTTCGCTGAACTCGGTTTCGCGAAGCTCTCTCACAGTCTCATCAAGGATCTTATGGTAAGTCTCAAAACCAATGTCGGCTATGAACCCGCTCTGCTCCCTGCCGAGGAGATTGCCGGCACCCCTGATATCCAGGTCCTGCATCGCGATATTGAACCCGCTTCCCAGTCCGGAAAACTCCTCAATAGCCCTGAGGCGCTGGCGGGCATCCCGTGTCATCGACTGGGGCGGGGGAACGAGCATGTAGCAGTAGGCCTTTTTGTTTGAGCGGCCCACCCTGCCTCTCAGCTGGTGCAGGTCACTCAGTCCGAACTGGTGGGCGTTGTTGATTATAATTGTGTTGGCATTGGGTATGTCAAGTCCCGATTCGATAATAGTGGTTGATACAAGGACATCATATTTGCCGGAAATGAAACCGAGCATTATATTCTCAAGCCGGCTGCTCTCCATCTGGCCGTGTGCGCTTACTATACGGATGCCGGGACAGTTTCTGGTGATTATTTCTTCAATGTCGGCAATATTCCTGACCCTGTTATGGATGAAGAACACCTGTCCTCCTCGCCTCGTTTCAAATTCGACAGCATCGCTGATGGTTTCAGTATCGAAACGGACTAAACGGGTTTCGATAGGGTGCCTGTTGGGCGGCGGGGTATTGATGATGGCCAGGTCCCTGGCCCCTGAAAGGGAGAACTGAAGTGTTCTGGGTATGGGGGTTGCCGTAAGTGTAAGGGTGTCAACATTGAATTTCAGATTTTTCAGTCTCTCCTTGATGGCAACACCGAACTTCTGCTCCTCATCAATTATCAGCAGTCCCAGATCCCTGAACTTCACGTCTTTCCCAATGATGCGGTGAGTTCCTATAAGCACGTCTATTTTCCCTTCAGCAAGCCGGCCGATGATCTCCTTCTGTTTTCTGGCAGACCTGAAACGGCTGAGGTGCTCAACACTGCAGGGAAAGTCCTTCAGCCTCTCCAGGAAGGTATTGTAATGCTGCAAGGCAAGAATAGTGGTGGGTACCAGAAGTGCCACCTGCTTGCTGTCAGTAACCGCCTTGAAGGCAGCCCTGATGGCTACCTCGGTCTTTCCGAACCCGACATCTCCGCACACCAGCATATCCATGGGCATGGAAGCCTCCATCTGCTCCTTCACCATATTGGTAGCTTTAAGCTGGTCGGGGGTGTCTTCGTAAATAAATGAGGCCTCAAGCTCTTTCTGCAGATAGGAATCGGGTGAAAACCTGAAACCTTTTTCCATCTTGCGCCTGGCGTAAAGGTTTATCAGCTCCCTTGCCATTTCCTTCACCTTGCCTTTGGTCCTTTCCTTTACCTTCTGCCAGGCTCCCGTGCCAAGCTTGTTTATTTTCGGCGGGATGCCCTCTTTGCCTTTGTACCTGGATATCCGGTGCAGGGAATGAATGCTTACGTAAAGGGTGTCGTTGTCTTTGTAAACCAGCTTGAGTGTCTCCTGGAGCCTGCCGTTAACCTCGATTTTCTCAAGTCCCCCGAACTTCCCTATGCCATGGTCAATGTGCACCACATAATCGCCGGGCTTAAGGTCCTGAAGGGTTTTGAGCGTGACAGATTCCTTTCTTTTAAAATCTTCTTTTATCCTGTAACGGTGATGCCTTTCGAATACCTGGTGGTCGGTGTAGCAGCAGATACGCAGGTCATGATCGGTAAAACCCCGGTAAAGGCCCGACAGTACCGGGGTAAAAGGCACCGCGCCGTATATTTCGTTGAATATCTCACTGAGTCTTTCAAACTGTTTCTGGTTCTCAGAAAATATGTAGTTGGTGTATCCCTTTTCACTGTTGTCTGCGAGAGTCTCTGCAAGGAGTTCGAAATTCTTCCTGAAAGCGGGCTGGGGGGAGGTGTTGAACCCGATTGTATGTGCACTGCCGAAGAATGGTGATTGTCCGCTTTCAATCAATGAAAACTCCATCAGTTCTCTTTCAGTCTCATCCCTGCCGGCGAAAAACATCTCCTTATCAACGCCTTCGCCAGCCAGGTCTTCATTGTAAGCTGAAGGATCGGCAGCATCAAAAAGTTCTGAAATCCCTGCAAGAGCTAGTTCTGTTTCCCTTATCCATACAAGTGTCCTGTCGTCAAAAAGTGACAGCAGGGAACATGTTGAACCCGTTTGACCGGCCAACTGGCGGCCAATTCCGGTATCGGGTATTATTGATATCGAATCGGTTTTTTTTTCTGATAACTGGGTCTCAATGTCGAAGTACCTGATGGTCTCGACCGTATCGCCGAAAAAGTCAATGCGGCACGGACGGTCGTCTGAAAATGAGAAAACATCGATTATACTTCCCCTGATAGCGAACTCTCCCGGCTCATATACAAAGTCGGTCTCCCTGAAACCGTATTCAAGCAGCAGCTCAGTCAGGAAGCTCCGTGAAACGGCCTCTCCCTTTTTCAGTTCCATGCTTACCTGCTCAAGGGTTGTTTTTGGTATGACTTTCTCAAAAAGTGCTTCCGGGTAGGTCACTATTGCAGATGTGTTCCCGCCGCCTGAAAGGTGTCTGAGCACTTCTGTACGCTGTATCATGCCTGCCGCATCTGTTCTCTTTCCGGTAAGGGAAGGCCTGCGGGATGAGGGGAAAAAGAGAAGCTTTTGCCGGCCGCACAAGTTTTCAAGGTCATTCATAAAGTATGCAGCCTCCTCTTTATCACTAAGGATGAAAAGGCTGGTGCCCCGGCGTTTTTGCATGACGGCCGCCGCATACATTGAGAGTGAGGATCCTGCAAGGGCGCGCAGAAAGCATCTTGCCGGACTCTCGTTGTCAAGAATCTCCAGCAGCCTGACCACTCCCTGGTGGCTGTCATACATGCATAACGGACTGTCCGGCACTTTGCAGTTAATTTATAATTCTTATCTCACGCGGTATTACCAAAAAGATGGCTTCCGGCCGGTTTGCAGGTGCAAAACTAATTATTTTCGCTGACTATAACCAGCGATGCTTAATGGGGAGAGCAAGTGGAGCCGGCCGGGTGATTACAGTCCATGGCCGAACTTTACTAAGCACCGCTGACAAATGCGGCTTAATTGGATAACTTTGCTGCAGTAAAACTGAAAAACTGAAGTCATGATCGTATATAAATTCGGCGGAGCATCGGTGCGGTCGGCAGAGGCGATAAGGAACCTTGCCGGTATTGTTTCGGGCAGCGAAGGGGGACTTTTGCTTGTAATATCGGCATTCGGCAAGATGACCAACGCTCTTGAGAGCCTCCTTGAGAGCTGGTACAGGGGTAGCGGCGACAGGTATTCAATGTTCAGGCAAATAAGGGATTACCATGAGGAGATAATCACATCACTGTTCGGAGAAGGGAGTGATTGTGTCATGAATGATTTCAACCGCCTTGCCTCCGAAATCGAGGTAATGCTGGAAGGTTCCCCCTCCGGGAACTATGATCCTGACTATGACCGGATGGTAAGCTTTGGCGAGCTGGCATCCACCAGAATAGTGAGTTCCTACCTGGAAAGCAGGGGAACTGGCACCTTTTGGGCCGATGCGCGTCAGTGGCTCATAACCGATAATACCCACAGGGAGGCCAATGTTGATTTTACCCTTTCGGGGGAAAGGCTCAGGAAGGTCTTGTCACAGGCAGGTGACAGGATCGTGGTGACCCAGGGGTTTATCGGCGGCACAAAGGATGGCACTGCCACTACTCTCGGACGGGAGGGCTCGGACTACACTGCGGCCATAGCGGCAAACCTCCTTGAGGCGTCGTGCGTGACCGTCTGGAAGGATGTTACCGGAATTCTCACTGCCGATCCGCTCTATTATCCCGGTGCCGAAAAGCTGGATGAGATATCTTACCAGGAAGCGATAGAACTCTCATTTTACGGGGCCAAGGTAATTCACCCCAAAACCATCAAGCCACTTCAAAACAAAAGCATTCCACTGTATGTTAAATCTTTTGATGATCCCGGCGGGTCAGGCACACTGATTCACGGCAATGCAGGTGCCGCAGAGTTAAGGCCTGTCCTTATTGTCAAGAAGGAACAGATGCTGGTGTCGCTCGCACCCAGGGACTTTTCATTCGTTGTGGAGGATTGCCTCAGCCGGATATTTGCCGTTTTTTTCAGGTATCGCATGAAGGTCAACCTTATTCAGCATTCGGCAATCAGCTTTACCATATGCATGGATAACGGCGGTCCGTTTGTAAGCCGGCTGCTGGATGACCTAAGGGGAGATTTCAGGGTGCTTTACAACAGCGGGCTTGAGCTTATTACGATCAGGCATTACACACAGGCCTCCATAAACGAGCATGTATCAAGGAGAGATGTCCTTGTGGAGCAGCGAAGCCGAAGCACGGTACAGTTTGTGGTCGGATGCCCCCACACCTCATCCTGATCAGGATATTTCCGTTGCCGTCAGATAATGGGCTGTGCTTACCCACTGTACCATGGTATGAGGTAATGGCACACCCTGTTAAGGCGAAAGATGGCAGGAGACCGGTGATCGCCTGACGGGCCGTTCGGCAACAGAACGGGGTCAGGTGATGTTTCCGAAACTCGATATTATCTTTTCTGCCATAACCTCTGCAAGCCTCCTGTTGGATTCGTGCGTCCAGCCGGCAATATGGGGTGTGATGATCACCCTGGGGTTTTCAAGCAGAAACTGGTAATTGCCGGGGAGGCTGCTCCTGTGCAGCTCTTCAAAGCTGGATTTCTCATACTCAAGAACATCAAGAGCGGCACCTTTCACCTTGCCGCTCTTAAGGCCAAGCACAAGGTCTGATGTGTTTATCACCTTGCCTCTTGATATGTTGACAATGAATATCTCCTTTCTGAAACGGTTGAGGAAACTTTCATTTACCAGGTGATGGGTCTCCCGGGTAAGGGGAACGTGAAGGCTCAGGATGTCACACTCATCAAACAGGTCATCCATGACCGATTCGGTTACCCACTGGTCGGAGTAATCATATATGTACTTGTCATAGGCCAGCAGCCTGGCGTTGAACCCTGAGAGGCAACGGGCAAAACAACGCCCGGTGTTCCCGTAGCCAATAATTCCTACTGTCTTGCCCATGACCTCAACACCCCTGTTTACCTCCCTGAACCACTGACCTTTCTTTACCTCCTCATTTGCCTTGCATATATTGTTGAGCAGGGCCAGCAGCATCCCTGCGGCATGCTCGCCCGTTGCATCACGGTGACCTTCAGGTGCGTTGAAGCAGACAATATTATGCGATTTTGCATACTCAACGTCGATATTCTCAAGTCCGCTGCCCACCCTGCCGATAAACTTGAGCCGGGTAGC
>SL_3KL_010_SEDDRAFT_10004152_pt1 | contig 13092 bp, 8 predicted proteins | sample SodLakKL_010_SED_2_FD_10381 | JGI IMG/M metagenome (IMG submission 10381)
TGCTGTACCACTTGGAGCATCCTGTTTGTGGATATGATGAACTTCGTGAATATGGAATTCCGGATTTCTCAATAAACCCGATCCATCTCCAAACATACTCAGCGCTTTGCGAACCAGATTCATTCCGAGGCTGAAGTTTGAACCTATTACCCAGCGTGTGCCGGCTATTTTAACTCTGTCGGGCAAATTGGCCGGCCATTTAAAACCTGTGGTTCCCCAAAAAAATTTTTGCTTCGAGCAGTAATTCCAAAATCTCAGAGGCTGCACTACCCGGCACAAATACAATTGCAATATCTGCTTCCTTTAATGCTTTTACTTTGGGCGGATTATCTTTATCAAAACGAATTGCGTTTTCACCTAAAAGATCAGCTACTGCCCCGCCGGTTTTCCCGGTTCCGATTACTGCTGTTTTCATGTAGTTGCAGTTTTAACTTTTTCTGTAATAAATTTTTTATGAAGTACCCGAACCACACCTTCAGCATCACGTTCGTCCACTAAAAAACATAGATTATGGGAACTGGCGCCGTGGCATATTAATCGGATATTGATATTTTGCAACTCTCCAAAAACCGGACCACTTAACCCGGCTGTGGCGTGCAATTTATTCCCCACCAACGCGATAAGCGTCAGGCCTTTTTCGAGCCGCACATCACTAAATGTACGTAATTCTTCAATTGCACGGTTAACCGAAGAACTCTGATTTACGGATTGAGCACCGGTATCAAGCGTTAATGAAACACTAACCTCGCTGGTGGTAACAAGGTCAACACTAATCTTGTATTTTGCCAAAATCTCAAAAATACGTGCCAGGTATCCAAACCGGTGGAGCATATCCAGGCTGTGAATGGTGATCAGTGTTTGATCGCGCCGAAGGCTAATTGCACGAATCACGGGATTTTCACGGGTTTGTTTTACAATCCATGTGCCCGGTTTATCCGGATGAATGCTGGAACCAACATACACTTTTACACTTTTGCGTATGGCCGGTTTCAGCGTTGCCGGGTGAAGAACTTTAGCGCCAAACGTTGAAAGTTCGGCTGCTTCATCAAAAGTAATTTCTGTGATTGGCCGGGCGTCGCTTACAATTCTTGGGTCAGTACTGTATATCGCAGTTACATCAGTCCAGATTTCCAGTACATCCGCTTCGATAGCTTCAGCAAAAAGTGCTGCCGAATAATCACTGCCTCCCCTTCCAAGTGTTGTGGTTACACCATCTTCGGTTGACCCGATAAATCCCTGAGATACAATGCGGTTCTTTTTAATTATTGGAATAATTTTCTCTTCTGCTTTCTCCGCCAATTTAGAAATATGCGGTTCTGCACTGCCATGAAAATCATCGGTGATGATCACTTCGCGCGCATCCAGCCAAATTACATCTCCGGTTAATTCGTTAAGCACCTCAGCAAAAATTACGGATGACAATCTCTCCCCGAAAGATAAAAGATGGTCGCGTTCTACCATGGATTCTGCTTCTAAAGCATCGACAGCTCTTTCAAGGTCTTCCAGAATTTTTTCAACTTTAGTTACTAAAGCTCCATCAGTTTCAAGCTCATGCGCAAGAGTAATATGCCTTTCCTGGATCTGTTTGAGGAATGAAGTCCTCTCGCTCTCAGAGGATGAGTTAAAAATATGGGTGAGCATGTTCGTAGTTCCGGAGGTGGCACTTACTACAATAACTTTTTTATCATGATCGGCAGCAACTATCTTTGCACATCTGCGCATGGCTTCCAGATCAGCCATACTTGTACCGCCAAACTTGGCTACTTTAATTAAATCAGGCATTTTTTCGTTTTGTTAATAGCCTTTTAATATAAAGAATAATGCACTCTGTTTCAGTCTGAGACCCCCCAAAAAAGTTAAAATTCTTAATGTCTTAAACATGCTCAAAGCTGCTTCTAAGCAGGATTCAAAGAATGGGTGTAGATTTATGTAACGATTTTTGTATTTTTGATGTTCTAATTATTGGTGATCACAATCACCCTAAGACATTGAATTATAAAGTTAACCAAATCATTGGGTGAATATTCATGCCAAGCGGAAAGAAAAGAAAGCGAGCAAAAATTGCTAAACATAAGCGTAAGAAAAGACTGCGCAAAAACAGGCACAAGAAGAAAAAGTAATTAATTTAATTACAAAAAAAAGGGGACATGCTATGCGTGTCCCCTTTTTTAATTGTGATTGGTAAAGTTCAATCAGGCTGCATTTACAACAACGCTGTTATCAACTATTTCGATAATTCGTTTTGCTCTGTACAGTAAGTAGATTAAACGGCGCTCTGTAAATTTCTGTACTTCGATAAGACTGTTGAGGCCGGCAAATGAAAACTGGAAATAAGAAATTAAATTTATTGCAGTTAAAAATTTACCGCGATCGTCGCCGTCAATTTCAAGATGCCAGCGGGTTATAATTTCTTCGCCTGACAAGAGTTCGTTTACATCACGGCTTGCCATCTCCATCCATTCACTTGCAACCCGGATACGATGGTTGGCTTCATTAGCTTCTTGTGGCTGACAATTATCAACCTTAAAGTTCCAGGACATTTCAACATCAATCACAGGCAAAATATTTGATTCTGAAAAATGATCGGTTTGCAGAACAGGATGTTTATCGGTTCCATCCAGCTGTCGTGCAAGTGCAGCTTCCCGGAATCTGTCCCAGTCAAAATTTATGGATAGTGAGTCCAGATTAGTTGTTGTGTCTTTGAGATCAATTAAAATCTCAAGGCCAGTAGCATTTATTTTTGATTCTTCCCATGTTTTAAAACTTCGAATCTTAATCTCTCGGTCATTAAGTGAAGCCTCTATCTTGTTGATGATAGATTGGAATATTGGATATTGCATTCAGTCACCATATGTTTGATTTTTCTAAATTTCACTCTTGTAATGAATAACTATTACACGTTAATATATTTATGTAAGCACCTCAATTTCAAATGTAAAAGCGCTGAGTACCAGTTCAGCTACTCTCCGCATAAAAATGTTTGGGAGTGTTATTTGACAAAAGGTGAAGAGAGCTTTCGGATCATTTTCAGTGCCTCAAGCACAGAAACCGCGATTTTTTCCGACAATTACAGAGCTCCAAAAAAATCGAATGTCACTCAATTTTTTGAATCGCTCTCAAATTATAAAATTTTAACGGCCCGCTTAGCCGATAATGACCGCTATTTATATCTGGAATTTGAAAACCAAAAAAAGCTGATTTTTAAACTTTTTGGGAATAAGCCAAATTTGTTTCTGGTCGAAGATGGGAAAATTATCGATTCATTTAAAGATCCGGAATCCTTTAAAGGTTTGGACGAACCTGAACCCAGGGCACCTAAGACGCCTGCTGAACTTTCTGATTCCTGGAGTGCCAAAAAAATTATCACCAAAACCGAACCAAAGTTTCCTCGTCAGCTTATTGATCCGGTTATAAGTGAATTTGATTTGGAGGATAAAGCGGCTGATGAAATTGCTGATATCACAAAGAGTCTGGTGAAGACAATGGTTAGCAATCCGGAATTCCGCGTTTTGGAATCCGGTGAAATGTGTCTTCTTCCCCAAAAAGTACTGCCGCTCCCTGATCGAAAAACGTTTGATAATTGCAACGATGCAGTTCGCTTTGCTTACTATAAAACTTCGGCCGAACGCAGACTTACTGCGCGTCTGCGATCGGTAAAGCCGGGAATAGAAAGAGAGATTAAGAAAACTCAACAGACTATTGAACAACTTGAAAGTGCTGACAAAGCGCTCGAGCGTGCTGAAACGTATGAGCAATACGGCCATTTGCTAATGGCAAATGCACATCTGAGAACTGACGGCGGCACCGAACAAATTACAGTTGAAAACTATTACGATGACGGCAAAGAGATTACGATACCCTTAAAACCCAATCGTTCTATTTCCGAAAATGCACAACTTTATTATGAAAAGTCGGGCGATGCCGAACGTCGGGTGGCGGAAGCAAAAAAACGGTTAAAGGGCACCAAAGAAAAGCTGAGAGATTTAAAGAATATTCAGCAATCACTGAATGAAGTTGAGAAAATTTATGAGTTTGACGATTGGTATAAAGAGAACCAGGATGAGTTGCGCAGGCTTGGCGTACTGTCTCAGCAAAAAAGTGAAAGTGCTTTACCTTTCAGAAAAACCGAAATAGACGGTTATGAAGTTTGGATCGGTAAAAATGCAAAAAGTAATGATGCCGTTACAACAAGTGCCCACAAAGAAGATGTGTGGTTGCATGCCCGGGGAGTCAGCGGATCGCATGTAGTTATCAGAATGAATAATAACAAAGAAATGCCGCCAAAAACGGTTATCTTGAAGGCTGCATCGGTGGCAGCGTGGAATTCTAAAGCACGCGGATCATCCCTGGTTCCGGTAATTGTAACCAAAAGAAAATATGTTGTTAAACCAAAAGGTTTGCCGCCTGGTGCAGTGCGTGTTCAGCGCGAAGAAGTTGAAATGGTAAAACCATCAAGTATCAGCACATGAATTCATTAAAATTGAAAGAACCGGTATTTTTGTGCGGAATGATGGGTTCAGGAAAAACATCTGTCGGCAAAATTTTAGCGAAAAAATGTGATGTCCAATTTCAGGATCTTGATTCTTTAATTGAGAAAGCCGAGAACATGAAGATATCTGAGATATTCGAAACTGAAGGCGAACCTTATTTCCGGGAAGTTGAACAGAAGTTACTCATTCAAAAGTCACAACAAATTGAAGGTATTTTGTCACTTGGCGGCGGTTCGTTACAAAACCAGATGATTGTTGACCATTTAAAAGTACTTGGGTGGCTCATTTATCTTAAAGAGCCGGAACACAGACTTGTCGAAAGGCTGGAAAACAGCAAAAAGCGGCCAATGTTAAAGAACACAGATGTAAAAAATAAAATCAGCTCTTTATTGAAAGAACGCTCAAAATTTTATGAACAAGCTCATATTACAATCCAAAGAGACGGGAAAAACAAAGAAGAGACAGCTGACGAAATTCTGAAAAAGCTAAAGATGTATGAAAGATAATATTACTGTACAATCGGCATCAGGCAGCTATGAGGTAGTTACCGGACAAAATATTCTGACCGGGGAACTTACATCATATTTCAAAGATAAAGATACAACTACCTGTTTTGTTTTTGCGGATGAAAATGCATGGAAATACCACTCTGAAAGAGTCACATCAGCATTAAAAGCCGCCGGACAAAATTTTGAATTGCTGCAGATTCCTCAGGGTGAGGCCAGTAAGTCGGTTGAATGGTGGAAGAAAGGCCTCGATTTTTTATTAGAGAAAGGTGTTCATCGNAACGCACACTTAATAGCAGTTGGCGGAGGCATTACCGGTGATCTTGCCGGATTTATAGCTTCATCTGCTTTGNGGGGAATTCCGCTTGTTCATATCCCTACTACATTGCTTGCTATGGTTGACAGTTCAATCGGCGGAAAGACCGGAATTAATCATGAAACCGGAAAAAACTTAATCGGATCATTTTATGCGCCGCAAAGGGTAATTTCTGAAATTGATTTTCTGCAAACCCTGCCCGCCAAAGAGTGGATAAACGGACTAAGCGAAATACTAAAGTACGGTGCAATTGCAGACAACTCCATCTTTGATGAAGCTGAATTCTTTCTTTCTAAAAAGTTTACCACCGAAGATCCCGATACACTGATTAAATTAATTACGAAATGCGCCGGGATAAAAGCACGGATTGTGAGGCAGGATGAGTTTGAAGGCGGAAAAAGAGCGTGGTTAAATTTTGGACATACCTTTGCACACGCACTCGAAAAAGCATACGATTTCAATAAAATCAGTCATGGTGAAGCTGTATTTTTAGGTATGCTGGCAGCAATTGAACTTTCAAATCTTTCGGGAAGTAAATTAAATCCCGAAAAAATTGAGAGATTTCGTGATTTGTACAGCTTTAATATCAATCAGGACAATTTAAACGTTATTAAACTGATACATTTCATGCAATCGGATAAAAAAAGAACCGAAAATCATCTGCGGTTTGTTTTATTAAAAGAATGGCAACAACCATCAGTTGTAACAGTTACATCTGATGAAGCTGTAAAAACTGCCTGGAATAAAATTGCTCATTATCTATAACTAAAGTAGTACGTTGATATACAGATTAATTTATACCCTTTGGAAATTTTTCTGGACATCTGTTGGTGTCTTGCTGGCTACCGCTGTAGTTATTGCAGGATTAACACTCTCAGCCCTTCAACTGCCTGTTAGTAAAGATTACATAAAGGGGCAACTTACCGATTCGTTCAACAAAAACTTTGAAGGTGAATTAAAGGTTGAGTCTGTCAGTGGTTTTTTGCCTTTCAGAGCAGAATTGAATGAAGTTGAATTTTACAGCCCTGGAAACAATGATATACCTGAGCTCGAATTAAGCAGTTTGGCATTATCCGTTAATTTATGGGAGCTTGCCCGAAAGAATATCCAGGTGTTAACTTTTGATCTTAATGAGCCTGTTGTAAGATTATCCAGTAAGGATGACACATTAACCCTTGCCTCAATTTTTAAACAAACTGATCCTGAAGCTGAACCAAGAGCAATTTCAGATGAAGAGCCGTTTTTTAAACAGTTCCACTTTTATGCTCCGCTCATAACAATCAACAATGGAAAATTGCATGCCGATGAAAGTATAGAACTGCCAACGGCTGCCGGTTTAAAAAGTCCTTTAACCATCGAGGATATTAATACCTCACTCCTCTTCGAAAATGAAATTAATCAGTTTTTTATTGATCTGAACGATTTTTCAGCTTTTATACCGGATAGTGAGCATGAAACAGTGAACATAAGAGGACAATTTTTTAACGACGGAAGATACCTTGAGTTAAACGGTTTTGAGTTTGAATCTGCCATGGCAAATGTTCAGTTTAATGGAGAGGCAACACCGGTAGATATCTTCTCTGAAAATTTCAGGGAGCAGGCATCAATCGCTAATTACAGGATTGATTTGCAAAGAGCTGTGCTGCCATCAAAAACGATCAAAAGTTTTGTACCGGATTCTGACTTTCCACCTTATGATTTAGAGTTGCGATCATTGCTTAATGGCACACTCGATTCATTATGGCTCGACCGATTTGAGCTTTATTACGGAGATTCATCAATACTTGCAGAGGGTCTGCTGAAAAATGTTACTGACAGCAATTTTGAATATGACATTCAGCTTGAAAACCTTGTTTTAAATCAGCAAGAATTAAACTGGTTAGCCGAGCACAATCAATTCGATTTTAACTTGTCAGGCCTTGACAATTCACTCATCCGGGGTAATATTTCCGGCGGTTTAAATAAAACCCTTGCAAATCTGGACCTTCAAACTGCGGTAGGTGATCTCTATTTTGATGGTGAAATTGGATACCTTGACAAGCCAGAGTATGAATTTTTACTTCAGGCAGATTCTTTGAATATCACTCCTTTTCTTAAAGACACAACGCGGCAAAGCTTATTCTCAGGTCTTTTAACAGCCCGCGGAAAAGGTTTCGACAGAGACGCTGATGTATCGGCATCTATACATCTGCGGGATGGTAAAATTTATGATCACGCCTTCACACGGGCCGTGGCCGAAATCAATTATTTAGCAAGTAAAGTAGACTATAACGGCTGGATTGATTTAGAAGATTCAGAAATCGCCAGCAGCGGAAATTTTGTGATTGATGATAATCAATTGAATCTTGTAAGTGACGGAAGTGTCAGTAACCTGCATATAACAGAATATCTTTCGGATTTACCATTTCAGAATGCAACACTTACCGGGCGTTACTCGCTCAATATGCAGGGACGAACCATAGATGATATTTTCGGCAGGTTAAGTGTTGAAATGACTGAAGCAATGATTGATGGAGAAGAATTGCGTCCGCATCAGCTTTATTTCGATATCGATTCACCAGAAAACGATACACGTACTCTTCGCTTTACCAGCTCTTTTTTTGATGCTGAATTATCCGGTTCAATTAAGCCAAGTTTAATCGCAGATCTTGGAGTTCACTGGCTTACTTATTTCCGCGACAGGATATCCGATGAAATTATATTTGATGATGAACTTCTGGCTGGCTTGTTCGAGTCTGAAATTGAAGATCTTGATCCCGATTTGAGTCTTGATTTAAACACTCAAATACGAATTCGGGACCTTGAATTACTGAGGCACTATTTACCTGAAATGCCTAAACTAAAAAGTAATGCTCAGATATCAGCTTCTGCAACTGCAACGAACCGCTCACTTTCAATTTCCTCAACAATAAGTGATAACGAGTTTTTGTATGAAGACAATGAAATTAAAGGATTGAACTCCACCCTTTCCGGTACTTTTAACTACACGGAAACACTTCGCAAAGATAGCCGCTTAGATTTCCAGGTAAACGGAAACAGCATATCCATTGGTGAGAGGTATAACTTTGCCGAGGCTTATGTAAACATGAGCATGCGGAACGACTCCATATCTGTACAACACAATTTTGGAATTGAGGGAGATGAATTAACCTACCGAAGTACTTTTGAAGCCGTTTTATTTTCCGATAAAGTTGAAGTGATTGTTGACGAACTGCTGATCGGAACTACGGCGTATGAATGGAAAAATATCGGTGAGCCAAAAATAACCCTGCATGATGACAGGTCTGCAACTCTTCGGGAATTTGTAATGACCAGCGGTGACGATCATGTAGAAATCAACGGAACATTCAGCAGCAGTTATGAAGATTCGGTTGATTACAAAATCAGGGACTTCAACCTTGGGCGCATATCAGAACTTATTGGAGGGCGCGTTCAATTTTCGGGTATTGTAAATGGTGATTTTGTAACCCGTTCATTAACCGATACCCCATCAATCCAGGGAGATCTGTATGTAGATGATGGTCGTTTAAATGGTCGTATAATAGGAGACGTAAAACTGAAAAGTGTATTTAATTCCGAAACAGATCGGTTCGATACAAACATTCATGTATATACCGACCCTGAAAAATATTCCGATTACTTAGAGAATAACGATGGGATAGGCCAGGATCTGCGGCTTGAAGGTTACTTTAAGATACCGGATGATTTAGAAGAGGATGAAGACTTCTTTTACTTTGATGCGGATCTGAGGGAAATCGACATGTGGATTGTTACAGCAATCGTACCCAACATTGTAATAGATATGCATGGTAACTCTTCTGGCTCAGGATATATCAGCGGCAGCCGAAGCGATTTCGACTTTTCAGCTACGTTTGATATTGAAGATGTTTACGGTGAACCCGTTTTCATGAATGTGGGATACACGCTAAACGGAGAGCTTGTTTTTAACCGTACAGATGGACTCCTTTTTAATGACATTGAATTAACCGACGGTAATGGCGGAAACGGAGTACTTTACGGACAAATTGATCTCGACAATTTTTCACCAACAACAATACTGGATCTAAACCTTGACTTGGATAATCTCCATTTCATGAATAATCCTCAGGACAGAGAAGTGCCATTTTTTGCAAGTTTGTATGGAACGGGGTCAGCTCAGATAACCGGTACAAACTTTGATCCATTTATCAGAACTACTCAAACTGTTTCTCTTTCTTCAAACTCAAGAGTATCAATTCCACTAAGAGAAGAAATCGAATTTGAACAAGATCGAAGATTCATTCAGTTTGTTGACAGTTTTGATGAGGTATCTGACAGGTTGATTGACTTAGAAGATGAAAATGGTATATCGAATGATAATGACACAGATCCGGATCAGTTAACATTCCTCGAACTCTTTACACTCGATCTTCAAATTACAGCAGACAATCCCATAAACGTATCGCTTATTTTTGATCCGGTTACTAATGAAATTTTAAACTCAACTGGGACCGGCCAGCTTAGAATTCTGTTGCAGGATCAGGATGTAAATATGTTCGGGCGATACGATATACAGGATGGTGAATACCAGTTTGTTGCCGGTGATATTTTCACAAGACGATTCTCGCTTCAGGAAGGCGGTAATATAAGCTGGCAGGGTGATCTCGAAAACGCAAGCCTGAATGTAACTGCTTCCTATCGTGCCCGGCCCGATATTTCAACATTATTACCTGCCATCACAACATTTCAGAGAGTGCCAATAGAGCTTATTCTGCAAATTGGCGGCACTATTTCTGAAGTTGAAAACGAATTTTACTTTAACATTCCTACCGGAATTGAGGGTACTGTAGATCCCACAATTGCATCGCAAATCAATACTTTAAATCAGAATGAGGATGAAAAAGTATTGCAGGCATTTTCAATTCTGTTAACTGGCAACTTCCTGCCATCCGAACAGGCTCAAACTTTTGGTATTGGTGAAAATGTAACCGGTACAACAGCACTGGTAAACCCATTGATATCGAGCCAGATTATCAGTCCGCTGCTCTCAAACCAGATTAATTCATTACTGAACAGTGACATCGTTTTTGATGTTGATGTGAATCTGACCCGAAACAGGGTTGCCGGAGAAGAAGGCGATCAATTTGGAGTAGATCTGGATGTTGCACTTCGCTTGTTTGACGACAGAGTTATTCTTCGAAGAGAAGGTCAGGTTGCAGGTCAGCAAAGTAACATCGGAGATCTTGGTGCAACCTACAGAATAAATCGTATCTTCTCGGTTACCGCGTTCCACAGGCAAGACCCTACACTTGCAGCACGAACAGAAACCGATTCGCGACAAACGCAGGAAATGAACGGTGTAGGGCTCGAAGCTCAATTTCAGTTTAATACATGGCAAAGTCTGAGGAACAGGGTTTCTAACTCTTTCCGAAAACTATTTGGTAAAAAAGAAAAAGACACAGAGCAAGAAGAGACTGAAACGCTCGCAGGAAATTAAAAAAGACAACTAACAATATATATGAGTAATAAAAATCTGAGTTCAGTAGAAAAACAGATTATCAAACTTTTAAAATCTTATCCTGATGCATCGATACCGATACCCATTTTAACAGATGCATTAAATTTAAAATCAAAAAAAGGATCAAGAAAGGTTAAGCAGGCAGTTAACCATCTCAAACAAATTGANCTGGTGCAGGTTACCAAAGGTAATCTTGTACGGTTAAATGAAGTTGCCCTCGAAGATGAAAACGTTGTAACCGGTAAACTGGATGTAACAAGCCATGGAGACGGATATGTGATTGTTGAGGGCAGGGACCAGGATATTAAAATTCCCCGCCGGCAGATGGGAACAGCTCTTGACAATGATACCGTAAAAGTGAAACTGACCGGTTACCACAAAAAGAGCAATAAACCAATGGGTAAAATCCTTGAGGTTGTTAAAAGAGCCCGAACCGTTTTTGTGGGAACCTTAAAAGAAGAGGCTAAAAATACGTACATCATCGAATCGGATATACAATCATCAAGAGTCGACTTTTTTGTTGATCCGGATGACTTGAACGGAGCTAAGCCAAATGAAAAGGTTACCTTTTCGCTGGTACAATGGAAAGATGTAAGAGGATTTCCACAGGCTAAAGTTGTAAACCGTTTAGGCGAAGCCGGTACCAACGAAGCGAATGTTTTATCCATTCTTGCTGAAAAACAGTTTGAAGCGGCATTCCCTGATGATGTTGAAAAATTTTCGGATGACATCCCTGATAAAATTCCGCAAAAGGAAATTGATGGCCGGCTCGATATGCGGGAAGAAGTTGTATTGACAATTGACCCGGCCGATGCAAAAGATTTTGACGACGGTTTAAGTATTAAAATCCTTGAAAATGGCAATTACTACCTGGGGGTGCATATAGCTGATGTAACGTACTATGTACCGCGCGACAGTGTATTAGACCAGGAAGCCTATAACCGCGGCACAAGTGTTTACCTGGTAGACCGTGTAATATCAATGCTGCCTGAACGATTAAGTAATGGCCTTTGCAGCCTGAGGCCAAATGAAGATAAACTTGCTTACAGCTGTTTTATGGAGGTTGTACCCAATGGGAAAGTTGTAAATCACTCCATCAAAGAGACGGTAATCCGATCGAAGCAACGGTTTGTGTATGACGAAGTACAGGATATTCTTGATGGCAAAAACAGCCATAAATATGAAGTAGAGTTAAAAACCTTGCAAGCTCTTGCTAATATCCTGCTCGAAAAAAGATTTCAGGAAGGTTCTATAAAATTTGAAACACCGGAGCCAAAATTTGTTCTGGATGATAACGGAAAGCCGGTGGATGTAATCCTGAAAGAACGCTTATTTGCTCATCGGTTAATTGAAGAATGTATGCTGCTTGCCAATAAAACTGTGGCAAAACATATCAAAGGCCTCCGGAAAAAAAATCCGGGCAAAAACGATCATCCGTTCTTTTATAGAATTCACGCAGAGCCCGATCTTGAAAAACTTCATAATATCCGAGAGACTGTAAAACCTTTGGGCATTGATTTTGATTTAAAAGGAAAAATTACACCTACAAAAATTAATGAATTGCTAAAACAGGTTGAGGAAACATCATTAGAAAATATTATTAATGGTTTAGTTCTTCGATCAATGGCGAAAGCTGAATACAGCCCTAAAAACATCGGCCATTTTGGGTTGGGTTTTTCTGATTACGCACACTTTACAAGCCCGATTCGCCGTTACCCTGATGTAATTGTCCACAGGCTGCTGAAACGTTACGCCAACGGAGGTTCTGAATATACCTATGATCAATTATCTGAGCATGGTGAACATTGCAGCGAAAGAGAACGTTATGCCGTGGAAGCTGAAAGAGACTCTGTGAAACTGAAGCAGGTTGAATTCTTATCAGATAAGCTTGGTCAGGATTTCAAAGGAGTTATCAGCGGAGTTACTGAAAACGGTGTGTATGTAGTACTAAATGATATATACTGCGAAGGAATGGTTCGCGTTAGTGACCTCAAGGACGATTATTATGTTTATAACCCGGATTTGCATTGCCTTATCGGAAGGTCGAAGGGCAAAAAGTACAGACTGGGTGATTCTATTAAAGTAAAAGTAACCCGAACAGATTTAGACAAACGACAGATTGATCTACAACTTTCCGGGTTTTGATAATTTTTAGCCTATGTCATTATTGAAAAAATTAGTCCTGATTCCTCTTTTAGCAATTTTCCTTGGTACTTTTGTTACTGAAAATCTGTTCGCCCAATATTTCTTTTTTGGAAAAAACAGAGTTCAGTATGATCAGTT
>SL_3KL_010_SEDDRAFT_10004153_pt1 | contig 13091 bp, 15 predicted proteins | sample SodLakKL_010_SED_2_FD_10381 | JGI IMG/M metagenome (IMG submission 10381)
TCAACATGCATGCCAAAACCGTAAATAAAGGTCACGTTCAACACGATGTTCAGCAGGTTCAGCACAATGGTAACCAGCATCGGGTATTTGGCATTCTGCATTCCCAGAAACCAACCGTTAATTCCGTAAAGTGCCAGAACGGCCGGTGCTGTAAAAATCCGTATGTCATAGTAAACGCGGGTATATTCTGCCACTTCCTTTGTGCTTTCTATAATCCACAAACTAAAAACTGCAATGGGGTACTGCAGTAACAGAATTGCCAAACCTATACCCAGCGCGATAAACTGAACCCGCGCAAGAATCATCACCATTTTTTTACGGTCACGCCTTCCATACTCTTGGGCAGTCAGCCCGGTTGTGCCCATTCTCAAAAACCCGAATCCCCAGAAAATAAAATTGAAGATTACACTGCCCACGGCGAGCGCGCCAAGATAGTAAACATGATCGAGATGCCCGACAAGTGCCGTATCCACTGCCCCCAGCAGCGGCACCGACAGGTTACTGATAATATTCGGAATGGCCAGTTTTAAAATCGGTTTATTCAAAGCAGGCTAAAATTCATTTTTTATTGGAAGCTCCCAATTCCGTATTGTCTGTACTTAAACTTTCTTTTATGTTTTTCTACATTTTGTTCAATCAATATTCAAGCGCCAAAAACTATTGTTTAATCCCACAAAATAAAATTCAAATATGGAGCTGAGTTATTGGCAAAGCCGCTGGAAAAAAGGAAACATCGGGTTCCATCTGGATGAGGTTTACCCGGGGCTGTTAGAACACTGGGAAGCTCTGCAAATTTCGCAGGAATCAATGGTACTGGTACCAATGTGCGGAAAAAGTATGGATTTGATGTGGCTTGCCGGCCGGGCACATAAAGTGGTGGGTGTGGAAGTGTCACAAATCGCTGTTGAGGATTTTTTCCTTGATCACAGTTTGACACCCGTTGAAAGTAGTTTTGCACATTTTTCGATTTTCAAAGCCCGAAATATTGAGCTTTGGTGCGGAGATTTTTTTAAACTGCCGGTTCACAAATTCCAAAATCCCGATTTAATTTACGACAAAGGTGCAACTGTTGCATTGCCGCAGAAAATGAGAAAAAACTTTTCGGAAATCTTAAAAAACCTCTCTTCTTCAAATACTAAACTATTGATTCAACACTTTGAATATCCAAAAACCGAGATGACAGGACCTCCGTTTAGTGTGCCGCTTTCTGAAATTGAAGAACTTTACGGTGACATTTTTTCCATCGAACAATTAGATAAAAAATTATTAGACACAAATCAGTTTAAAAAATTTTTGAATAGGGGGTTGAAAAGTTATTTACTTGAATATTTAACACTTCTTTCCCCAAAAAAGAGCATTTAATGGTTTTCTATTGTTATCTTAGGTGATAGATGCAATCGAAAGTTGCATATCAAACAGACTGCGTTTATTTTTCAGTTTGCATTTTTCAATACGTTATCGATAACCAACACATTTTGTAACATGGATTTAACTACTAAAAACAACATCTTAACCATTGTTTTAGGTATTTTAATTGTTCTTTTATCATGGTTTTTATATCGCTCAATAGTTGACCCTTACCAGGAAGTAATTGAAGAAAGGGAAATGGTTGAGCGCGAACGCCACCGCATGGAATTGGTTCGTGATGTGTTGGTTCAATATCGTAACCGAAGAGGAAATTTCCCTCCGACTGATGGCGGCCTCGACAGCCTGGTGCAGTTTCTTAAAACAGATTCGATGATGGTTGAACGCGGAGATTCACTGTTTACATTTATGCCGCCCTCACGATACAATCCGGATTCACTTGTTTATTCTCCACGGCCGCCGCATAACCGTTTCGAGTATACACTTAACGATACCATCAGGCCAAGGCTATATCTGTTGGAAAATCCGGGAACCGACGACCGAATTGGAGATCTTCAGCGAACTACATTACTGAACGCACCAAACTGGCATTAAAATGGATTCTGGCGGGTCATGTCTCGGTGTATGTTACACGGGTAATCATCTTTTTTACTCCGTTAATACACCGGAACAAGACTCAAAGCTTGCACGCATCGGAAGTATTGATTTTAATTTTGATATCGAAGATGCCGTAATAACAGGCAGCTCAACCGGCTTTCCCGCTCTTAAAAATTCCATACAAGAGCTCAAAAAAGAGTATAAATGTACTTCGGTAAAAATTCTTGCCCCGGCAACTGAAGAGTGCTGGACGATTGTACCGAGGTCTGTTTATGAAGATGCCTCCGAAAGAGAAGCACACATCCAATTGCTCATGCGCGGTTCCGACCGAAGTGAAATTCAGGCCATTTGGCAAGCCGTAAGCAATTCGGATACCCGCCTGCTTTTATTGCGCGATAATAGTTCCATGCAGGGATTTAACGCGCTCCTTCAGGATTTCAGTAATATCGATTACGTGGCTGATTTTGAACTTGGCATCGACTGGCAAATACATACTGAAGACAACGGCTCTTTTTTGATGATTCATTGCCAAAAAGATTTCATCAGTGTTACCTCATTCATACTCGGCAAAATTCGCGGATGCACCTACATTGAGTATGAAACTGCGAGCGACCTGCCATACTTTTGGAATTTATACGCCAACAATTTACCCTGGATGAAAGGAATGCATGAATCAGCTTTTGTTTTTGGCCATTTCAGCAAACCCGTTACCGATGTGTTAAAACCATACTGGCACGACCACGGAAATATTCAGGTTCTCGACAATCTTAGCCGGATGAATGTTGAAGCGCCGGAAAAAACCTATGGATTCAGGTTGGAAAGTGCGTTTCCCGCTATACTGATGAGCTTAAATAAAGAGATGGCAAACAACCCGTTCGATGAGAATTATAACTGGTAAATTAAAAGGCCGTACAATCTCTGTCCCCAAAACCGGCCGCCTGCGCCCTACATCCGACCGAACCAAAGAGGGACTATTTTCGGTAATCGATGCGCGTGTCTATTTTGAAAATACCCGTGTACTCGATCTGTTTGCGGGCAGTGGTAATTTGGGATTCGAAGCAATTTCGAGAGGAGCGAAAACCTGTCTGTTTGTTGATGACGATCCAAAACACATCAGCCATATCGAAAAAACGGCCAATGCTTTTGGTGTTGCCGGCCAGATCAGCACACGTGTATCGAATGTTGAAATATTTCTTGAAAAAAATCAGGGTACATACGATTTCATTTTTGCAGATCCACCGTACGATTATTTCAAAATGGCTGAAATGATTGATCTGATTGTAACTGAAAATTGGCTAAATGAAGATGGATGGTTTATTTTAGAGCATGACAAACGCCACGATTTTTCCTCACACGAAAAATGTGTGTTCTCAAAACCATATGGGCGAACCATAGTTTCCATATTCATGCGAAATCCATCACATTTTTAATCAATTCCGTTAATCGGGGATTTATCCCTTACCCAAACCGTTCCCATGAAAAATTCAGCCATTTATCCGGGTTCTTTTGACCCGATCACCAACGGACACCTCGACATTCTAAAGCGTGCTGTACAGATGTTTGATAAGGTGATAGTTACGGTTGCCGTCAACAATCAAAAAAAAGCGGTATTCACCGGCGATGAGCGAGTGCAGCTTTGGGAAGAGGTGATCAAAGACAAAAAGTGGAAAGATAAAGTTGAAATTGAACAGTTTACAGGCCTGCTGATCAACTTTGCCCGTAAGAAAAAAGTAAATGTACTGCTGCGGGGTGTGCGGCAGATATCCGATTTTGAGTATGAGTTCAGAATGGCACTGACCAACCGCAGGCTTGCACCCGAAATCGATACCGTTTTTTTAATGCCCGACGAACAGCTTACCTTTATTTCCGGCTCCATCGTAAGAGAAGTGGCTGCCTGGGGTGGAAATTTAAGCAGCTTTGTACCCGATAATGTTGCTGATGCTCTGAGAAAAAAATATTCGAAGAAAAAATAAAATATCACACTCATCCACTCTTTTTTATCAATCTTCTCTCTTATCCCATTCACGTTTTCATTATCTTTTCTATGATGTGCCAAATTCACAATTTTGAATCCATACTTTTGATTACATGATCTCAGAAAGAGCTAAAAATATTTCCCCATCCGAAACTTTAAAAGTTTCTGCGAAAGCCAAAGAACTTGCCCGTGAAGGTGCCTCGATTATTGCACTGAGTGCCGGAGAACCCGATTTTAAAACACCTGCACACATCTGTAACGCAGCAATTGAAGCCATCACCGATGGTTTTCACGGCTATACCATGAATACCGGCATGCCGGAGCTTCGTGAAGCCATCAGTAAAAAACTGCAGCGCGACAACAGAATATCCATACCGGCTGATCAAATTGTGCTCTCAAACGGAGCCAAGCAGTCCGTAGGTTTTTCGATTTTAGCTACCATAAATCCCGGCGATGAGGTGCTGATTCCCGCTCCATACTGGGTTTCTTACCCAGAGATGGTGAAACTGGCCGGTGGTATACCGGTTATTGAAAAAACGCTGTTCTCAAATAATTACAAATTAACCCCGGAACAGCTTGAAGATGCACTTACTAAAAACACAAGGGCAATTATTTTAAATTCGCCTTCAAATCCCACGGGCGCCTGCTACACAAGGGCTGAACTGAAAGACCTTGCAACCGTGCTAACTGAATATCCCGACCTGCTGATATTCTCCGATGAAATTTACGAATACATTGTGTTTGATCACGAGCATGTAAGCATTTTAAATGCCGCACCTCATTTGAAAGACCGAACCATCTTGATAAATGGATTTTCAAAAGGATTTGCAATGACCGGCTGGCGGCTGGGTTATATGGCCGGGCCCAAACCCATTGCTGATGCCGTAGCAAAAATTCAAAGCCAGGAAACATCGGCGCCATCCACCATCTCGCAAAAAGCCGGCCTGGCTGCATGTAACGGAACTATGAAGCCTGTTGAAGAGATGCGGAACGCATTTAAAAAACGCCGTGATTATCTTGTTGGTGCTCTCAGGGCTATCGATGGAATTGAATGCTTTACACCTTCCGGTGCATTTTATGTATTTCCGGATATACACCAGTTTCTCGGAAAATCAACACCCGAAGGGGATAAAATCATCACATCAACCGATCTTTCTCTGTATCTGTTAGAACAACACGGAGTGGCTGTTGTGCCCGGAGATGCATTCGGGGAACCAAACGGAATCAGGTTAAGTTATGCTGCCTCGATGGACGATTTAAAAGAGGCAATCCTGAGAATAAAGGATGGATTGTCGTCTCTTTTATAATTTTCTGCTGTCATCATGTGCAATTTCTGAATTTTGGCACATTTTCTGCTATAAAATGTAGCGTAAAACGAATCTGCGAAGAATACTGAAAATGCTTCGCACTAAACCTGATATTTAAACCAAAGAATAAACTCAATATTATGCCAACGTACGAATATAAACGAGAAGACGGTTCTGTCTTTGAAATTATGCAAAGTATTAATGATGAACCACTAACTTCCTGCCCTACTACTGGCCAGCCCGTTTCAAGAATCATTTCCGGTGGAGGTGGTGTGGTTTATAAAGGCACCGGTTGGTATGTAACGGACTATAAAAACGGCAACGGCAAAATGAACGAAAACGGCACAAATGGTTCATCCAAAAAAGAGACAAAAGAAACCACTGGCACAACGGAGAAAACCGAAAAATCATAAATCTAACCTGATTTTTACAGATAAAATTGGCGGATTGTTGTTGTGAGCTCTCGGCTGACATCAAACCGAACCGATCTTAATTTTCTGACGGCCGTGTAACTTAAACCCAGAATTCAATGGCAAATCCCAAATCCGAAACGCATCAGCGATCCATCGACCAGTTTGTGCTGCTTTGGGGTGAAATGGCCTCCTCCTGGGGAATTAATAAAACCATGGCCCAAATTCACGCCTTGCTGTACGCAGAAACCGATCCTCTCGACACCGATACGATCATGAGGCAGCTCAGCATCAGCCGTGGAAATGCCAACATGAACCTGCGTAACCTTCTGCACTGGCAGTTGATCCAAAAAGTGCATTACAAGGGACAACGAAAGGATTTTTACACCGCAGAAAAAGATGTCTGGAATATTGTAGCCATTTTGATCCGGGAACGCCATCAGCGGGAAATTGACCCCATCAAGCAAAATCTCATCGAGTGCCTCGAAATTTTTGAGAAAAACAGTGACCAGCTCCCAGAAGAAAAAGAGTTTAAGGAGAGGATTGAAGATTTTATTGAATTTCTTGAGATGTTTGAGCGATTCACCGAAGCTCTGCTGCCGTACATTAACCGAAAAAATCTAACGTTTTTAAAACACCTCGTAAAACTGGCTGAAGCCCACCAGTCATTAAAAGGAAGTAAACCGGCAAATAATAAATAGGCATGGCAAAAAGCACCAGAGATATTGGGAACAGTGGTGAGGATCTTGCTGCAGAATATCTCGAAAACAACGGCTGGATTATCCTGGACAGAAATTATTTTTTTGAAAAAGCCGAAGTGGATATTGTAGCCACAGATCAACACTTTATTATTTTTGTTGAAGTAAAAAAACGCTCGAATACCTACTTCGGCCGGCCTGAAGAATTCGTAACCCCATCAAAAGAAAAAAATATTAAAAAAGCTGCCGAAGCCTGGGTTTACGAGCGAAAAATGGAAACGGCTTTAGTCCGTTTTGACATCATCTCGATTGTACAAAAAGAGAATGAAATACCTGAAATTTCTCACTTTAAAGACGCCTTCAGGTAAGTCATTTATAAAAATTCTAATTTATCTGATCTGTTGATATATTAGCTGTTTGTGGATTAATCCATCAACAAACTAATATTTATGAAAACCGGCAAGAAACGATTTACAACGCAAGAATACATTCGCAGTTTCTTGTCTATCCCATTCTTTTTTCTACTTTTACTGGTTTTTACTCCAGTCATCCTTTTTCTTTTAATTATCTCATTCGGCAGGTTAAGTAATTTTGTGATTGAATATATAGCCCCCTCCATTGCCCGGCCGGTTTTGTGGGTGCTGGGGATTGATTTTCAAATCAAAAAACATGTCGATCCAATTCCGGCACCGGCTGTTTACATCATCAATCACGGATCTACACTCGATATGCTAACCATTTTGGCAATGGGATTGCCGAGGGTTCGCTTCGTGGCCAAATGGGAATTTCAATACAATCCTATATTTCTGATTCTCGGCCGCTTAACAGGCCAGGTTTTCATCAGGCGTCAACAATCCGAAAAAGCCATTCAAACCCTCAAAAAAAGTGTAAAGCGTATTCATAAACAAAAATTGTCTGTTTTGATGGCGCCTGAAGGATCGAGAAAGCATCCGGGAATTATCGGGCCGTTTAAAAAAGGCCCATTCAGAATGGCTATGGACTTGGAGTATCCTATCGTGCCGATCTATTTTGAGGGAAACCGGGAATTAAGCAGCGGAGATTATCTGGTAACCAAAACCGGCACTTCCATTGCTCACATCCACCCACCCATTGAAACGTCGGACTGGAAAGTTGAAACACTCGAACAACACATGGAAGAAATTCGGAACAGATATTTGGACTGGGCCGGTGTAAAAGAAAATCAATAGCTTGACAAACTTGAGATATTGATACATCCCCTTATCTTTTATTGAATATTCGAGTTCAAAAATTATATCAACCTGTAAATCCAGATAACTTTTTACTGTTCCGGCACACAATCTTGAAGAATAAATATTTACAGTTTTTCCACCTGATTTTATTTTGAAATAGTGTATTTTCAGACATTAATAGGTGTTAATATTTTTTGATACTCCTCATTACAGTAATAATTTAATTGACAACGGATGGACATTAACGTCAATAAAGAAAAAACAACAGAATTTTTATCAGAGGTTCGTGAGAAACTTCGAAAAGGAATTTCTTACTCCGATGCCGAATATTTTGCTCGTCGGTTCGGAGCCCATGTTGAAGATAATTCCGCTCATTTTTTGCTATGGCATCCGGTTATCAACAGCTCTGAAAAAGTTTTTATAGAATGTTTCATCCCTGTTTCTGATCTGATTTATGACAAACCCGATCAGCATAGCAATGTAACTTATTACCGGTTTGAAACCGGAAAAATTGGTGAGTTTGCAGCCGTAGTAATTGACAATCTGCCAGCCGGAAACAGAGAACGGTTCGGGGCATTTTATCAGTATATATGTGTTCAAAATGATGGAAAAAACATTGTACTTCGCGACCCTATGGCATGGTCAGTTCCTTACGGAATTCATGCGCCGGCTGAATTATACGATGTTAAGCAAATTCTCAAATCCCGTAAAGACACATCGTATTACAATTCGCTGGAAAAATCGTTCAACAAAACCGGAACAAATCGTATTGAACCGGCCACCAATCTGCTTGAAATTCATACAGGTACATCCACGATGGACGGAACGCTGAAATCCCTTGCCAAGAGGTATCAACAAATTGCGTCATCCATCCAAAACAACATTGAATTATCCCCTGATGAAAAGAATTTAATCGGTTTTGATGGAATTGAGTTAATGCCGGTTGATCCGGTCGTTGAACATCCCGAAAATCACAGGTTTTGGAGTGCCATACAAACGCCTGAAGGAAATGGTTCTGAAATTACGGTTCATCTTCGAAAACCAACCGTCATCAATTGGGGGTATGATACGGCCATTTTCGGTTCTGCCGCCGTCAATCCATCCATCCTGACAACCGGCCGGCCACACGAACTTCTTAACCTGATTGAAACCCTGCATAACTTCCCCACAGGGCCAATAAAAATTATTCTTGATGTTGTTTACGCCCATGCTGACAATCAGGCACTGGACCTTTTGCCCGAAGTGTTTTTTGCCGGGCCAAATATGTACGGACAGAACATTAATTATAAACATCCGTTGGTGCGGGCTATCGTTTTGGAAATTTTGCGCAGAAAATTGAACTGGGGAATTGACGGCATTCGCGTGGACAGCGCACAAAATTTTAAATACTACGATGCCGAGCAAGATCTGTTGATGCATGACGATGATTTTTTAAAACAGATGAGTTCTTTAAACCTGCAGGCAGCAGGAGTTTCGTTTAAACCCTGGATGATTTTTGAAGATGCCAGGCCATGGCCCCGCAATGACTGGGAATTGGCTTCAACTTATCAGGAAATTATCCAGCAGCAAAAACACCCTTACCAGTGGGCACCCATGATCTTTGCCTACAACACCCCGTACCACTACACCTACTGGGTGTCAAAATGGTGGCGGCTGAAAGAGCAATTTGAATTCGGTGATCAGTGGATCAGCGGTTATGCCAATCACGATACCATGAGAAGAGGTACACAGGCAGATCCTGGAACTATCAACGTAAATTTTCTACTCGGCAACTCCCTTAAAATGGTTATGGAGAGTGCCTATAACAATCCATCCACTACGCTTTTAATGAATGCTTTTTTGCCAGGCGTTCCCATGGACTTTCTGCAGGCCCTTGGTAATACTCCCTGGAGCTTTTTCAGGAATACTGATGAGAAATTTGGCATCAAAATTACGGCAGAAGAAGCTTTTTTTACCGAATGGCAGATTACTGATATTGAATACAGAAATACCCGGTTTTTTAAAAAATTGAAAAATCTCGGATTCAGAAGCCTGACCGATCTGCGGCGTTTTTCTAAAGCACTATTGCATTTTGTAAAAGCCACTGATTATAACCCTGAAAACATTGTAACCCTCTTGAATCAGGTTGATCCGCCCTTTGCCGCAGAAGGCTGGACGCTCGAAAAACTCACTGAATTTACACAAGCATGGATGGCTGACATTTTCGAGTATTGCAATATCGACATGCACACCGATTATATTGATACCCGAAAAGCTGATTTTAATTTGAAGGTAAGAGAATACCGGCTTGCTAATCCCTGGCTAAACAGACGCTTTGGTGATGAAGACTTTCTCCGTTACAGAGAACCTGTAAATGGTACGGTTATCTATTACGGTTATAGAAAAAACAAGAAAGCCGGAAAAGAATTAATATTTTTGGCAAACATGGAAGGCCAACCGAGGCAGGTAATTCCTACAAAATTAAACCTGCCCGTAGGCGATGTTGAGGGCTGGAAAGTTGCACTGTCAACTCCGTCTGTAAGGGCTAAAAGAATTGATCAGCCTATCCGATTATCAATCTCACAGAGTTTACTTTTCGAAAGAAACGTGTAGCAATTATATATAAAAATGATCAAGTAAAACTGATCGTAATTTATTTTTCTCTGTAAAAATAAATTTTTTTGTTTGCAGCGTCTTTACCACTTTTAATTTTTACATTATTTTCCTGATTATATTGGTAAACCGCTGTACGCATTGAGTTTACGCTCTTTTCATTCGTATAGGAGACTTCTACGGCCTGACCGCCTGGTTCCAATCTGTCAAGTGCATCCATCAAAGGCTTGAATTTTGATGACCGCCTTTTGCTTGACTTAATCTGTGACCGCTTTACAAATTTTATATTCATATCAATTATTCTTTTCAGTTAATACTGAGATCATAAATATTAATGATAGTTCTATTTATTGAAATTTTATCTTAGCAATAAAAAAATAATGTTTTCTGCATATTATTTCAATGGCAAAAATAAAGAAACTTTATTTTGAAAAGTAATAATGAATTCAAATAAGTAAAAATTTTTAAATACATTAAAGTATATTCGAGTAATCTTTGAACAATAGTAACTGATTATCTTATAATAAATTTTATTATCATAGTCTTTTATTAAAAAATTACATTTAATCTATGCTTGAAACTACAAGACATAACTACAGGCTTATCTCCATTTTTATATCTACACTGGCTGCCGGCCTGCCACTCTGGACAAGTGATATCCGCCAGATAGATTTTACAGACTACTCTTTTTTAATTATTTGGCTGTTTGTCGGTTTTGTTGCCTCATTCGTTGTTCAATTTGTCGTAAATCTAAAGCCAAGAGACATCATAGGAAGCTTTGCTATCGGATATGTAACAGCAGTAGTGATCCATTTTGTTTCTACAATTTTAATTAACAGCTACATTCAAACGCGATTTGAGTTGTCACTTTTAATGGCATTGATTGTAGGCATTTTAGCCGGATGGCTTGGCACACTAATGTGGAGAGGAGTAAAAACCACTAAAAAGAAGAAAAAATAATCTTTCAATTAGCGTTAAAATATTGATTTACCTGATGCTTCCTGGCGTCATTATCCTGATTCCAACACCTAAAAGTGTTGCACTTTTAGGCTGAACCGGAATACCGCTGTCTCCCAAATGCTCAAGGTGTATCCCAAAACGAAATTCACCGGCATTTGTCCTGGACCCGATTTCGGCCCTCAGTTTTCCATTCATTAAAAAATCATCATTAAAAAAGGTAGCCATGGCGTAACCATCCATGTATAAATTTGTTTGTCTGCCGGTTGGCCGCGCCCATGCCGCGTTCAACGTAACCGAACTGAATAACTCATTCCAGTTGTATCCTGTATCTCTAAATTCTGAAGGGATGCGCCGCTCCCAGGTTATCGTGTATTGATTATACTCGAAAGCCAACAATGCATCATTTTTACTGCCGAAAGAAAACGGCATAATAAAACGTGTAAGTGCACTTCCAAAAACCATCGCTCGCTCTTCTCCAAGTTCCAGATTATCAATATCGTGTTTGCAGCGATGATAGTATCCGAATTGTAAATAACTGTTACGGATTCGTCGCGTAAACAGAATGCCTTCCTCCCAGAAAATTGCTCTCGGACTGAAGTTTATATCATTATGCGGATCGGCTATAAATTCAATTTGCCCGGTTACGGCAAGGCTTGCATAATTTCCCCGGCGGAACATTTCTACATATGCTCCCAAATGTTGGTACCACTGATGATTGTCATCCCCATAAAAACCGTAGCTGCCAAATGCCGCCCAGCCGCCAACTTGTGAAAACCATGCATACTCTTGTTCGGGAATATCAACAGAAGGGTTTTCAAGTGGATTGAGAGTCATTCCCCGCTCTATGAGGCGCTGTGCATCTGCTGAACTTGAAATCACAAAAAACAAAATTATAAAGTACTGTACAATGAATCTCATAAAGACATTTTTTTAAGATTCAGCCTTTACAGTAATTACGTTAATTGCAATGGAAATATCTAATGTTCTTCAAGAATGCTTTTAGGCTCTATTGCAGATTACTAAAAAAATCCTGTAAAGCATTTCTGTACTCAACTGATTTTGGCAAATCGTTGTGTGTCCCCCCTGCTATTTTCACCAGTCTTTTTTGTGATGAAACAGAAGCCTCATAGAGATCTTCTGCCATCCTGAACGGTGTAACTTCATCATTCGAACCGCCCATAATCAACAACGGTTTGTCGATACGCGAAACACGGTCAAGATTGCTCTGTTCTTTGATCGGATCATCAATATTGAACCGGATAAAAGGGCGGGCAATCCAGGGAATGAGCCGTCTTGTCCACTGATTTACATCGGTGATCGGGCTTTCCAGTATATATCCTGCAACTTCTTCTTCTTCAGTAATCGTTGCCGAGAGAAAAGAGCCCATCGAATGGCCATGTACATAGATAGATTCCTGCCTGTTCGGAGCATCATTCCTGGCATAATTATAGGCTGTCCGAGCATCTGTCATAACACCACTCACCGTTGGCTCACCACTGCTCCTGCCGTATCCACGATAATCGAATAGCAAAATGTTTACAGGAATTTGTCTGTACGATTCAATCAGTGCCCGTGAAGTAACCATCAAAAAGTCGTTTCCACCATAATAAATTAATGTTGCAGCGGCATCATCACGCTCCAGAAACCAGGCATCCAGCGATTCGCCATCTTCAGTTTCGAGTGTAATATCATGTAGCTGATATGGCTGAATATCAAATGTTTGCGGGGTGATCGTCCGGTTGGGGTCAAAAGCATCACTTTCTGTAATGTTTATGGTTCTGCAACCAACAAAAATTATCAAGGAGAGCAAGGTGAAAATTATATATCGTTTCATTTTACGTGTCGAATTTTAATGTTTTTATAATAAAAAAGTATCGTGCGGTTTGAAAGTCATACATCAGTTCATCAAACCGAAATGTAATACAATATTTAATTATATTTTTGCCGCTTTGTTGCAGATTTATGAAATTAAATTG
>SL_3KL_010_SEDDRAFT_10004154_pt1 | contig 13091 bp, 10 predicted proteins | sample SodLakKL_010_SED_2_FD_10381 | JGI IMG/M metagenome (IMG submission 10381)
ATTGATACTGAGGGGAAAAAAAAGCTTAAAGAAGTACTGCTGGATATATGGAGACAGGGAACCGGGACTATTGTTATCAGCCATGACCGGGAATTTATTCAGGGGTTGAACCGAAGAAGTCTTCACATGATAGAAGGTGAGGTGAGGGAAAATGAAGGTAGACGTGAGAACTAAAATGCTGGTAGTAGTGGTGTTTTCCTTACTGGCCCTGATCTATCAGAATCCAAGGATTCTGGGGATTTTATTGGCCTTAAACCTGCTGGTATTGGCATTGTTTCGGGTAAATTTTCTCCTGCTTCGGGGGTTTAAGGGATTTGTTTTCATGTTTTCAGGTTTGATTGTTATGCAGAGTTTTTTCGTTCGAGAGGGGGAACCCCTGTGGCAGGTGGGGGAAGCAGTGCTTCTGACCACCGGGGGCATTTATTATGGAATATCTATTCTTCTTCGCTTTTTGGTGCTGGCCTGTTCAGCCCTTTTGATGGCGGGATGTGATCCCCAGGAACTGGTACTGGCCCTGGTAAAAATGCGAGTTCCGTATGAAGTGGCATTTATGATTCAATTGGGAATCCGTTTTATGCCCGTAATGTTTGAAGAGCTGCAGAATATCATTAACTCTATTCAGCTGCGGGGAGTGGACATGAGAAAAGTGTACAGGAGAAAAATCTTACGTTTTTATACCAATCTATTTTCTCCACTGATATACAGTGTCTGGCAGAAAACCGAAAAGCTTGCCATACTGCTGGAAATGCGGGGTTTCAGGAGTTCTCCTGAGCGGACATATTACCGGGATATTGTACTGACCAGAACGGATTACCTGGTCATGGGGGTTGTTTTAACGTCTGCTTTTGTTTTTGTATTTGCGGTAAGAGGATTATAACGTCTATAACTGGTGTTTTAGGCAGGCACTGACTACCAGAAAGGAAGTTTGTCCATGCTGCTCATTGAAGCTGTCGGATTAAGTGACATGGAAAAGGTAATAGCGGTTATGGGTGCGGGGGGGAAAACTACCTTTTTATTTCAGATGGGAAGAGAATTGAAGGACGGGGGGAGTCATGTCCTTCTAACTACTACCACCCAAATGTTTATGCCCGGGGAAGTTGAAGTGGATAAAAGCATCATATTAAGCCGGGAACATAACGGTGAAAGTTCTTCGGAAAAATTCCTGACAACTTATCCGGTAAAAACAGACGAAAAATTGGTATTCCTGGCTTCCAGGCACCTGAAGGAAAATAAAGTAAAGGGGATTTCCCCTGACCTGGTTGAAAAATTAAAAGGTGCAGATATCTTTCATAGGGTTCTGGTGGAAGCGGACGGCTCCCGGAGGAAACCAATCAAAAGTTATGAATCCCATGAGCCAAATTTACCTGACTGCAGCGACCTGGTGGTGGTGATGGCCGGGGCAAATGCCCTGGGTAAACCTTTAACAGAAAAACATATTCATCGTGCCTTTCTGGCAGCTCAATACCTGGAATCTCCCCCGGGCAGTGCCGTGGGCATAGAATATTTTGCCCGGTTAATGGAACAGGGGGCTGAAAAAGCCCGGGCTCAGGCAGGGAATGCCCGTATTATCGCATTCATTAACCAGGTGGACCAGAAATCGCAAGCGCAGAAAATATTACCATTAATTCACCGGCTTTTCAAGAATAATTTTTTTGATAGAGTTATTGTGGGGTCCTGCAGAAACCCGAATTTAAACCTGGAGATATTTTGCCAGTGAGAAACAGGTGAAATCTGCACCGGGACAATAAAACCAGGGATTCTCGCCGGTATCTCTAAAGGGTGAAGGTACTGATATTTAGAAGAAGAACTGATTGGATGGAAATTATACTGCCTGTATAGGAAAAGGGAGTGCAGGTTATGATTAGTGCTGTAGTTTTAGCTGCGGGCTGTTCCAGCCGTATGGGAAAAGATAAATTGTTAGTCCCTCTGAACTCCGGAACAGTTCTTGGGCATACGATAAATAACGTCCTTATTTCCGAGATTGATGAAGTATTTGTAGTATTGGGACACAGGGCTTCAGAAAAAGAAAAATACGTAAAGAATAATTTTGAAGATTTAAAGACGGTTATTAACGAGGATTACCACCAGGGATTGTCATCATCTGTTCGCAAAGGGCTGGATGCAGTTAACTCTGACTGCCAGGCTGTCATTTTCTGCCCGGGAGACCTTCCACTGGTGAGCCCTGCGGTAGTCAGGGGATTGATTCAGTTGTTTCAAGAGCAGCAATGTCCGGTGGTTTACCCGGAATACATGGGTATCCGGGGAAACCCGGTATTGTTTAGTAAAGAAGTTTTTCCTCTATTCGAAAATTTGAGTGGGGATGAGGGGGGCAGGTCCATCATCATACACTCAGGAAAAAGGGCCTGCATACTGAAAACGGACTGTGAAGGAGTGCTGAGGGATATAGATACTCCTGAAGATTTACTAAAAATCAGGAGCAAAATGAAATGATATATTTGCCAGTATATCAGGAGGTGCTGCCGTGTCTTACAAAATTTGTTCAAAAATATGGCTGGAAGGTCAAGGTAAGGTATTTGGAGATGGCCCCTGCCGGCTGCTTCAAGGGATAAAAAACACCGGGTCCCTGCGTCGTTCTGCCGCTGAGATGAACATGTCCTATGCCCAGGCCTGGAATCTTATCAGGATGTTGGAAAAAAATTTGGGTTTTCCCCTGTTGATTCGGCAGGTAGGAGGAAGCGATGGAGGAGGGTCAACATTATCTCCGGAAGGGGAAGAATTATTGAAGCATTACACTGAACTGCGCAGGGATATTGACAGATATTTAGAAATTTTATTCAATAAACACTTTCCTGGGTCCTGATATAGTTTCTAAGATAGATATTTGCCCACGGGGCAAATTGGTTATGCATGTACCCTTGAATGAAAAGTCTGCCACGGTTCTGCGACTATAGCATAAATATTATATGAAAATATTAATGAAAAATAACAAAAACAAGAGAGGAAATTGTCATAATTTGTAGAAACTTGTAAAAAGCAATCAGGATAATGTCGGCATAAATCTTTAAATCGTAATTAATAAAGAATTTAAGGAGGAGGATTATGAATTTTTTAATTGTCCAGGAAGATAAAAGTATGCGGGAACAAGTAAAAAATTTGCTCCTCAATTACAACTTTTGCCGCCAGGTTTATCCCTGTACATCTGCTGATGAAGCCATAAATATATTGACCAGAACTGACCAGGATATAATCATTGTAGGCAGTAAAGAGGGAAAAAACCGGGGCCTCTCTATTATAAGAGAAGCAGAAGCCATAGACCAGGGAATCCAGTTTATTATTTTCACAGATTGGACGAATGGCGAAATACTGGAAAAATATAAGAGCGATAGAATTCAATTTTTATCTACTCCCATAAATGAGGAAGAATTAATATTTAAATTAAAAACTGCTGTTGACAGAAGAAAGGCTTTCCTGGAATATCTTAGAAACCCTCAGAAGTACCGGGATCCTCAAACCACGGAGATAGCTGAACGCAAACAGGTTGAACAGGCTTTAAAAGATTCTGAAATGAAATTTAGAACCCTTTTTGAATCCTCTTCAGATGCCATCATGATATTAGACCGAAAGGAATTTTTTGACTGCAACCAGGCTACTTTGAAAATATTTGGATATTCCTCAAAAAAAGAGTTTATCAATAAACACCCCTGTGATTTATCACCTCTACAGCAGCCTGATGGAGAGGATTCTTTCAGTGCTGCAAATAAACATATAGAAGAGGCTTTTAGAGATGGCACAAAGTTTTATCAATGGATTCACAGGAGAAAAGATGGTTCGGTTTTCCCGGCGGAGGTTCTGCTGAGCCGTTTTAATTTAAAGGGAAGAAATGTCCTCCAGGCTGTGGTTCGGGATATCACGGAACGAAAGCAGTTCGAAGAGGAACTCCAGAAAAGAGAACAGGAATTTAAAGCTCTGGTGGAAAATGCCCCGGATATCATTGCCCGTTTTGATCAGGATTACAACTGCATTTACGTAAACCCTGCCGTAGAAAGGGAATTGGGAATATGCCGGGAAGAATTTGTGCTAAAGAATAAGCATATTCTGGGTATGCCCGAGGGAGAAGCCTCCAGAATGCTTCAGCAGGATGTATTGAAAATGGTTTTTGACAGCCAGGAAGAAAAAAATATTTACACTTATTATTTAACAAACCAGGGGAAGAAGTATTTTTACACTCGAATTGTTCCGGAGTTTACTATTGATGGAAACATTGAGACTGTTCTCAGTATTACCCGGGATATTACTGACCGCAGAATGGCAGAAGAGGTTCTGCGAAAAACCAAGGAACAGTATCAAAAGCTGGTGGAGCAGCTGCCGGATGCCATCATCATTCATCATGAACACCAGGTGGTTTTTGCTAATACGGTGGCAGCAAAATTGCTGGGAGTTGAAGGCCCCGATGAACTCATCGGCCAGTCAATTCTAAAATATTTACCTGAGGACTACTGGGATATTGTAAAAACTTTAAATAAAAAGGTAGCCGAGGAGGGGAGTGTGATGCCCCTCATGGAACAAAAGATTATTCACTCGGGAAAAGAAATTATTGACATTGAGGTAACCTCTATACCCATCACTTACCAGGGGCGTCCAGAGGTGCTGTCAGTGATCCGGGATATTACCGAACGAAAGCGTATGGAAACAGAAATGCAGAAGACCGGTAAGCTGGAATCAATCGGTATTTTAGCCGGGGGGATTGCCCATGATTTTAATAATATATTAACTATTATTTTGGGAAACATCTCCTTATCGAAATTTCTGATTAAAAAAGACCACAAGGTTTTTAAAAAGCTTTTAGAAATTGAGAAAGCTTCTATGCAAGCAAAGGAATTAACTCAGCAGCTTCATACTTTTGCCAAGGGTGGGGAACCCATGAAGAAAACGGTGTCTTTAAAAGAACTGGTTCGGGATGCCGTGACCTTTTCCCTGAGTGGTTCTAATGTGCGCAGTGAATTTGATTTTACAGACAGTATTTTAAAGGCTGAGGTTGACGAAGGTCAAATCAGGCAGGTTATTAACAATCTTATTCTTAATGCAGTACAGGCTATGCCTGACGGAGGAATCATTAAGGTAAGAGCTAACAATATAGTGGTGGGATCTGATGGCCTGGAGAACTATTTACCTCTTCCCTATGGAAACTATGTTGAAATAACTGTGGAAGATCGGGGAGTGGGGATAGAGGAACGATATATGCAAAAAATATTTGACCCTTTCTTTACCACAAAAGAAACGGGAACAGGATTAGGATTGACCATTTCTTATTCCATTGTTAAAAAACATGGGGGTTATATTAGTGTGGATTCCTGCCCTGGTGAGGGTTCCCGGTTCAGGATTTACCTGCCAGCTTCTTTCCAGGAGAATAAAGAAGAAAAGAAGGAAAAGAATGTTTATTACGGCGGTCAGGGGAAAGTGCTGGTCATGGATGACGAAAAAAAAATACGGGACGTTGCCGGTGAAATGCTATCCGTTTTAGGATATGAGTCTGATTTCGCCAGAGATGGGGCAGAAGCTTTAGATATGTATATACAAAACCTGGAGGAGGGGAAACCCTTTGACCTGGTTATTATGGATCTGACCATACCAGGGGGAATGGGCGGAAAAGAAACCATTAAAAGGCTCTTAAAAATTGACCCTAAAGTAAAGGCCATTGTCTCCAGCGGTTATTCCAATGATCCTGTCATGTCTTATTACAGAGAATACGGTTTCAGTGGAGTTGTATCCAAGCCCTACAAAATCGAAGAGCTGGCAGAAGTTATCAGTAAGTTTTTGCATTCCAAAAGAGAAAATGCATAAAATTTGACTCTGCTTAACTCTTTTTTACACAAACAAATATTTCCAGCCCTACTATTTCTTAACCCTTGACATCAAGACTACCGTCTCGACGTGGGCCGTATGGGGAAACATATCAACAGGCTGTACTGCCGCTGCTTCGTACTTATTGCTTTCAGTCAGTACGTATAGATCCCGGGCCAGGGTGGATGGGTTGCAGGAGACATAGATAATCTTACCGGGCTCTGTTTCCAGGATTGACTGAAGTAAATCCCGGTGACATCCCTTTCTAGGGGGATCTACCACAACGACATCGGGGATGATTCCCTGTTTCAACAGTTTTGGCACTTCCTCCTCTGCTTTCCCCATAAAAAAATCGGAATTTTTAATATGATTCAGCAGGGCATTTTCTTGAGCATCTTTTACCGCCTGGGAAACCACTTCAATCCCGTAAACCCAGGTGGCATGGGGAGCAAGGTAGAGGGCAATGGAACCGGTGCCGCAGTACAGATCAAATATGATTTCTTTACCGGTTAAGCCGGAGTATTCCAGAACTGTATCATACAATATTTTTGCCTGCTCTGTATTTACTTGAAAAAAGGACCTTGGGGATATTTTAAATTTGAAATCCCCCACTGCCTCAATGATATGGTCCTTTCCAAAAAGCACTGCTTCCTTCTTTCCCAAAATAACATTATCTCTGCGGATATTAATATTTTGTACGATGGATACTAGTTTGGGGACCCTATGCTTTAGTGCTTCCACAAGATGATTTTTCCGGGGGATTGTTTCCCCATTGGTCACCAGCACAACCATTACTTCTCCATTGTAGAAGGATTCCCTGACCAGTACGTGGCGGATAAGTCCTCGCCCCGTTTTTTCATTATAAGGGGAAATCTTCTGGTGATTCATGACCTCTATCACTGTATTTATCACGGTTTGAGCGTATCCAGACTGGATACCGCAGCTGTCTATTTCTATTAAATTGTGGCTCCTGGGGGCAAAAAAACCAGTAACGGCCAGGCCCTTTCGAGACCTTACGGGATACTGAGACTTATTGCGGTAGTTCCAGGGGTCTTTCATGCCCATTGTATCCTTTACTGCTTCAGGATCTATAGAGCCTATTCGAGATAGTGTTTCCCGCACCAGTTGAGTTTTAAGTTCCAGTTGGGCAGGATAATTTATGTGCTGAAGCTGACACCCTCCGCAATTTTGAAAAAACTCGCAGGAAGGCTTTATCCGTAAAGATGATGGTTTAACAATAGCCTGCAAAAGTCCCCGGGCATAATTTTTTTGCACAGAAATTATTTTTACCAGCAGGCGGTCCTCCGGAACCCCACCCGGGACAAATAAAGTGAAGCCCTGGTGGCGACCTACTCCTTCTCCCGAGTGATTTAAACCGGTAATGTCTATCTCTAACTGTTGATGTATAGAAACAGGAGCTTCTCTTCTCAAGTTTTCTTCCTCCTTTAACTATTGAACTTATTATAACCCTTTTTTTGATGAATTTTTAGGGTACTTTATTTTTCATATCATTACTGGTAGAATTAAACTATACATACACAAATAACTTTGCACCATTATTGAAGGATGACAATGTCTCTGGAAGCTAATGAAATTGCTCCGGATAGTTTGACGAAGGGTAGGATAAAATGAAGCGAGAACAGGAAGAACTTTACTATCCCCGTCTCTTTTTAGATTATCGGGACGGAGTAGAAGGAATTAAAGATTTATATTTTGGACATTATAAGAATTTCGAAGATATACAGGACAAGTATTCATGGCTGGGGAACCACTTTCCTGGGGAAAATCGGGAATCTCTAGTCCATGAACTAAAGGCTTACAATATGTCACTGGAGGCTTCTTCTGAAACTTTACAAAATATTGATAAGTTGAGAGATTCTAAAACGGTTGTAGTAGCCGCAGGCCAGCAGGCTGGTGTTTTTACCGGTCCTCTCTATACAATTTACAAGGCAATCACCGCGGTGAAGCTGGCAGAGCAGCTCAGCAGCAAGGGGATTCCTGCGGTACCCGTATTTTGGATTGCTTCGGAAGATCATGATTTTAGAGAGGTGAATCATATTCACCTTCAGGATATGGACGGAGGGGTGGAAGAAATAACTCTGTCCGGTGAAAATGGGCACTTTCCCATAGAATATGTGCCGGTAGATTTGCCCAGTTTTTTACAGTTTATAGAGCAGCTGGAGGGGCACACCCCTTCCACAGAATTTAAAGAGCCACTGTTACAGTTGTTTCGGGAGAGTGCTGAGAAAAGCAACAGTCTCACCAAATGGTTTGGACGGCTTATGGCCTGGCTTTTCCGGAAACAGGGACTGGTTCTTTTTAATCCGCTTCTTAAGGGGATTAGAAAAAACTCTGGTTCCCTGCTTTCCTCTTTTTGTTTACATAGGGAGTCTATGGACGATCTTTTGGTTGAGAGGGAACAGGTAATTCAAACATTGGGTTATCACCTTCAGGTTAAGAGAGAGGATGGGCATCTCTACCTGTTTGCCCTACGGCAAAAAGGAAGGGCAGCTCTTTTTGAGAAAAACGGCCGTGTGGTCACCCGGCAGGGAGAGGACCTGGGCACGATTCAGGACATTGCGGAGGAAATAAAAACGCACCCGGAACTGTTCAGCCCTAATGTAATTACCAGGCCGCTGATGCAGGAAATACTTCTACCTACACTAATGCAGGTTTGTGGCCCCGGTGAAGTCTCTTATTTTGGCCAGCTGATACCGCTTTACAGATTTTTTGATTTAAAACCCCCGATTCTTTATCCTCGGCCCTCGGTTACCCTGTTAGAGCCCAGAATGGATCGTTACATGAGAAAATATTCTTTAACGGAGAAAGAATTATTTAATATCAATGGTGCCCGGTTACATTACTTGGAAGAAAAAGAGGAGACAAGTGTTTCCAGGTTGTTTGAATCTTTGGAGAAAACAGTGGAGAAGGAATATGGTAAAATCAAGGCAGAACTAAACCATATAAGCAGTCAGCTGGGAGACCTGACGGATACTAACCGAAAAATTGTCCTGAAAGATATAGCTTATCTCCGGGAAAAAGCGGAAGAGGTTTTACAGGAAAAACATAAAGTTGCCCTGGGGCATTTTTATAAGCTGGAGAGTTCCTGTCATCCGGTAAATCAGCTTCAAGAAAGAGTTTATAATATTTTTCCATATTTAATTAAATATGGGCCCACTTTTTGGGAAAGACTTTTTGAAGGATTCCCCTTGGAAGAGGGCCACCATTTCCATCGTTGGAGGTAAATGAATATTAATGGGGTGAAAATATGCTGGATATATTAGCTTTCGGAGCTCATCCTGATGATGTAGAAATCGGAATTGGGGGAACCATTGCTGTTCATACCGCAAAGGGGTACCGCTGTGGAATTGTTGACCTTTCAAAAGGGGAAAAGGCCAGTCACGGCAATCCTGAGGAGAGAATGTTGGAGGGGGAAAAAGCAGCCAGAGTGTTGGGGGCAGAGGTAAGGGAATGCGCCAATCTACCTGATGCTTTTATAAAAAATGATGGAGATTCCCGGGAAAAGGTAATTCAATTAATTAGGAAATACAGGCCAAAAATCGTTCTGTGCCCATATTTTGATGACAACCATCCCGATCACATAAATGCTTCTCTGCTGGTCAAGGAAGCCTGCCATCTTTCAGGTTTATTGAAATATCCTATAGAAGGAAAGCCCTATCGCCCTACCCAACTATTTTATTATTTTTTGGGTAAAACCGCCGATCCTACTCTGCTGATCGATATCAGCAGCCAGGTGGATATAAAATGGAAAGCCATTGCCTGTCACAAAAGCCAGTTTTCACTTCCTTCGGAGGTTAGAGTGGAAACCATGGTCAATTCTCCTGTATTTATACAGTATTTAAAGAGTCGTGATCAGTTTTTTGGTTCCTTAATCAGGGTACCTTATGCTGAAGGTTTGGTTCCCGAAGGAAAACTTTTTTTGAATAATTTGTTTTCATTGGGAGGGGAATAAGGTGAAAATAGGAATGCTCTGTTACCCTACCCATGGTGGCAGCGGTGTGGTGGCCACAGAATTAGGGAAATACCTGGCGAACAAAGGGTATGAAATACATTTTATTAGTTACCAGAAACCCTTTCGCCTTCAGGCATATCACCATAATATTTTTTTCCATGAAGTAGGTGCCCTGGATTATCCTCTTTTTCAACACAACCCTTATGTTCTGGCCCTGGTCAACAAAATTGTTTCTATAAGCCGTGAAGTTGGCCTGAATATTCTCCATGCTCATTATGCCATTCCCCATTCTCTTTGCGCCTACCTGGCCCGGCAAATTGTGGGGGGAGAAAGTCTAAAGGTAGTGACTACCCTTCATGGTACAGACATTACCCTNGTNGGCAGCGACCCCTCTTTTAGGGAGATTACCGCCTTCAGCATTAATCAAAGCGATACGGTAACGGCGGTATCCCACAGCTTAAAGGAGCAAACCGTCGAGTTTTTCCCCGAGTGCAGTGAACCCCAGGTTATTTATAATTTTGTGGATACTGCCCTATATATACCGGGGGAAAAGAATCGCTGTCTTCTTCACTATAGAAAAGGGGAGGAGAAAATACTTCTCCATATTTCTAATTTTCGTCCTGTAAAAAGAATATTTGATGTCATCAATATATTCCACCGAGTTCAACAAAACGTGCCTTCCCGATTAGTGCTGGTAGGAGACGGTCCGGACCGGCACGAAGCTTCCCTCCTGACCGAAAAACTGGGTATAAAGAATCGGGTTCACTTCTTAGGGAATCATGACGATATCCTGGAGGTTCTCCAGGGTGCGGACATATTTTTAATGCCCTCAGAAAAAGAGAGTTTCGGATTGGCAGCCCTGGAGGCTATGTCCTGCGGGGTTCCTGTGGTAGCTTCCCGAACCGGTGGAATACCTGAATTGGTGAAACACGGTGATACGGGCCTTCTTTACCCGGTAGGGGATGTGGAGGGAATGGCGCAGGGGTGTCTGGAGATATTAACACGGCCTGAAGTTTGTCACCGTTTTTCTCATTACTCCCGAGAAAGGGCACTAAAAAAGTTTGATACTTCCATAATTATACCTCAGTATGAAGAACTATATCGTTCCACTCTGTAAAAAAATATTAATATAACTAATTAATCCACTCTTATACCAAAAAAGTGTTTTATTTTTCAAAATAAAAATTAAACCCAAAAAAGGGAATGGAACCCTAAATGTCGAATAAATTTATTTGGTTGAGCAGCTAACAACTTTGCTCGCGGCAGCCAAGGATGAAGGGGGTATAATAAATGGTAGACTGGAAGAAAAGGTATGCGCTTACCTTAATTCAGGCAGAAATTGATACAAAAAAAGTAAAAGAGATTATATTTAGAGTCATCGAAGAGATGAATGATATATTAAGAAAAGTCGGGGTAGAGTCGGAAATTAAATATACACCAGGGGATTTGATAAAGTTTCCAAGCAACTTATATATTAAAGTTTATTTTAATGAAAAAGAGAGAGAAGTAATATTTGAAAAGCAGATGTGCATAGACGGATATCTTAGTAAAACCAATAAATCTGTAAAAGTATTTGTGAGTGCAGGTTTTTATATGGTTAGATATCGTAATTCAAAGTTAATTGAACCAGTTAAAAAAGACGAATTTACTGAAATTAACTGTCCCTTGATGGAATCTATTTTTGAATATCTGATTGTTAGTTAAAGGTACGGAAAAAGAGAGAAACTTGAGCCCGCTTTTCGTTATATTTTTAATCATATTGAAGTTAATTTAAAACAGTCCGTATTTACGGGCTGTTTTAGATTTTAACTAACAAAAAATCCATAAAAATAATGTTCTAATTTATGGCAAGGTGATGAAGGAAATGGTATAATACATAAGATATTACTTGATTCTTCTTAAGTTAATCCGAAATGAAGGTGAATTAACTTGAAGTGGAGTACTGGTAATACTTTAATACATATAAAAAAATTTTTAAGAGGTGAACTCTCATAAACTCTCTGTCAAAACAAACGAAAACTACACCCCGTATTGGGCTTGATATTGGTGTTTATGCTGTAAAGGGTGTTCTGATAGACGGTGACCGGACAGAAAAGGTTTACCGCCTTACCGCCGGGAATCCTGCCGCAGCTTCCAGAGAATGTCTAAATCTTTTATTAAAGAAGGTTATTACTCCCACTGTGCGTTTTGCTCTTACTGGTAACAACGCCAGGCTGGTGGCCGTGAAAATCGGTATTAGTCCGATTCTCGAAATTGAATCGCTGCAGGCCGGATTGGCTTTTCGTTTAATTAAAGCGGAAACAGTGCTATCTCTGGGACATGAAAACATGTATTATCTGGAGCTTGACAACAAAGGAGCTGTCACTTTTTTTAACCATAACGGTCAGTGTGCTGCGGGCAGCGGCTCTTTTTGGTACCAGCAGGCTACCCGGATGGGCTATAATGACCGGGAGTTGGCGGAAGTTGCTGCCGAATCCAGCTCATCAGTAAAGATATCAGGACGGTGTGCTGTTTTTGCAAAGTCTGATATGACCCATGCTATTAATGGAGGGGCTTCACAAATGGCTGTTGCCGCAGGTATGGCCAAAGCCCTTGTTGATCTGGTGGTGACGGGGGTTGCTCAAAGCAGGATCAACGGACCTGGCGACCTGGTTATGGTTGGCGGCGTAGCCAACAACAAAGCAATTTTCAAGTATCTTAAGGCATACTGCCGGGAGCACGCCATAGAAATAGTTGTTCCTCCTGATCATGAATATATTAATGCGCTGGGGGCAGCGCAATACGGAGTAGAAATACCGTTATCCGCTCTTAACCTGGAGAGGTTGGTTTTAGAAAAATACGTTCCAGAAAACCCACTGCCACCTCTTAACCCGGACAAGGTCTTTTACAGCAATGACTTAGATTCGGAAATATCTTATGATCTTTCCACCGTTTATCTGGGAGTGGACTGCGGCTCGGTATCCACGAAGTGTGCCCTTTTGGATGGCAGAGGCCGTTTTATTGGCGGAGTTTACCTGCCAACCTCCGGGCGCCCTGCACTTCAGGTGCTGGAGTTGATTAAGCAGGTGGAAGAGCAGTACGGGAACTTTCTTCGGGAGAAGCCTCCCATAGTAGTATGTACCACCGGATCGGGTCGCTTTTTGGCCCAAAAGATTCTTAACGGGGAGTACGCCGTTGATGAGATTACCTGCCAGGCTGAAGGAGTGAAGACGCTGTACGGGGACGAGACTCTTTCAATTATTGAGATCGGCGGGGAGGATTCAAAATTTGTCCAGATTAAAAATGGCGTCCTCTTTGACTACAATATGAACCCAGT
>SL_3KL_010_SEDDRAFT_10004155_pt1 | contig 13088 bp, 12 predicted proteins | sample SodLakKL_010_SED_2_FD_10381 | JGI IMG/M metagenome (IMG submission 10381)
GAAAAGACGGAAGCTACAAAACTTCGCGAAAATCCGGGGGGCTAGCCCCCCGGATTCATACTAATCTCCGAGAATCGGGCACTTGAAATGTTAAACTACCGTGCAACAACGCGGCGAAATCGGCGCCCGCTACAGCGAGCTGCTGAAAGGGCATGTGGTTACGTTCAGGGTAGCAGACGGCAATACCCACGTCTACGCCCAGTATACCATCCGCGTGGATGAGGGCAGGCGGGATGAGATTGTGGCCGGCATGAAAGAAGCCGGAATACCCGTAGGCATCTACTATCCCAAATGCTTCCACGAACAACCGGTGTTTGAGCATTTAGGCTATGAATATGGAGACTTTCCGGAATCAGAAAAAGCAAGCCGGGAAGTGATGAGTTTACCTATGCATACTTTTTTGACTGAGGATGAACAAAAAGAAATCACGGATAAACTAATTGATCTTTTATAATCGCAGATGGAGTTATTAAAAAAATTACTAAGAGTTTCTGTTATAAATATTTCTGAAATTTACAATCGGGATAGAAAAAAGGCGACTTTTATAAACGAACTTCTTGAAAGAATTTACTTTCTAACCAAATTTGGCTATCTCCCAAATTTTAGAAACCCAAAAACTCTCAGTGAGTTCATTTGCAATCAAAAACTATATGGTGATTTTGAGAAAATGGCTTTATTAGCTGATAAGTATGCAGTGAGAGATTTAGTAGAAAAAAAAATTGGTGAAAAATACTTAATCGAACTATATGGAGTTTTCGAGAGTATTGACGAAATAAATGAAGAAGTATACAATAGTTTGCCATCTAATTTTGTGGTAAAACCCAATCATGCTTCAGGCAGAGTTTACATTAATAGAGAAGAAAATTTTCCAAAGTTTAAATCAGACATCGAATCGTTTTTGTCGGGGTTTGGTGAAAATAAAAATGAGTTACAATACAATTATATAAAGAGGAAGCTGATTATTGAGAAATATATTAATCCCCAGAAAGGTACATTGGATGAGTATAAATTTTGGGTTTTTAATGGAAAGGTAAAATCAATTAGATTTGCAGAAAATATTCTAAAAACAAAGAAAGACAATACTTATAAAAATCGAATGTATGATACCGAATGGAAAACGTCAAAATTTCAAACTTCAACAAATTTAGCCCCTAAAATTGAAAAGCCAAGTTGTCTAGGTAAAATGATTGAAATTGCTGAAATACTAGGTGAAGATTTAGAATTATCACGTATAGATTTATATCATTTTGATGATACTATAAAATTTGGAGAGATAACGTTAACACCAAGTGCTGGTAGAGTACCATATATTCCCTTTGAATATGAGTACCAATTATTTGAAGAGTTACAAGCTGATGCTAACTACGCGACTTAAACTTGAGCATCTTTGAATCTAAAAAAAAGAACTCTTAGCGGACTATTTTGGGTCGGACTTGAAAAAGTAGGACTTCACGTCATACAGTTTGTAGTATTAATTATTCTTGCCCGTTTGTTGGCACCTGAGGATTTTGGCTTGATTGGTATGATCATGATCCTCTTTTCTGTTTCATCAATTATTATGGAAGGGGGTATAAACCAAGCGTTAATCAGAGAAAAAAACCTCGAAAAAAGTGATGTAGATACAGCATTTCTGACTAATGTATTACTGGGTATTTTTTTCTACCTGTTATTGTATTTTACTGCACCCTACGTGAGCCTATTTTATGATGATGAAAGATTAACTCTTTTGGTAAGAGTTATGGGATTATCTGTTTTCTTTAAATCTTTTAGCCTCGTATTTAGTGCAAGTTTGGTTCAGAAAATGAACTTTAAGAGGGAGTTAATATTGATGGTCCCTGCTTATCTGGTATCTGGCATAGGTGCTGTTTACCTTGCCTTTGCAGGTTATGGTGTGGTTGCATTAGCTATGAAGTATGTAATACTGGAATTAGTAAAAACAATTCTACTGTTTTTTCTTAGTCAACAAAATGTGGGTAGTAGTTATAGTAAAAAATCCTTTAAAAAATTATTCAATTTTGGAATTCATTTAACGAGTTCAAAACTTATCGCAAGTATGCACAACAATTTGTACAAAGTATTAATTGGTAAATTTTTCTCGGCATCTGTTTTAGGACTTTACACTCAGGCTCAAAAGATAAAGAGATTACTGTCATCCAACATTTTGCAGGCAATTCAAAAAGTTACATATCCCACACTTTCAAAAATTAAAGATGATGAGAAGAGACTTAAGGCAGGCTACATTAAAATTATTCAGATGAGCATGTTGATCATCATGCCCATGATGGTTTTGTTAATTGTAACCGCAGATCCGCTGATACCTTTTCTACTTGGAGAGCAGTGGCTGGGAGCTGTTCCTATGCTGCAAATTATAAGTGTAGGAGGAATGGTTTTTTACCTTATTCTGATACACCAAAATATACTGAAAGTGATAGGAAGAACGGATGTCTATTTTAAACTTGAAATCATTCAAAAATTTAATGTAACCTTAGCACTTGTAGTCGGACTATGGTTTGATATCTTAATTCTTATTGCACTGATCGTTGCATCGCAGTTTGTAACAACATTTATATATGCTTATAAAGTCGGTAAGTTTATTGATTACACAATCCCTGAGCAGATTAAAGATATAGCTGATATTTTTGTGGTTTCGATCCTGGTACTTGGATTAACATTCATAATTAAGATTGGTATAACACAGTTTCAATTACACGATATCATTCTTCTTATTACATTAGTTGTTTCTTCACTGCTTATGTTTGTGGGAATTGGATTTGCAATTAAATCTGAGAAAATAAAACTGGTAAAGGAGTTTATTTGAATGGGTGGTGAAGGAAGTAAAAAAAGAGTATTTATTCTATCATCTGCATTACCGCCATCTGTTGGAGGTGCCGGGGTACGAGCATTGAGGACTGCTGAAAATTTATCTGACAGTTTTGATATAAAATTAATTACACGAACTAAATCTCCTGAAACTGAACTCAATTTTGTTAGTATAGCTACGCAGTCAAATAATGACCTAAGTTTTTTTGACCGGCTTTATAAATATTTGATCGTATTTTTAATATTGCCATTTCACTCATTTCTTAAATTCAGCTTTTTAAAAAAACCGGATTTAATTCATTGTTTTTCGGTTTCATGGCTAGGTATATGCATCTATTGGTTTAATAGAATTTTTTGGAAAGCCCCAATAATGTATGAATTGACACTTATGGGGAGCGATACACCGGGATCAAAAAGAAAATGGTGGTTTTATAGAAAAATGAGTGATTATTGCATCTACAATGCGGATCATATAAATGCAATATCCCCATTACTTTACAATCACTTGGTCGATGATTTGAAATTTGATGAATCGAAAGTTTCTCTGATCACGAATTCTGTAGATACGGAAAGGTTTAAACCTGTAAGCGAGGAAGAGGAGCTTAAGTTAAGAGAATCGCTCGGTATAGATAAGGATACGTTTGTTATTGTTACTGTTGCAATGGTAACAAAAAGAAAAGGTTATCCATTGTTGCTAGAGGTTATAAAAAGTTTGCCGAATGATTTTAAATTTCATTGGTATTTTGTTGGTAATTTCTCATCAGAAACTCAATTAAAATTAGTTGATGATATCAAAAAACAACTAAAACAGATAGGCAAAGAAGATAATATCAATTTTACTGGCTATTTAATGCCGGATAATTATTTAAACATATCTGATTTATTTGTATTTGCATCTAAAAGAGAAGGACTTGGAACAGCAGTAGTTGAGGCTATGAGTTGTGGCTTGCCAGTTATTTGTAAAAAAATTGATGGCATTACCGAATTTATTTATGATGACAAGCATGAAGGTTTGATCATTGAATCAGACGATCCGAAATTATTTTCTTCATCAATAATCAAACTCTCAAAGGATCCTGGAAAAAGATTGCGAATGGGAGCTATAGGACGCGAAAGGGTAATTAGGAAGTTTAGTTTACCCATTATTATTGGAAAATATAAAGAATTATACGAAAGACACTTTTTTGTAGATGAAAATTAAAGAGCTCCACATACTATTTTTTGTTCTCTTCCTTCATGCATTTGCCTCTGCATTCACAGGTTTTTATGAAGGGGGAACCCTGAATCCCGGAACAGTTCGTGGTGGGCTTGTTACTCTGTTTGTACTCTATTTTATTTCCCGAAGGTTCAGGGTGGATAATAAGGTTGTCGGTTTTCTGGTCATATATTTAATTTATCTGGGGTTTCTTACGTTTCTCTCAAGCAGTTTCTATACTTCATTTTATCTGTACATTGGAGTTTTCATCAGTTTGATGATGTTCCCCATTGGATTTTATTACATATATAACGAAGAGCGTCTTTTCCAGCTGTCAAAAGTTCTTCTCTACGTACTTGCATTTATTACAGGAACCGTTCTTGTTTCAAACATTCTTGGTGTTGGCACAAGCGACTACCTGGAAGACAGTTTCTACTTTGGCGGTGGCAGAGTGAATATTACCAAGACCATGGTAATACTGTTATTTTCAGCACCGATCTATCTTTACATGGAAAAAGCTTCTTTCAATAGACGGATGGCAATTATTGTATATTTGACCGCATTAGCAATATGCTTGATTGGTATTAAAAGGTCAGTTCTTTTGGCATTGGTAGTAGGTGTAGGGATATTTTTAATATTTGGCCCTAATTTAAAACGTTCAGCAAAATATGTTGCCGCAGGCGGATTCCTGTTTTTACTGTCACTGCCACTTTATGGAGATTTGTTTACCGAAAGGTTCCAGGCAAGAGAAGAACGTATTCAAATAACTGAGGAGACCTTGGATGCTGAAGCACGCTATAATGAAGTGTTTATGGTAACTACAGCTATAGAGCAAGGCAGTTGGAAGCATCGATTGATTGGTAGTGAACTATTTAATGACAGAGAATTTTTTAATACACGTCGTATGCTTCATACTGATTACATGATTCTATTGAATGGATCTGGAGTGTTCGGCTTTTTCGGATGGTTTATTTTTTTAGGGTTGTTACTAATGTATAAGGTTTCTTTATACAAGAGAATTGAAAAAAACGATTTTATTCAAATTCTGAATGCTGTTTTTTGGATGTTAATAGCAGCCCAGTTATTAATATCGATATCCGGTACAGTATATAGCATTACATTAAGATCTTATTTGTTTTTGCTATTGGGTGCCATTTTGTGTGTTATGAAAAAGGAGGCCTCTGTAGATGTTCGATAAAAAAAATAGTGATGGTTCTTCTGTTCGCTTAAATTTTGTTGGAGATATTTCATTGAACGGGCGATATATCAACATGTATAAGGATGATATAAACCCATTTGAGACTATACAAGATGAATTTAAGGAAGCAGATTACATAGTTGCTAATTTAGAGAGTTTTGTAAACGGGGAGAATGGAGAAAATTCACTTAAAGCACCTCGATTAACAGCAACATTAGACTCTCTAAATTACTTGAAAATTATAGGCATAGATGTTGCCTGCCTTGCTAATAATCATGTTTATGACCATTTAGAAAGTGGCTTTACTAAAACTGTTAATTTTTTAGAAAATAATGGGATTAGACGTCTTGGAGCAGCTAAATCTAAAAAAGATGCATCTAAGCCTCTGATTCTTGAAAAGAACTCGATAAAAATAGGTCTTTTGAATTATGTTACCCGCGATACTAATCCTAATCTGCCTGAGTATGCTGATATAAAGCTTAATTACTTTGATCTGGAGAAAGTAATCAGTGATATAATAAAGCTAAAGCCAAAAGTTAATCATGTAGTTTTGCAATTACATTGGGGCGGACGTGTAGAAGGCGGGTCATATCCGGATATTAATCAACCTCAAATATCCAAACAATTAATTGATCATGGTGCAGATTTAATTATTGGTCATCATTCGCATACCTTTCAGCCAATTGAGGACTATAAAGGAAAATATGTTTTTTACAGTTTGGGTAATTTTTGTTTTTCTGATTACTGGTTTGAGGGTAAATATTACGCTTTACCTGAGCGGAGAAAAGTAACCGGAATTGTTGGGATTGATTTTAATAAAACAGATTATAAGGTTAATTTAAAATTTTATAAAAATGAAATAACACATTTTAAAAAGGTTAAAACATATCCAATTGCTAAACTGAATTATATTCAAAAAAACATTTTGTGTTATAAATTACTATGGAATATTTATTACCTAAATTATAAAACACTTTTGCCGCTCACATTATTTCTTAAACGAAAAGATTTAACCGTTTCTGATAAAGTTAAACGAATTGTTAAAGGAGTTTTAAAAAGAGTTAATTAAAATCATGAAAAAAATATATTTACTTACCGATTACAAAAATCAATTCGGTTCAAAATGGGGAGCAAATCCATATAGGAGTGGAATGGATCAAGAGCAACTTTCCAATACTTTTAAAAACCTAGGTTATAAAGTTTCTTTTATAAATTTTAGCAAAGTACCTAAAATTCAAAAGGTAGAAAATGTTCCAGTTCTATACACATCTGCAGAAGATATTAAATATCATTATAAATCTTATATAGAAGACGTAGTATTGTATCTAGAGTTAATGGGAGCCAGATTATTGCCTGGTTACGAATTTTTGAGAGCCAATAACAATAAATCGTTTATGGAAACCTTTCGTAAAAAATTTAAATCTTCAACCATTAATTCTATTCAAAGTTGGAGTATAGGATCGCTAGAAGAATTACATATAAACATTGATGATTTTCGATTTCCAGTAGTGATAAAAGAATCAGCTGGTGCTATGAGTAAAGGGGTTTATTTGGCAAATAACGAAAATGAATTGATTAAGTTTGCTAAAAAGGTAAGTAGAACAAAGTATTACTTTGAAGAAATAAAAGATTACTTTAGACCATTAAGACATGACGATTATAAAAGAGATTCCAGGTTCCGAGCCAAATTTATAATACAGGAGTATATACCTGCTCTTGGAAATGATTGGAAAGTATTGGTCTATTATGATAAAGTTTTTGTGTTGGAACGAGGTGTGCGTAAAGGTGATTTTCGGGCCAGCGGTAGTAAGTTTAACTATTTAGCTGGTTCAAATACAAAATTGCCGGATGGATTTTTAGACTTTGTGTATTCGGTTAGAAATGAATTTAATGTGCCTAATATATCTTTAGATGTTGTCTATGATGGAAAAAATTTTCGCATTATTGAGTTCCAGGCGATTCATTATGGAACCTCAACATATAATTTATCTGATATTTACTATGAAAAAGGTATAAATGGTTGGGTAGTTAGAGAAAACAATGCACCATTAGAAGTATACTATACCGAAAGTATTGTTTCTTATTTAAATTCGCTGAAATGAAAGTTCTTTTTGTTAGCAGCAACAAGTCAGGAGAGGTTAGTGTCATTACTAAATCTCAGGGGATATCTTTGGAAAAAAAAGGTATCCAAATACAATATTTTTTAATTAATGGTAAAGGAATCAAAGGGTATTTAGCATCAATCATACCTTTTAAAAAAGGAATAAAAGAATTCAAACCAGATATTATACATGCTCACTACTCACACTGTGGTTTCTTTTCAGCTTTATTTTTAGCAAAACCGTTGGTAGTATCGTTAATGGGAAGTGATGTTAATCGTAATATTATATCTATTTATCTACTAAAAGTATTTCAAAAGTTATTTTGGGAGAAAACAATTGTGAAAACAAGAGGTATGTCAAAAAGAATTGAAGAAGAACTAGCAGAAGTTATACCAAACGGGATTAATATTGAATTATTTCGACCAATTTCCCAAAAAAAGTGTTTGGAAGCATTGAACTGGGATAGAAATAAAAAACATATTTTGTTTGCAGCCGACCCGGAAATACATGTGAAAAACTTCAAGCTATTTCATGCAAGTTTAATATCTTATCAGCAATATTTTTCAAATATAGAATATCATACTCTAGTGAATGTAGATCATGAAAGTGTTCCTATTTATATGAATGCCGCTGAAGTAGTTTGCCTCTCAAGTCTTAGTGAGGGTTCTCCTAATGTGATAAAAGAAGCTATGGCGTGCAACAGACCGGTAGTATGCACAAATGTGGGAGATGTTCAATGGTTATTTGGGAATACTGAAGGGTGTTTTATTAGTGAATCACAAACACCAGAAAGCTATAAAAATAAGCTAAATAAGGCTTTAGAATACTCGAAAATTTCTCAAGAAAGTAAAGGAAGAAAAAGAATAATGGAATTAGGTTTAGATTCAGATACGGTTGCAAACAAAATTATCAATATATACCAGTGTGTAATATGATTACCCGAAAACTCAGTTCTCTTAAACGATGGATTTTCCGAACAATTGAAAGATATATAGCCAATTTAAGGCATAATAAGAATTTGGAACAAATGAAATCCATGTTTGAGTTCGAAGAATATGTAGAAAAAAACCAACCCATGTTGTTTACTCGATATAAGGAGGCATCTGAAAGTAAGATGATTGATTTTGAGTCTGCCATAGATCACATAGGGATAGATTTGAATGAAAAAAGCTTTCTTGATTTAGGACCGGCTTATGGTGATTCACTTGATGTTGTAAATCAAAGAGGAGCAAACAGAATTGATTTTACTGAATATGATCCATTTTTCTTTACATATAACCGACTTAAACCTTACACGCATTATGGGTTTCAAATAGATCACCGAAAACAACTTTCACAATTACCGGAAACGATTTATGATTTGATTTGGTGTAAAGGCGGTATTAGTGCGGATTACTTTATAAAATTTCATCGTATTACTTCACTCTCACAATGGCTCGAAGATGTGGAGCGGCTTGCAAAACCAAAAGGAGTTATTATGATTTGCCCAGGATGGACGAATGATAAACGTAAACGGAATATTGAAGACCTTGAAAATAATTTATTTACAATAACGATGAAAGAACATGGTTATGAGTTTCTGCCTTTTATCAATCGTCATAACCATGAACCGGATTATCCTGTAACATTTTATAAAAAAATCTAAATCAGTTCTTTTTTGGCAACTACTTTTTTACAATGCATATTCTCTTTTTTTTATCACACCCGGCTCACTATTATTTTTTTAAAAATGTCATTCAAACTTTAGAATGCCGCGGTCACTCGACAACGATAGTGATTAAAAAAAAGGATATTCTTGAAGAACTGCTTATAAATGAGGGAAAGCAATACACGAATATTCAACCTCAGCCAAGAGAGCGCAAGAACAACAAGTTTTCGATTGTTTTATCCAGTCTATTGGATCTTGCTGAGAGAGATTTCCAGTTATTCAGGTTGGTCCGTAAACAGAAGCCGGAACTTATGATCGGAAGTGAAACGTCAATTGCACATGTTGGTAAACTTCTACATATCCCATCCATAGTTACTACAGAAGATGATTTTTCTGTACAAAAAGAGTTTTGTTACCCAACATTTCCTTTTGCAACAAAACTGGTAGCTCCTAATATATGTGATCTTGGACCCTGGGAAAAAGAGAAGGTGGGATATAATGGATATCAGAAACTATCCTACTTACACCATGATTACTTTGAACCAGATGCAGATGTAGTTAAAAATTTAAATCCTGATGAATCTCCGTACTTTCTTTTGAGATTTGTAAAGCTTACTGCACACCATGATTTAGGTGCCAAAGGCATCACACAAGAAATTGCTAAACGGATTATCAATTTATTAGAACCTCATGGAAAAGTGTTTATTTCATCTGAAAGTACACTCGATGCAGAGCTTGAAAAGTATCGGCTACAATTAAATCCAAATAATATTCATCATGTTCTTGCACATGCGGAAATGCTGATTGGTGACAGTCAAAGCATGGCAGTTGAAGCTTCAATTTTGGGTGTTCCATCCATACGATTTAGTCACTTTATAGGTAACATAAGTGTTTTGGAAGAACTTGAACACAAATATCAATTAACCTTTGGGGTGCCATCAGATCAGCCGGATCAACTCATCGAACAAATAAAGAAAATCCTGAATATGACTGATCGAAGATCGAAATGGAAACAGAAACGAGAGAAAATGCTATCCGATAAAATTGATGTCACACAATTTTTAGTTAATCTAATTGAAGAAAGTCTGTTGCAAAAGTAATGATTAAGGTTATGGCTGAAAGAAAAATATTTAGTGGATACTTTTAGTAAATCATAAAATATGTCTAAAGACTTTACCATAATCACATATAAGCAACTTGTTGAAAGTCTGTCTCAAAAAGGCTATTCCTTTCAAACCTTCCGGGAGTTTATCCAGGAACCATGTAAAAAAGTAATCCTCCTCCGTCATGACGTAGACGCTCGAAAAGAGCACTCACTCCGGTTTGCAAAAATCCAGCATGAACTGGGCATTACGGGAACGTACTATTTCCGGATGGTGCCGCAGTCGTTCGATGAGGGGGTAATCCGGGAGATTGCCTCCATGGGTCATGAAATCGGCTATCACTACGAAGATATGGACTTTGCCAAAGGAGATGTGGACAAGGCGTATGAACTGGCCAAAAAACACCTGGCACAGCTGCGGGAGGTGGCTGAGGTAAAAACCATCTGCATGCACGGCAGCCCGCGCTCCCCGTACGACAACAAAGAGGTTTGGAAGAATTATGACTACCGCGAACTGGGCATCATCGCCGAACCCTACTTCGACCTCGACTTTTTAAAAGTCCTCTACCTGACAGATACCGGAAGGCGCTGGGACGGTGAGGGGGTGAGTATTCGAGATAAAGCGCCCGGTGTCAAGAGTCAAAAACCAGAAGAGAAAGGTTCCAGAGACTCTGGATTCGAGAATCACGTCTATCATTCTACGCATGATATTATCAACGCCTGCAAAGCCGGCGGGCTCCCCAACCAGATCATGTTCAATTTTCATCCCCAGCGATGGACGAACAACCCGGTCACATGGACGCAAGAGCTGGTTTGGCAGAATGTAAAAAATATGGTTAAACGGAGGTTAGTGAAGTACCGGGATTGAATTATTATGAGTAATAACAACCATCAGTATCGTTTATGAAAATCATTTCCGTAGTAGGCGCAAGGCCGCAATTCATTAAACTCGGGCCGCTATGCCGCGAGATTAGAAAACACCATGAAGAGATCATCATCCACACCGGTCAGCACTACGACGCGGAAATGTCTGGCCTCTTCTTTTCACAGCTTGAAATCCCCGAGCCGGATATCAATCTGGAGGTCGGTTCCGGCAAGCATGGCGCCCAGACCGGAATAATGCTGGAGGGGATCGAAAAGGAGATTGAGCGGGTCAGGCCCGATATGGTACTCTCCTTTGGTGACACCAACTCCACATTGGCCGCCTGTCTTGCCGCTGCCAAGCTGGAGGTCCCGTCGCTTCATATCGAAGCCGGACTCCGAAGCTTCAACCGATCCATGCCCGAAGAGATCAACCGGGTGGTGGCCGACCATACCGCCGATTTGCTGTTTGCCCCAACCAGGGAAGCGGTCCGGCATCTGGAACGGGAAGGGCTGATAGAGAAAACCGTGCTGACCGGCGATATCATGGCCGATTCGGTACGGTTCGTGCAGCAGAAAATCGGCAGGAATCGCTATGATGGCAGGCCCTACCATCTGCTCACCCTTCACCGTCCGTACACTGTCGATGACCCCGGAAAACTCCGGAAGCTGTTCACGATCCTGGGCAAACTCCAGAGCACCTTCGTCTTTCCGGTGCATCCCAGGACGCGGAACGTGATCCAGAAGAATGAGATTTCCGTACCGGCCAACATCGAGCTGCTGCAACCCCAGGGGTATATCGAATTCCAGGGTTTGCTGAAATACGCCGGCAAGGTCATCACCGATTCCGGCGGCCTGCAGAAAGAGGCCTATCTTGCCGGCAAACCATGCATTACGGTGCGACCCGAAACCGAATGGGTGGAGACCGTAGAGGCGGGCTGGAACATCCTGAAAAGCATCGATGATCCTGACTTCGCGGAGGTCATCGCGGAATTCAACCCGTCCGGCGCCCGTCCGGATCTGTACGGAAAAGATGTGGCCAAAAGGATGGTTACCGCGATAGAAACATGGTTTGAACGGCGGCAGGGTTTTACAACATGATATCTGCCAGACACGCTCGTGGATTATGCAGAAAATGAAGAACGTCGCCAAGATGGGCCTGAAGCTGGTCCGGAAATCTTGAAAAAGGTTCAAAAAACATCAAAAAACCCGCTATTTTGATTGGATATAAGCAATAAATGTGCGATATTGACCGCATTAATAGAGGACATTCATCAAAAGCTGTAATATCACATAATTACACATAATGAATTATCGGGACGAGGTCATTGCGGAACGGACGGTAGAAGATGAGACCCATCAGATAGTTATTCCTGCCCACTTGACGCACGCGCAGCGGTTCATCAATGACCATCGCAATGGCACGGAAGGGGTGTTCATCACGCTCCGTGAAGCCAGCAACGAAGCGGTAGGCAACCTGCGGGGTGGCATCCACGACGGCATCATCTGCCACAACAAGGTCAACTGCGTCCGCTACCTCAACAAGTATTTCGAAAAGATCAACCGGTCGCTGAATCCGGGCGGTCTGTACATCGGCACGGTGGAGACCCAGTACCAGTTCAAGAAGCGGATACGGCAGCGGTATCCGTACTTTTTCATCGAACTGTTCTTCTCCATGCACTTCGTCTTCAAGCGGGTGCTGCCCAAGTGGGGGCTCACCAAACGGGTCTACTACTACGTGACCAGGGGAAAGCGTCGCGCCATTTCGCTCACCGAGGTGCTCGGACGGCTGGTCTCCAGCGGGTTCGAGATACTGGACCACGAGGTGATCGACGGACGCACCTACTTTGCGGTCCGCAAGACCGGCGAGCCCCGGTTCGACATGGCACCGACCTACGGTCCGCTCGTGGCGCTCAACCGCGTTGGCAAAGGCGGGAAGATCCTGACCATCTACAAATTCCGCACCATGCATCCCTACTCGGAGTACCTGCAGGCCTACATGTTCCGCATGAACAACCTGCAGGACGGCGGCAAGATCGACTCCGACATGCGCGTGACCGGCTGGGGCCGCATCATGCGCAAACTGTGGCTCGACGAGCAGCCGATGTGGTGGAATTTCCTGAAACGCGAGCTCAAACTGGTGGGCGTGCGTCCGCTCAGCC
>SL_3KL_010_SEDDRAFT_10004156_pt1 | contig 13087 bp, 12 predicted proteins | sample SodLakKL_010_SED_2_FD_10381 | JGI IMG/M metagenome (IMG submission 10381)
GCGAGGCCGGCCTGCTGGATCCCGAGGGCGTGCGGCGCCTGTTCGAACTGCACGAGGCCGAGGACACCTCGGTCTCCACCCAGGTGCAGCTCGACGCAGTGATCAACCACATGATCGGCGTGCAGGTGCTGCACGCGCACTTCGTCGCCGCCGACATCCCACGCATCGCCCGGCGCAAGGCCGAGGCGCTGGGCTGGCGGCCTTAGCACCTCGCGCCCCGGCGCCGTGCCGTGTGTCTGGAGCGGGCGTGCCGTCGCGGGGACGCCGTGAATACGTCCCTGTAGGCTTGACGGCAGCATCCCTGCTGCCGACACCCCGCGCCGGCACGCCCGCTCCAGACCTGACAGTTCCAGGGTGGCCCCAGCGTGGCCCGGCTCTCAGCTCCAGAGGCCCCTTGCCGCTGCGTAGAAGGCAGGATCGCTGCTCGTCGCGCCCTGGAGCGTGCAGACAGCAGCCGCAAACCCGAGCGCGCGCTCCAGCGTGACGGGCCAGGACCAACCCTCCAGCACGCCCAGCATCACCACGCTGGCGAAGGCGTCACCCGCCCCGACCGGATCCTGGAGATCCACCAGGCGCGGCGCAGCCTGCTCGAAACGCGCACCCGCACGGGTGTGGATACCGGCGCCGTCGGCGCCGGCCGTCAGGATCACCGCCTCCCCGATCCCGGCGCGCTCGATCAGCCCGGCCACGCGCTCGGCGTCATCTGCTCCGGGCGCCAGCTCCCGCAGTTCATCGAGATTCAGTTTGACGAAATCCGCGCCGCGGATCAGATCCAGAACCCCTTCCGGGCTGTACCAGGGCTGGCGCAGGTTCACGTCCACGAAACGCCGGTGCGCACGGCCGGTGAGCCAGCTGCATGCCCGGCGGCTGGGTTCGGCGCGCAGTGCCAGCGTGCCATGGTAGAGNAGGGGGATCGGATCCGGGATCACTTCTGCCAAGGCACCGGCGTCGACACGATCGTACGCCTGGTCCGCGAGGATGTCGTAGCGGGGCTCTCCGGCCTCGAGGATCACCTGCACCGTGCCGGTCGGCGCTTCCAGGGCCACCTGCAGTCCGCTGGTATCCAGCCCCGCGCCGATCATCGCCGCACGCACGCGCTGGCCCAGGTCATCGTTGCCCACCGCTCCGACGAACAGCGGGTCTGCGCCCAGCATGCGCAGGTTCCAGGCGACGTTGAACGGCGCCCCGCCGAGGATGTCGCCCCCGTCGGGGAATCGGTCGAAAAGTACCTCGCCGAAGATCACGGGGCGGCCCTTGCCAGCGTTTCCAGGCATCACTTCACTCCGTTCGGGATCCGGACGCCCCATGGTACCGTGAAGCCGCCTGGAATCACGACCCGGAGGATCCGGACGCCCCATGGTACCGTGAAGCCGCCTGGAATCACGACCCGGAGGATCCGGACGCCACGGCGATCAGGAGCCCGCCCGGGCCCGTGCCCACCGCCGCATCGGCCGCATCGCGATCAGTGCGCGGCCTCGATGACGCGGCCCTCGCCCGGAAGCTCGATCTCGATCCCGACCGGTAGATGGTCGGACAGGTTCACGTTGTAGACACGCATGTCGCTGACGCTCAGGTCCGGGGTGAGCAGGATGTGGTCGAAGACCCGGCGGGGATCCCATGAGGGATAGGTGGCCGCGCTGGGCATCGGGTCGAGCAGCCCCGTGCGCGAGACCAGCTGCTTGAGTTCGCGGCTGTCCGGGTGGCAGTTGAAGTCTCCCATGACCACGGCGTGCGGCTCCTGTGCCAGCCGTTCCGCGACATAGTCGAGTTGCGAACGTCGCGCGCGCCGGCCCAGGGCCAGGTGCACGAGGAAGACGACCAGGGATTCGCCATTGGCGAGATCGAAGCGCGCCTCGATCGCACCGCGCCCGGGGATTCGTCCCGGCAGGCGGTGCATCACCACGCGCTCGGGTTCCAGCCGGGTCAGCAGCCCGAGCGAGTGCTTCGCGAACGCACCGAGATCGCGGTTCACGCGGGTATAGGCGTGCGGAAAACCGGCCCGCTCGGACAGGTAGGCGGTCAGGTCCACGTAATTGCTGCGCATGCTTCCGGCATCCATCTCCTGGAGCCCGACCAGGTCGAAGCCGGAGATGAACCGCGCCACGCGGTCCAGGTTGGCCATGCGGCCGTCGAAGGGCAGGAAATGTTTCCAGCTGTTCGTCAGGTAGTGGTGTACGCCCGAGGCGGGGATGCCGACCTGCGCATTGAAGCTCAACAGGCGCAGACGCCTGCGGTCGGGGCCTTCGGTGGCGGTCGGCTCAAGAATCAGGCCGCCATTCGCTTCGTCCAGGCTAACTAGGGACAACCGGCGTCTCCGTATGCAAGTGAGGAAAGTGTCGTGCCGAGGCGGCTGCAAAACAAGGACGCAGCTTCGACGAGAGGGTCATCGACCCGATTCCGAGCCTGTTCCCATCGTGAGGTTATGACAGGGAAGCGCCGCCGATCGTTCCTGGCATCGACCGGCAAACGCTTCACCCAACATCCGTCAGGAATGCTGCTCGATCAGGTGATCGACCACCCGCAGCATGCCCTCGTGGCTGCCGGTCATGCCGGCGGAGACCATGGCCCGGCCATCGACCACCATGGACGGTACGCCTTCGATCTGGAAGGCCTGAATCAGCAGTCCCGCCTCGCTGACCGCCTCCGTCACCTCCGGCGAACGCATGGTTTCGCGGAAGGCATCGGCATCCAGGCCGCGCTGATCGACGAACCGCAGGATCGCGCTCTCGGAACGCATGTTGCGGCCCTGGGCATGGATGGCGTCGAAGAAGGGCTGATGGATCTGGTCCAGGACGTCCATCTGGACAGCAGCGTAATAGACCCGTGCGTGCAGGGCCCAGAGATCGTTGAACGCGGCAGGCATGTGGCTGAACTCCACGTGCTCCGGCAGGTCCTTGCTCCAGGCGTTCACCAGCGGCTCGAAGCTGTAGCAATGCGGGCATCCGTACCAGAAGACCTCCACCACCTGGATGCGGCCCTCCGGCAGACCGGTGTCGACCCGCGGGACCAGCCGCCGGTAATCGATGCCCGCGGTGAACGAACGCGCCAGCGCGGTACCCGATGCGAGAAGGGCACTGCCGCCAACCAGAGAACCCATAAAACGGCGTCGATTCATGTATCCATCGCTCCATTGTCGTGCTGCCGCGGGGGTGAGCGCGGCGAAAAGCCCCGGTGCGGGGACTGCGAACGTCCGTTGGACGCGTGGGCGCCACTTTCGTTCGCCGCGCGTCGATCGTCAATCCCTGCGGCGAGTGGGCCAAGCGGAAAGTTCGCGATCAGATCGCGTCGCCGGACGCGCCGGGGCTGCGTTGGGCAAGTTTGCAACAGAGTGGCTTTTCCTGCACGGGCCCGCCTTGCTCCGGCGCGTCTGGCTTTGGTTCATCGTTACTGAACCTGCCGCATGGCCCACCCGGTGATCCAGTCGAAAAAAAGGGTGGCCGAAGCCACCCGCTGGGAGAACACGTCGGGCTGGGACTACTCGGCGCGCAGTCCGGCCATGTACTCGGAGACCGCCCGGATGTCGGCATCGGACATGCGCGCGGCCAGGTTGCGCATCATCCGTCCGTTGTCATTGGCGCGCTGCTCGCTGCGGAAGTAGCGCAGCTGATCGGAGTTGTACTGCGCGTGCTGGCCGGCCACCACCGGAAACATGGCTGCCGGATTGCCCTGGCCGGTAGGACCGTGGCAGGCGGTACAGGCGGCGACACCGGAGGCGGGGATGCCGCCACGGTAAATGCGCTCGCCGCGCTCGGCGACAGATTCATCCGCGGTGCCCGGGGACATCTCCTGGCGCGCATAGAAGGCGGCCAGATCGCGCATGTCCTGCTCGTCCAGGTTCGCGACCTGGCCCACCATCAGCGCGTTCTCGCGGCGTCCGGACTTGTAGTCCATCAGCTGCTTGTAGGTGTAATCGGCATGCTGGCCAGCGATTTTAGGCCATTCCGGGTTTACACTGTTGCCATCGCTGCCGTGACAGGCCGCACAGGCCTGGGACAACTGCTGCCCACGAGCCGGGTCCCCTGCCTGCAACCCCATGGGCAGTGCCAGCGCGACGGACAGGATCGCGAAGAGGCTTGAACGCATGTAGTTCATAATGAGTGATACTCCAGCTTGGAATGCACGAGCCGGCAACGCCGGTCCTTGTATCCCCTGGCTCAGGGGAATCAAAATAAGGGCCGCACTATATAGCATATGGCCCGGTACCCGGCAAAGAATCCATACCGGCACGCTCCGGTTCAGGAATACCATGCAAAACCCGTTTCGCGAGGCCGAGTTCGTCCTGGGCGCCACCCGCATCGCCCAGCTGCCAACCGACCCCGGACCCGAGATCGCCTTCGCCGGGCGCTCCAATGCCGGCAAGTCCAGCGCGCTGAACGCCCTGTGTGGCCGACGAGCGTTGGCCCGCGTCAGCCGCACGCCGGGCCGAACCCAGGAGATCAACGTGTTCCGTCTGCCTCCGGAGGGCCGGCGGCGCCTGATCGACCTGCCCGGGTACGGCTACGCAAAGGTGCCGCCGGCGCAACGCGCCCACTGGGACCGGCTGATCGGGCAATATCTCCGCGAGCGCGAGAGCCTGTCGGGCCTGGTCCTGATCATGGACATCCGCCGGCCGATGACGCCATTGGACCACAAGCTGCTGCAGTGGCTGGAACCACACCCGCGGCCGTTGCACGTGGTGCTGACCAAGGCCGACAAGGTGTCCCGGAACGAGGCCGGCAAGCAATTGCTTGCAACCCGCCGGCAGTTGGAGGACCTGGGCCTGGAAGCGACACTGCAGACGTTTTCTGCGTTGAAGCGCGAAGGCGTCGAGGACCTGCAGGGGCTGCTTCTCGAATGGCTCGACGCCGCCGACCCGGAACCGGAAGGGGCCGCACAAAAAGATGCCCCGGTCACAGGGGAATGACCGGGGCAAGAGAGGTTTCGGCAGGGGGGGCCGAAACCGTCCCGCTCAGGGAGGGAAGCGGGAAGCGCTGGGGTAAGCGCTTGTAACTGTGACGACCGGGCCCTCAATAAGTTCCACGACCCGGCATCAAAGGACAACGATTTTTTTCACCATGCCGCAGGGGCAACCGCTCGTCGCGATTGCCATGCCCCGATCGCGGCCGGAGGCCGCTCCTACCAGGTCCTCAGCTCCTCGTGGGGGCGACCTCTGGTCGCGATTGCCGTGCCCCGATCGCGACCGGAGGCCGTTCCTACGGGGGGGCGGGCTGGTCGAGGAGGGCCTGCATCAGCTCGGCTGGGCTGGTGCCGTGGGGATGGGTCGTGATCAATGCGCCGTCAGGGCCCACCAGGTAGGTGGAGGAGCTGTGGTCGACGACGTAGCCTAGGGCCGACTCTACGTCGGTGCGCTGGTAGAAGACTCCGTAGCGGGCGGCAATCTCGCGCAGCTGTTCGTGCGGGCCCGTCGCGGCGTCGATGTCCGCGTGGAAGTGCCCGACGTAGTCGCCCAGATGCGCCGCATCGTCCCGTTCCGGATCCACGCTGACGAACAGTCCGCGGACACGCCCCTGCCATTCGGACGGGAGGCGCGACAGGGCCTGCGACATCAAGGCCAGGGTCATCGGGCAGGCGTCGGGGCAGGCGGTGTACCCGAAGTAGATCCAGACGTATTGGCCGCGGTAGTCCTCCAGACTCAGCGGACCATCGCGGCTGCTGACCGGCAGCACGATCGGCCCGCCGACCGGCGCTGCGCTGATCGGAAGCGGCCGGTGGTGAACGGCCGCGTCATGAACCTCGCTGGGATCCTGGGCATCGGCGGGAAGGGCCCGCGGTTGCCCGACGGATCCTTGAACCTTGGCGGCATCCTGGGCAGGGGTGGAAAGGGTCCTGGGTTGCCCGATGGCTGCTTGACCATCGCCGGAATTCCGGGCGTCGGGCCAGAACAGGCCCGCCGCCAGCAGGAGCAGAGCGGCGAGAGCCGCGGCGGACCAGAGCAGATTTCTCGACATGCCCAAGGCCGCTCAGCGCCGCGTGACGAACCGGAACTGCACCTCGCCCCGTTCCTGATCGCCCTCCGGCAACACGGTGGCCGCCCAGGTCATCGCCTCGCTGGCGCAGACGGGCAACACGGTCTGGCCGCGGTAGCGACCTGGGGCAACACGCTCGAGGCGCGAACGGTTGAAGCCCATGTACATCTCCACGCCGGCCAGGTCCAGTTCCACCCACTCCGGATCGAGGCCGCCGAGATCGAGCCTGACCTCCAGCGGCTGCAGGGTTGGCATCGGCCGGGGCTGCAGATCCAGGCTCACCTTCTGACCCGAGGGCAGTTCCGCGGTGCAGGCATGCAGGTTGAGATCGCAGTCGCCGGGACCCAGCACCACCATGCCCGCCTGATCGCCGCCGGGCAGCAGCCGGTCGGCCCAGACCCACAGTGCCGCCAGGGCCAGCACGCCGACGGCCCAGGGCGCCATACGACCCACCACCCGTCCCATGTTCATGTCAGTGCGCCGCATCCCAGTTCGCTCCCGTACCAATGTCGACCACCAGTTCCACCGCCAGGTTCGCCGCCGAGCCCATGTCTTCGGTGACCGCCGTACGCAGTTCATCCACCGCGTCCGCGTGCACCTCCAGCACCAGCTCGTCGTGCACCTGCATGATCATCCGCGCAGGCAGCCGGTCCCGCGCGAGGCGCGCCGCCACCTTCAGCATCGCGTGCTTGATGATGTCGGCCGCGGTGCCCTGCATCGGTGCGTTGATCGCGACCCGCTCGGCCTGGGCGCGGCGCGCGGCGTTGCGGCTCCCGATCTCGGGCAGGTACAGGCGGCGCCCGAACAGCGTCTCGACGTAGCCCTGGTCGCGGGCCTGCCGACGCGCCGATTCCATGTATTCGTGCACGCCCGGATAGCGCGCGAAATAGCGCTCGATGTACTCCCGGGCCCGGCCCTGGTCGATCCCCAGGTTGCGCGCCAGACCGAAGGCGGACATGCCGTAGATCAGGCCGAAGTTGATCGCCTTGGCGGCCCTGCGCTGCTCGCCGCTGACGGCCTCCGGCGTCGCCACCCCGAAGACCTCCGCCGCGGTCGCGCGATGGATGTCCTGGCCCGCTGCGAAGGCGTCGAGCAGGCCGCGGTCACGGGACAGGTGGGCCATGATGCGCAGCTCGATCTGGGAGTAGTCGGCCGCCAGCAGCACGAAGCCCTCTTCGGCGATGAAGGCCTGCCGAATCCGGCGGCCCTCCTCGCTGCGCACCGGGATGTTCTGCAGGTTGGGATCGGAGGAGGAGAGCCGGCCGGTGGCGGCGACCGCCTGGTGGTAGGAGGTGTGCACCCGGCCGCTGTCCGGGTCGACCCGCTCGGGCAGGCGCTCAGTGTAGGTGCTGCGCAGCTTGCTCAGGCCGCGATGTTCCAGGATCAGGCGGGGCAGGGGGTACTCGGCCGCCATCTGTTCGAGCACGTCCTCTGCGGTCGACGGTTGGCCCTTCGGCGTGCGCCGCAGCACCGGCAGGCCGAGCCGCTCGTAGAGGATTTCCTGGATCTGCTTCGGCGAGCCCAGGTTGAACTCGCTGCCGGCCTCGCAATAGGCCTGCTCGGCGACCTCCTCCATGCGCTTCAGGAGTTCCGCGCTCTGCCCGCGCAGCAGGCCGGCATCGACCTTGACTCCGGTCTGCTCCATGTCCGAGAGCACGGGCACCAGGGGCATCTCGATCTCCCGGTACACCGACTGCGGCCCCTCGACCTCGGCCAGCCTGGGGGCCAGCACCGCGTGCAGCCGCAGGCAGGCCTCGGCGTCCTCGCCCGCGTATTCGGTGGCGCGTTCGACCGAGACCTGAGCGAAGGGGATCTGCTTCGCGCCCTTCCCGGCCACGTCCTCGTAGGTGATCATCCGGTGCGCCAGGTGCCGCTCCGCCAGCGTATCCAGATCGTGCCGGTTGGCGCCGGCATCCAGCACGTACGACTCGAGCATCGTGTCTTCGCGGATGCCATTCAGGGTGATGCCGTGGTTGGCCAGCACGTTGCGGTCGTATTTCAGGTGGTGCCCCAGCTTGGCCCGATGCGGGGACTCGAGCCAGGGGCGCAGGCGCTTCAGGGTCTTCTCGCGATCGAGTTGCGGCTCTGCGTCCGGACCCTCGTGCGCCAGCGGCACGTACCAGGCGAGACCGGGCTCGACACTGAAGGAGAGGCCGACGATGCGAGCCTGCATATAGTCCAGGCTGGTGGTCTCCGTGTCGAAAGCGACCAGTTCCACGGCCTCCAGGCGTTCGACCAGGGCATCGAGTTCGGCACCGCTGCGCACGACCCGGTACTCCGCCCGCGCGCCGACTTCTTCCTCAATGGCAGCTGCGCCCGGGTTGTCGCCCGTCGCGTCCAGATCCTCCAGCCAGCGGCGGAACCCGAACCGCGTGTACATGTCCTGCAGCGACGCGATGTCGGGCTCGCCCAGGGTCAGTTCGTGCTCGTCGATGCCGAGCTCCACATCGCGCCGGACCGTGACCAGTTGCCGCGACAGGGGCAGCTGGGGGCGGGCCGCGCGCAGGTTCTCGCCCACTTTGCCGCCGATGTCGTCGGCATGCTCCAGCACGCTATCGAGGCTGCCGTAGCGGTCGATCCACTTCGCGGCGGTCTTGGGGCCGACCTTCTCCACACCCGGCACGTTGTCGACGCTATCGCCGACCAGCGTCAGGAAATCGACGATCTGCCCCGGATCGACGCCGAACTTCCCGCGTACCCCGGCCGGGTCGAGCACGGTGCCGGTCATGGTGTTGACCAGGGTCACCCGGTCGCTGACCAGTTGCGCCAGGTCCTTGTCGCCGGTGGAGATCACCACGGGCTCACCGCGGCCCTCGGCCTGTGCCGCCAGCGTCGCGATCACGTCGTCCGCCTCCACCCCGGCGATGCACAGCAACGGCATTCCGAGGGCCCGCACCAGTGCGTGCAGCGGCTCGACCTGCACCGCCANCTCCTCCGGCATCGACGGCCGATTGGCCTTGTACTCGGCATAGAGGTCGTCACGGAAGGTTCTGCCCGGGGCGTCGAAGACCACCGCCATACGGCTTGGCGTGTAATCGGCGCGCAGCTTGCGTAGCATGTTGGCGACCCCGTACAGCGCGCCGGTGGGCTGGCCATCGGGACTGGTCAGCGGCGGTAGCGCGTGGAAGGCGCGGTACAGGTAGGACGATCCGTCCACCAGGACCAGGGGGGCATCATCGTTCATGAAGTTTGGCGCAGTGAGGAATGCCTTCCAGTGTACTGCGGACCCGTACGGGCCGCGAACCAACCGCACGCGATGCCCGCTGCCGCACCCGTGGCCGGGATCGCGACCAGAGGTCGCTCCTACGAGAGGCGGATCGTCTGGCCGGAGCGGCTTCCAGCCGCGATCGGGCGGGACTGTTCGCGAGGATCGCGCAGCGGTACGCTACCGCGATGAGCGATCATCAAGGCCCCACGCCGAAGAACGGGCGGGAACGAACCCATCATCCCGGGCTCGCGCCCATCGACGATTCCGAACTGACGCGCGAGAGCTGGAAGATCTTCCAGATCATGGCCGAGTTCGTCGAGGGCTTCGAGCGCCTGGCCCGCATCAAGCCCTCGGTCAGCGTCTTCGGTTCGGCGCGGATCCCCCCGGGACACCCCGACTACCTGTTGGCCGAGGAGGTGGCACGGCAACTCTCCGACTCCGGCTTCGCGGTGGTCAGCGGCGGCGGCCCCGGGATCATGGAGGCGGCAAACAAAGGGGCCTTCGCGGGCAAGTCCCCCAGCATCGGACTGAACATCCAGCTGCCGCACGAGCAGCAGGCCAATCCCTACCAGGACATCGGACTCGGGTTCCGGCACTTCTTCGCGCGCAAGGTGATGTTCGTGAAGTACGCCTCGGCCTACGTGGTGCTACCGGGCGGCTTCGGCACGCTGGACGAACTCGCGGAGATCCTGACCCTGGTGCAGACCGGCAAGTCCCGGCGGATCCCGATCGTGCTGGTCGGCAGCAGCTTCTGGCGCGGATTGCTAGACTGGTTCCAGGATACCCTGGTCGCTCGCGGGACCATATCCCCCGAGGACCTTGGACTATACTCGCTGGTGGACACACCCGAGGCCGTGGTCGACGCGATCTTCGAATACTACGAGGCTCGCAGCTTCGAGCCCTCCGCGGAAGAAAAGCAACGCCTGATGGAGCTATGACGATGCGGTGGATGATCGGTCCAGCCTTGCTGGTACTCTGCACCGGAGCAATCGCACAGGGCGAGCCGTGGCCTGAGGCTCCGCCGCCACCGCCGATGGCGGAAGACGCTCCGCCATCGGAAAGGGGCGAAGATGCGCCGCCCCCCGTGCTCGACGAACGGGCCCGACAACTGCAGATCCTCGAAGAGGCCGACATCACGCTGATCGAGCGCCCGGACGGGGTGATCCGTGAATACCGTATCGACGGGCGCCTCTACATGGTGCAGGTCATCCCCCGCTGGGGCCCGCCGTACTACCTGATGGACACCACCGGAGACGGCACGCTGGACCTTCGCCGCGCCGGGCTGGGTCCTGACTTCGTGCCACCGCAATGGATGCTGTTCCAATGGTGACGGTCCGGTTGCGCATCCGCCGCCAGAAGGCCGCGCTGAAGCTGTGTCTGGTGGCCGGGATCGCCGCGATATCGTTGGTCGCAGGCGCGACCGAGGTCTATCGCTGGGTGGATGCCGAAGGCACCGTCCACTTCGGGGATCGCCCCCCGCTGGACCGCCCCGTCGAACAGGTCGAGATTCAGCCCCCATCGGGAGCGCTGCCGCTGCCCGACGCCGAGGAGATCCTGCGTCGCCCGGTGCGTCCGGAACCCGACCCCGATCCCGCCGAAGAACCCGTGGAAGAGCCCGAACCAGAAGTCGAAGCGGACGAACCCGATGAGTTCGTTCGCGACCGCCGGAGTTTTCGCGGACGCTGAATGACCCGGTTCCGTTTCGCGCTGGACCGGCGCACGGCGAACGGAATCGCCGGGATCACCCCGAACCGTATGGCAACCTGCTGATGATGCGCCTTTCGAGCCCCCATCATCGGCGGTCCAAAAAGGCCTCGCGCGGGCGTCGCAGAAGTCCTGGCTCCTGTTCGTCAGGAGCGAACCGGGGCGCCTGACCAGAGCACCACACTGGTGCGAATGAGCCGCCAGAATGCACCACTTTGGTGCTACACTTGCACCAAGACCACCCGCCAAGACTTCCTGTCAAGCCTGACCAGGACAATCCGGCGGGCCGCCACGGCATCGATTCCTGGCGCAATTCCTGCTTACGGCTTAACGATGAAAGTCAATCCTGTAGCGGCCATTCCCAGCCCGAGCGCGTGCCTGTGGCTGGATGACCTTTCCACCGCGGTGCTGGTCACCGACGAGCACCTGAAACTGCTTGCGATCAACAGCGCGGCCGAGGTGCTCCTCGGGTTGAGCCGGGAGCGGGTGGTCGGCGGCCAGCTCGGCCATTGGCTGCGCCTGGACCGCAACCTGGTGAGCCAGGTGCAGCAGGTTCTCCGCCTGGACCAGCCCGTGACCCTGCGGGGACGCGCCCTGCGCCCGTTGCGCGGCGCCGAGTTCCTCGCCGACCTGGTCATCTCGCCACTGCGCGACGAGGATTCCCCCGGCCGGCTGCTGCTCGAACTCACCGCAATCGACCGCCAACAGCGTATCAACCGCGACGATCAACTGCGCCAGCAGCAGGCGATCAGCCGTGCGGTGACCCGGGGCCTGGCCCACGAAATCAAGAATCCGCTGGGCGGCCTGCGCGGTGCGGCCCAACTCCTGGCCAGCGAGGTGACAGACTCGGGCCTGCGCGACTACACCCGCATCATCATCCGCGAGGCCGACCGTCTGCGCAGCCTGGTGGACCGGATGCTGGGTCCGAGCAGCCTGCCGCGGCGCGAACCGGTGAATGTCCACGAGGTGCTGGAGCATGTGCGCGGGCTGGTGAGCGTGCAGTTGCCGCTGGGTCTGCGCATCAGCGGGAACTATGACCCGAGCATCCCGGAGGTGATAGCCGACCGCGACATGCTGGTGCAGGCGATCCTCAACCTGGTGCAGAACGCGATCCAGGCACTGGGCGACCACGGCGAAATCCAGCTGATGTCGCGGGTCCTGCGCCAGTACACGATATCCGGCAAACGGCACCGGCTCGTCGCACGGCTGCGCGTGCGCGACAACGGCCCGGGCATCCCGGAGGAGATCCGCGAGCGGATCTTTTTCCCGATGGTGACCGGACGGGCGGCGGGCACGGGCTTGGGTCTGCCGATCGCGCAAAGCCTGATCCAGCTCAACGATGGCCTGGTCGAGTGCAATTCCCGACCCGGCCGCACTGACTTCGACGTGTTGCTTCCCCTGGAGGGCGAACCATGAGTGCCTCCATCTGGGTCATTGATGACGATGACTCCATCCGCTGGGTCCTGGAACGCGCCCTGAGCCGGGCCGGTTTCGAGGCCCGCGGGTTCGAGTCCGCCGACCAGGCCTGGAAAGCCCTGGAAGAAGAAGGCGCGCCGGATACCATCCTCGCCGACATCCGGATGCCGGGCCTGAACGGGCTGGACTTTCTGGCCCGGGTACGCGAACGCCCGGACCCGCCGCCGGTGATCATCATGACCGCCTTCTCCGACCTCGAGAGCGCGGTATCGGCCTACCAGACCGGCGCTTTCGAGTACCTGCCCAAGCCGTTCGACCTCGACGAGGCGGTCGGCCTCGTGCAGCGGGCGCTGCTGGCGCGAAGCGACAGCCGCTCGACCGGCGCCAGCGCCGAAGACCGGCACCCCACGACCATCATCGGGGAGGCGCCGGCGATGCAGGAGCTGTTCCGGGCGATCGGCCGGCTGTCGCGCTCGAACATCACCGTGATGGTCAACGGCGAATCGGGCACCGGCAAGGAACTTGTGGCGCGGGCGCTGCACCAGCACTCTCCGCGCGCGCACCAGGCGCTGATTGCGCTGAACACCGCAGCCATCCCCAAGGACCTGCTGGAGAGCGAACTGTTCGGCCACGAGCGCGGTGCCTTCACCGGGGCGAGCCAGGCGCGCAAGGGGCGCTTCGAACAGGCCGATGGCGGCACGCTGTTCCTCGACGAGATCGGCGACATGCCCTTCGACCTGCAGACGCGGCTGCTGCGGGTGCTGTCCGACGGCACTTTCTACCGCGTCGGCGG
>SL_3KL_010_SEDDRAFT_10004157_pt1 | contig 13085 bp, 14 predicted proteins | sample SodLakKL_010_SED_2_FD_10381 | JGI IMG/M metagenome (IMG submission 10381)
TCGCCCACCCCCGACCCCGAAGGGGTCCAACACCAATAGCCCCGGGTTCATCCCGGGGGATGGTGACAACGAACAACCTCCGCATCCGGAGAACCCCTTGCAAAAAAATATCATAAAAAAATCATTTGTCACAGTTTTTACAAAAAGTTATTTAGTCTGATTATAAATTACTGATTTTCCGCGAAATAATTAAAGAAAAAATTATTTAATTACACAAGTCTTGTTAATTTTGGGGCGTTCAAAAAAACTGATAATCAATCTCAATAACCACTTTAATCAGAAAGGGATCAATATGACGAGAATTAAGGAACTTGTAAAGGAGCAGGCCGAGAAGCATGGTCGTGAGCGTACCAGTTTGATGCCCATCCTTCAGGCAGTTGTTCGCAGTGAACACTATCTTTCGGAAGAGGCTATGATAGCTATTGCTGAGGAGCTTGACCTGAGTACTGCAGATGTGTTTGGCACGGCATCTTTTTACACATTTTTGGATACGGTTCCCCGCGGGAAGTACATTGTCCGTGTGTGTAAGACCATCACCTGCCACATGAAGGGCAAGGATGAGATCATCAGAACCATTTCCGATATTTTGAAGATCAAGTTGGGAGAGACAACTACCGACGGCCGTTTCAGCCTCCTTCAGGCAAACTGTCTTGGATGGTGTCACAAGGGTCCTGTGATGCTCATCAACGATGAGGTATATCCGGAAATTACACCTGAAAAGACATCGGAGATCATCAACGAGTATCTGAAAAAAAAGTGATGCGTTCGCGCATTTAGCAGTTGTCAAACCAAACATGCAAAAATCTGAATTATGGAAAAAAAGATAAAAAAAGTAGACCTGATATTTGGGAAGGTTGACCACCTGGATATATTGAAAAATGCTTTTCAGCGTACGCGTGACGAAATCATCCTGGATGTGATCGATTCGGGATTGCGCGGAAGGGGTGGCGCCGGCTTCCCTACCGGGTTGAAGTGGAAGTTTGCAAAAAATGAGGAAGCAGACCAGAAATATGTGATCTGCAACGCCGATGAAGGCGAACCCGGCACATTCAAAGACCGTGAGATCCTCACCCAGGTGCCTGAGAAGGTTTTGGCGGGGATGGCCCTGTGCGGCTATTGCATTGGTGCCAGTGAAGGTTATATTTACCTGCGGGCCGAGTACAACTTTTTGTTGCCCTCCCTGTATAAGGCGATCGATGAGTTCCATGAGCATCTCAAGGCGCTGAAATTTGATTTCACCATCCGCATCTGTTCGGGCAGTGGTGCTTATGTGTGCGGTGAAGAAACCGCCCTGATGGAATCTATGGAAGGCAAGCGTGGTGAACCTCGCAACAAGCCTCCTTTCCCCACCTCGGAAGGTTACCTCGGCAAGCCCACCTCGGTAAACAATGTGGAAACCCTTGTTTTTGCCCTGATGATCGGGCAGGAAGGCCCCACCAAGTTCAAGGAAATGGGTACTTTCGACAGCCGCGGCTCAAAGGTGTTTTCTGTTTCGGGCGACACGCCCACTCCCGGCATTTATGAGCTGGAGCTTGGAATGACACTGGAACAGTTTGTTGAAGAATTTGGCGATGGCGACACCAAAGCCGTTCAGGTTGGCGGCGCTTCCGGGTTCTGTGTGGCCAGAAAAGACTTCAAAAGCACCCTGATCGGTTTTGAAGGAATCCCCACCGGTGGTTCCATGATGCTTTTCAACAGCAGCCGGTCTATGTATAACATCCTGAATGATTACCTGGAGTTTATGGAAGAAGAATCGTGCGGACAGTGTTCACCCTGTCGCGTGGGATGCCAGCAACTCCTGAAAGGGATCGAAGCAGTGAAAAAGGGAATCAAATCCCCATCCTACCTGGAAGACCTGCAAAAACTGTCTGATACCATGCGCATCGCATCCAAATGCGGACTGGGGCAGTCGGTTCCGAATCCCTTCAATTCAATCATCAATAATTTCCGGGAAGAGATCATCTACTAATGCCCCGGCCATTTAATCATTAAAACAGGAGATACGACCATGAGTAAATATAAAGTAAATCTGAAAATCAACAACATACCGATTTCAGTTGAAGAAGGGACCACCATTCTGGATGCCGCCCGCCAGCTGAATTTCAAGATCCCCACCCTTTGTCATCACGACGACCTTTGTGTTGCCGGAAACTGCCGTGTGTGTGTGGTAGAGCAAAAGGGTGCCCGCCTGTTGCCCGCTTCATGCGCAACACCGGTCAGTGAGGGGATGGAGATACAAACCAACAGCCTGAAAGTTCGCCAGGCCCGTAAGCATATCGTGGAGCTTTTGCTTTCCGAACACAATGCAGATTGCACCAAGTGCTTCAAAAACGGTTATTGCGAGCTGCAGGATATGTCCAACGATTACCGCATCGGCGACCATGTATTTCTGGACCTGGTGAAGGATAAAGACAAGGAACGTGATATTTCCAGCCCATCCATTGAAAAGGATGACAGCAAATGTATCCGTTGTCAGCGTTGTGTGCGTACCTGTGCCAATATGCAGTATGTGAGCGCACTGGCAGTAACACACAAGGGCAACAACATGCGCATCAGCACTTTCCTGGATAAGCCTATGAACGATGTGGTTTGTACAAACTGCGGACAGTGTATCAACCGTTGTCCCACGGCGGCGTTAACCGAACGTAACTATATCGATGAAGTGTTTGACGCCATTTATGATCCCAGCAAATTTGTTGTTGTGCAAACCGCTCCTGCAACCAGGGTGGCCATTGGCGAAGAGTTTGGCATGGAGCCCGGCACCAGGGCTACCGGCAAAATGGTCGCTGCACTGCGCAGGCTTGGCTTTGACAAGATTCTTGATACCGATTTCACGGCCGACCTTACCATTATGGAAGAAGGTACAGAGTTGCTGGTACGCCTGAAAGAAGCACTGGTGGAGGGTAAGGAGGTTGCACTGCCCATGCTCACCAGCTGTTCGCCGGGGTGGATCAAGTTCCAGGAGCATCTCTATCCGGACCTGCTGGACAATTTGTCCACCTGCAAATCGCCGCAGCAAATGTTTGGACCACTGGCAAAAACATATTATGCTGAGAAGGTGAATAAGAATCCTGCGGATATGGTTGTGGTATCGATCATGCCATGTACGGCCAAAAAATTTGAGGCTGAGCGTCCGGAAATGCGTGGAAGCGGCTATAAGGATGTAGATTATGTGTTGACAACCCGCGAGTTGGGTCGCATGATCCGCCAGGCAGGTATCGATTTCGAAAAGCTGGAAGACGAAAAGTATGACAGCATCCTGGGTGAATCAACCGGTGCCGCCGTCATTTTCGGTAGCACAGGTGGTGTGATGGAAGCAGCTTTGCGCACGGCATACGAATTGGTAACCGGCAGGGAAGTGCCATTTGCCAATTTGAACATCAAGCCGGTACGTGGTATGGAAGGTGTGAAGGAAGCGTCTGTGAAAATCAAGGATGTGAAGCCCGAGTGGAGTTTCCTGGAAGGCGTGGAGCTCAACGTGGCCATTGCGCATGGTCTGGTTAACGCCAAAATCCTGATGGATAAGATACGGGCCGGAGAGGCAAACCACCATTTCATTGAAATCATGGCTTGCCCAAGCGGTTGTATCGGTGGTGGCGGACAGCCAATGCCCACAAACATGGAAATCCGGAAGAAAAGAGCCGCCGGTATCTATGAAGAAGATGAAGCAATGGTTCTCCGCAAGTCACATGAGAACCCGGAGGTGACGGAAATCTATCAGTCGTTCCTCCACGAACCGCTGGGACACAGGTCCCACGATTTGCTGCACACCCATTATACACCGCGTAAGCGACACTAATATACCGCCCGGTTTGTAAACCAGCCGGTATAACATAGCGAAAAGGTTGATCTGGTCATGCAAACGGCTGCTTAGCTATGTGCCCCGGATCAACCTTTTTTTAACCAGGGTTTTATGATTGCTTTACCGGACGCGGACATATGGTGCGTGCAACACCTTACCGGCATGCAGGCACCGTATCCATTTGCCGGTGATTAACCGCTTGAAAACCGGAAAAAGGTTTTTGAAGAGAAAGGCCATCTGTATCAACAAATCAAAAAGAAAACAATGAAGGCAAAAACAGGCAATGGCACCCATTCGCATGTTCCAATTCCCTCCCTGAGGCGTTTACCCGGTTATCTCAGTTATTTTAAGGCGTTAAAAATTGATGGTGTGGAACATGTTTCCAGCAGCCAGATCGCGGCCATCTTTAAGATGGACTCCACCTTGGTTACAAAGGACCTGGCCTATACGGGCATTAAGGGGCGCACAAAGGTTGGATATGACGTGGATAAGCTCGTCAATACCATCATCAACTTCCTGGATTTTAATACCCGGGAAAATGCTTTTCTTTTTGGAGTTGGAAACCTGGGCCGCGCACTGCTCAACTACGACGGCCTCAAACAGTACGGCCTGGAGATTGTTGCCGGCTTTGATGTGGACCCCAAAGTGATCAACACGGAAATCAAGGGAGTAAAAGTGTATCCCCTGAACGACTTCCGGGATCTCTCGCTGAAAATCCCTGCACGCGTTGCCATCATCACCACTCCCGACGACAACGCACAGCAGGTTGCCGATCTTGTTGTAGCATGGGGAATCAGGGCCATATGGAACTTTACCCCCCAGTCGGTGAAAGCTCCCGAAAATATTATTGTTGAAAATACATCCGTTTATGCTGATCTGGCTGTGATCCTAAACAAATTAAATCATTAAGATGTGAAAATATTAACAACTATATTTGTTTAGAAAAATGTAATTGTTTATCTTTGCACCATAATTGTTTATGGACAGTTCACAAGAGAATTTACCTGGCGGATATGCCTGAATCAGCAAAGCGTGATCACAAAAAAATCCAAGGGAAAAATGCGTGTAAGTGAAATTTTACAGATCCTGGATGCCCGCATCATTTGCGGGGAGCATCGCACCGATTATACCATCGATGTGGCATTTGCTTCTGATCTGATGAGCGACGTGCTGACCCTGAAAAATGACCATGTGTTGCTGATTACCGGGCTGGCTAACATGCAAACCATACGGACCGCTGAAATGTCAGACATCAACTGTATCGTGTTTGCGAGAAACAAAAAAGCCAGCAGGGAGATGATCGCCCTTGCGGAAGAAAATGACATCATCCTGATCGAGTGCCGCTATTCCATGTTTAAAACCTGCGGCTTGCTTTATGAGGCCGGCGTGAAGCCAATTTTTTGATCGATGGAACACCACGAGTTCAACATAGAAGGAGGGGATTTTACCAGGGCAGGTTATGCCTCCAGCCAGGTAAAAAAGATGCTGAAACAGATGGGTGTGGATGTGGCAATCATCAAAAGAACAGTGGTAGCAGCATATGAAGCAGAGGTGAATGTGGTGGCACATGCCTACAGCGGCGCGATGTATGTGGATATAAACAGGGAAGAGGTGAAAATCGAGCTGCGTGATCAGGGCCCGGGCATCGAAGATATTGAACAGGCCATGCAGGAAGGTTACTCAACGGCCAGCAGTGCGGTTAGAGAAATGGGTTTTGGTGCGGGCATGGGCCTTTCCAATATGAAAAAAAATGCAGACGAACTGCATATCGAAAGTGAGCTTGGGAAAGGTACACGGGTGGTGATCCGGATGCAGCTGAATGCAACAACAGGTGATTGAGATACCAGGAATATTTAGTAAATCCGGGATCTACAAATAAGTTTTTCGGAACTCTAACACAAAAGAACATACATGATGACGGTTGCAGATATTGTAAAAGCGTTGAACCTTAAAGTTTTTAGCGGGGCAGGAGGGTTGGATCGCGAGGTAAGCGGAGGCTATGTTTCCGACTTGCTCAGTGATGTGATGGGAAAGGCGGATGCCGGGCAGGTTTGGATCACCTTGCAAACACACAAGAATGTGATGGCCATTGCCTCGCTGAAAGACCTGGCCGCTGTGATCCTGGTTTCCGGGTATAAGCCCGCAGAAAATACAGCAGAACAGAGTGAAGAAGAAAATATCCCCATCCTGGGTACAGACAAGAGTGCCTTTGAGGTGACCGGGGAATTGTATACACTCATCAAATAATAAATGAACAGATACCGGGCTGATTTACACGTACATACTGTACTGTCACCATGTGGTGACCTGGAAATGAGTCCGTCAAATATAGTTAAACGGGCAGCCCTGAAAGGGATCGACATCCTGGGAGTAACCGACCACAATAGCACAAAGCACGGTGCACTCATCAGGAAACTGGCAGAAAAGGAGGGGATTTTTGTGCTGTGTGGTGCCGAAGTCACAACCCGGGAAGAGATACACTGCCTGGCGTTCTTTGAAAATGATGACACCCTGGAGAAGTTTCAGCAGTTTCTGAACATGTACCTTGCTGATGTGTGGAACAATCCGTCAAGGTTTGGTTACCAGGTGGTGGTAGATGAAAATGACATGATCGTGGAGGAGATTGACCGCTTGCTGATTGCCGCCATCGACCGGTCTATTGATGAGGTGGAAGAAGAAGTGCACGCTCTTGGAGGCTTGTTCATTCCGGCGCATATCGATCGGCCGGGTTACAGCCTGTTCAGTCAGCTGGGATTTATGCCCCCCGACTTAAAGGTTGATGCACTGGAGGTTACCGGAAGAACCACACCGGAAGATATCATTGCACAATTTCCGGATCTTGCGGCTTATTCCTTCATTGGAAGTTCTGATGCGCATTATCCGGAGCAGTTGGGCACCCGAATGACGGTATTTGAAATGGAAACGCGCAGTTTTGCAGAGATCAAAAAGGCTTTGCACGGAGAAGACGGCCGGCGGGTAAGCATAATGACTGACCGCCACCGGGGCTGAAATATCAGAAATAATGAAAGAGTTGTCGCTGCATATACTGGATATTGTTCAGAACGCCATTTCGGCGGAAGCAGGGGAGGTGGTTATCCGGATCGAAGAAGACACCGCAGCGAACACTTACATAATCAGTATCTCTGATAACGGCAGGGGGATGAGTCCGGAAGTGTTGGAGAGGGTTACCGATCCATATTATACCTCCCGCCGGACGCGCAAAGTAGGGATGGGTATCCCGCTGCTGATGCACAGTGCGGAGCAGGCCGGTGGCCGGGTCACCATTCGGTCAGCGCCGGGAGAGGGCACAACGGTGGAGGCCATGTTTGTACATGACCATATCGACCGCCCTGAGATGGGAGATATCGGCGGTGTGTTGGTACTGCTCATTGGCGGAAACCCCGGCATTCGGTTCCGATATGAGCACCGGAAAGACGGCCGGACTTACATGCTGGATACCGTTGAAGTGCAAGAGGTTTTGGAAGACATGCCCATCAGCGACCCCGGGGTGCTGAAATACATCAGGGAGATGATCCGGGAAAACCTGGCAGAAAATGACATCATCTAAACATAAAATCATCAATAGTTAATCAAAATGAAAGGGAGAACCAACGTATGACAAAAATCAAATCTTTGGCAGATCTTAAAAAGATGAAACAAGATCTTCAGTCGAAGATCGCCCTGCGAGAAAAGAGCGACAAGCCTGAAGGCCGCGTTCTTGTAAAAGTAGCCATGGCTACCTGTGGCATTGCCTCCGGTTCGAAGGAGGTGATGGAGTATATGATTGATGAGCTCGACAAGCGCAACATCGATGCCATTGTTACACAAACCGGCTGCATGGGCTATTGCTATGCGGAGCCAACCATCGAGGTGACCCTGCCGGACAATGAACCTGTAGTGTATGGCTATGTAGATCTTAAAAAAGCGGATGAGATCATTGAAAAATATATCAGGAACCAGGAGTTGGTTGAGGGGATCATCCCTGTGAATTATCAAACCATTGAAAAAGACAAGGAGGAATAACAACATGGCAAAGTTCAAAATGCATATGCTGGTTTGTGGTGGCACCGGTTGCCGGGCCTCTGCCGGCGACGTGCTGTATGAAAACCTGAAAAAGGAAGTAAAAGAGCAGGGCCTGCAGGATGATGTGCAGGTGGTTACCACCGGTTGCTTCGGATTTTGCGAGAAGGGTCCCATCGTAAAGGTGATCCCCGACAATACATTCTATGTGTCGGTAACGCCTGATGATGTGCATGAGATCGTTGCAGAGCATGCCGTTAAAGGGCGCCGGGTGGAACGTCTGCTGTATGTTGACCCCGTGAATAAGCAGCAGATTCCCGATTCAAAGGGCATGGGTTTTTATAAGAAGCAGATCAGGATCGCCTTGCGCAACTGCGGTTTGATAGACCCTGAAAACATTGATGAATATTTGGCTTCCGACGGTTACGAGGCCATGGGCAAGGTGCTCCTGGAGATGACGCCTGAGGAGGCGATCCAGGAGATGATCGACTCCGGTCTTCGCGGACGCGGTGGCGGTGGATTCCCCACCGGGCTTAAGTGGCAGATCGCCAGCAAGGTGCCGGGTGATCAGAAGTATGTGGTTTGCAACGCCGATGAGGGAGACCCCGGGGCGTTCATGGACCGCTCCATCCTGGAGGGTGACCCGCACACTGTGCTTGAAGCCATGGTGATCAACGGATACTGTATCGGTGCCACCAAAGGGCTGATCTACATCCGTGCGGAGTACCCGCTGGCCATCAGCAGGCTCAAGATCGCCATTGATCAGGCCCGTGAATATGGCCTGCTGGGCAAAGATATTCTGGGCAGCGGTTTTGATTTTGATGTGGAGATCCGTTACGGTGCCGGCGCATTCGTGTGCGGTGAAGAAACGGCCCTCATCCATTCCATGGAAGGGGAGAGGGGAGAGCCCACATTCAAACCTCCATTCCCGGCGCAAAGCGGATACCTCGGTAAGCCCACCAACGTGAACAACGTGGAAACCTTCGCCAACGTGCCGGTGATATACAACAAGGGCGCGAAATGGTTTGCAAGCATCGGCACCGAGAAGTCGAAAGGTACCAAGGTGTTTGCCCTGGCAGGAAAAATAAACAATGTCGGTCTCATCGAAGTACCCATGGGCATTACGTTGCGTGAGGTGATCTTCGAGATCGGTGGTGGCATCAAAGACGGCAAAAAATTCCGCGCCGTACAAACGGGCGGACCGTCGGGCGGATGCCTCACGGAAAAACACCTGGACACACCCATTGACTTCGACAACCTTGTTAAGGTCGGTTCCATGATGGGCTCAGGCGGTATGATCGTGATGGATGAAGACGATTGTATGGTGTCTGTAGCCAAGTTTTACCTCGACTTTACCGTGGAAGAATCTTGCGGGAAGTGCTCACCCTGCCGTGTTGGCAACAAGCGTTTGTATGAGCTTTTGGATAAGATCACCAAAGGACAGGCATCCAAAGATGACTTAGACAACCTGCGTAACCTGAGCATGGTGATCCGCGACACGTCGCTCTGCGGCCTGGGACAAACATCACCAAACCCCGTGCTGTCCACCATGGACAACTTCATGGATGAGTATATCTCTCATGTGGAAGAGCAGCGTTGCCCGGCAGGATCCTGTAAAGACCTGATCCGTTATGAGATCATCCCCGAAAACTGTGTNGGTTGCACNGCATGTGCACGCAACTGNCCGGTGAACTGTATCGCCGGCGAACGCAAACAGCTCCATACCATCGATCAGTCGCTCTGTATCAAATGTGGTGCATGCCTGGAGAAATGTAAGTTTAACGCGGTAGAAATCATCTAATCATCATAAGAATTCAGAACAATGGAAATGATCAAATTAACCATAGATAACAGAACAGTCGAGGTACCACAGGGGACGACCATCTATCATGCTGCAAAAAAGCTGGATATTGAGATTCCCACGCTGTGTTATATGAACCTCGGTGATTTGAAAATAGAGCACAAACCGGGCGGTTGCCGTGTGTGTGTGGTGGAAGTGGAAGGGCGCCGCAACCTGGCTCCTGCCTGTGCCACAGAGTGTTTCGAAGGGATGGTGGTACATACCCATAGCATTCGTGTGCTGAATGCGCGCAAAACCGTGCTGGAGCTGATCCTGTCAGACCATCCGTTTGACTGCCTGATCTGCGCCAAAAGCGGCAACTGCGACTTGCAGGACATGGCCATTAAGATGGGTGTGCGCAGCATCCCCTACCAGGGAGAAAAGTCCACCTACAAGCCCGACCTGTCGCCCGCCATTTTGCGCGACATGGACAAGTGCATCATGTGCCGCCGTTGCGAGACCATGTGCAACGACTTCCAGACTGTTGGTGTGCTGTCGGGTGTGAACAGGGGCTTTGAAGCGGTGGTGGCACCGGCTTTCGAACGCGACCTGGATCACAGTGAGTGTACTTATTGCGGACAATGTGTGGCTGTTTGCCCGACCGCCGCCCTCACGGAAGTGGACCATACCACGCAACTGATCCGTGACCTGGCTGATCCCACCAAAAAAGTAGTGGTGCAGACTGCCCCTGCAGTGCGTGCAGCACTTGGTGAAGCCTTTGGCATGGAGCCCGGCACCNTGGTGACCGGCAAAATGGTGGCCGCACTGCGCAGGCTCGGATTCGACTATGTGTTTGATACCGACTTCGCCGCCGACCTCACCATTATGGAAGANGGAACGGAACTNTTAGACCGCCTTACCCGTTTTCTGGNTGGCGACAAAGAAGTGAAGNTGCCAATGCTCACCTCCTGTTGCCCGGGATGGGTGAACTTTTTTGAGTACCATTTCCCCGATATGCGCGACATCCCCTCTACGGCCAGATCGCCGCAGCAGATGTTCGGCGCCATCGCCAAAACCTATTTTGCCGACAAGATCGAGACAAAACGGGAAGAGATGGTGGTGGTATCGGTGATGCCTTGTGTGGCCAAGAAATATGAATGTACAAGGGAAGAGTTCAAGGTGAATGGCAATCCCGATGTGGATTATTCTATCTCCACCAGGGAGCTGGCTATGCTCATCAAGCGCAGCAACATGGATTTCAAGAGCCTGCCCGACGAAGATTTCGACAAGCCCCTGGGTGAATCAACCGGTGCGGCTGTGATTTTTGGTACCACCGGCGGTGTGATTGAGGCGGCTGTACGTTCGGCTTACGAAATACACACAGGAAAGACTTTGGAAAAGATTGACTTTGAGCAATTGCGTGGTATCGAAGGTATCCGCTCGGCTACCGTTGATTTTGACGGTGTAGATATCAACATCGGTATTGCCCATGGTTTGGGTCATGCCAGGAAATTGCTGGATGACATCAAGGCAGGCCGTAGCGAGTATCATGCCATCGAGATCATGGCTTGTCCGGGAGGTTGTGTTGGTGGTGGCGGACAGCCCCTGCACCATGGCAACCCGGAGATTATCAAAGCGCGCCAAAAGGCTATCTACCGCGAAGACCAGAACAAACCCATCAGAAAATCCCACGAAAACCCATACATTCTCAAACTGTATGAAGAATTTTTGGGTAAGCCCATGAGCGAGAAAGCGCATCAGCTTTTGCATACCCATTATTTTGATAAAAAGCAGAAAGATGTGTTGCTGGACTAAGGTCAGAAGCGTGAAATTCAGAGGTGTAATCAAAAAAACAGTAAGATAATGACATCCATCAAATTAAAATTAAAAGAAAGCGAAGTGCAGCAACTGAAAGATGTTGCCAAGTCGTTCAATAATGAACCCGGGGAGCTGATCAACGTGTTGCACAAGGCACAGGAGATATTCGGCTATTTGCCTGCCGAGGTGCAGGAGGTGGTTGCCGAGGAGTTGAATGTGTCGGTTGCCAAGGTATATGGTGTGGTTACTTTTTATTCCTTTTTCACCATGCTTCCCCGCGGGCGTTATCCCATTTCCATCTGTACCGGAACGGCCTGTTATGTGCGNGGTGCCGACAAGGTGCTGGATGAGTTCAAGCGTTTGCTNAAGGTTCCTGTTGGTGAGACCACCGANGACGGCAAGTTTTCCATCACCTGTTTGCGTTGTGTGGGTGCTTGCGGATTGGCGCCGGTGGTGATGGTTGGCGAAAAGACCTACGGTCGTGTCACCACCGATGGGGTGAAGGATATCCTGAAGGATTATGAGGACGCGGAATAGCGATTTTCGATTTATTGATGACCGATTTCCGATGATCGATTAATGATAACCGGTTACCTATCTTGTTAGGTGATTTAGAGGAGGCGCAGGGTTTTGCGCCTCCTTTTTTTTACGAAATTGCCCGTTATTACAGTCGGTCATCTTCATAGGTTTATTTCATTATAATGGGATGAATTATGAATGCTTTTTTAGTGAAGCATTGCAAGCATCCAAAAATATGATACTATTATTTAGTATTACTACTGTCCGGCAAAATTGTATTTCGTTCCTAACGGGACTTCTGGACATACCCTATAATGGTTACTGCCAAGATTTTGCCCCTATCAGGGCAGCCCCGATAGGGGCAAAATCCTGGTAGAATCAAAAACAAACCCCCATTCTTTTAAGTCCCGTAGGGATGATATAAATCAAGCGTTTCAGAGCCATTATGCATTTTTTCCGTACAGCAGTGATTTAGTATATAAAAAACAATACACAGCTTTGTATGATACAACAGTTTGTATGATGGCTAATGCTACAAAACACTAACCAGCAAGGATTTCATTTGCAGGGATTGTTGATTTTTCTTACCAGGAAAAATTTCAATTTTTCCGGCTCTCAAATGCCCAGACATTTTATTCGTTGAAGTTACCGGTCTGCTCAATGGCAGAGCAGGATATAGCAAATTGGGAAGCACTGCACAAATCCGAAAGTTTCAATTATTCGCAAGCACAAACAGGGTAAAAGCCGGACGTGCGGGGCTAAAGATTATTTAACAATTTATTAATGTTTTAATATATTGTTTTATTTATATGTTTAAATAAATTAATATATTTGTATAAATGTTTGTGTATGCTTATTTATATTGAATGGATTTTTATGTGAATCTTTGATATAAATAGTCTGATGACCACTTGCTTATTTTCTCCATGAGTCGGAAGAAAAGCAAACTTCATGCTAAATTATGTCTGGACGTTTCCCTGCAAAAGGAAATCGTGACATACGAAGAATGGATATTAAATTCTTTGATAATGATGTTGATGGAACCGCCGGTTCTGCAGTTCGGCAAAGTAATTTGCGGAAAATGTCGTTAGGCAACTTACCTAATCAAACATTAAAACATTAGTACGAAAGAATCATTTAACCAAA
>SL_3KL_010_SEDDRAFT_10004158_pt1 | contig 13085 bp, 8 predicted proteins | sample SodLakKL_010_SED_2_FD_10381 | JGI IMG/M metagenome (IMG submission 10381)
GGACGTAATGGGCTCTCCCCCCACGGTCCGCCCAGTCTTCCATGAGGGCCTCGGCGGCAGCAGCCATCCCCCTCTGGTTCCCTCCGCTATCCCCGATGAAGACCACCTCGCTGAAACCGGACACCAAGAGGCTGGCCCCAATCTCCTCCAGGAGGAGTTGGTAGGTCTCCTGGGTGAGGGTGAAACTCCCAGGGTACAGCATGTGTCCCGAGGGTGGATCCAGGTCGCCCTGGGGGACGAATTTCACCACCGGGGCGCAGAGTGCGTTGCCCAGCTTGCGTGCGATGGTCTCGCACGCCCCCTTCATGATGACGTTGTGCTTCCCCGTGGTGAGGTAAGGTCCGTTCTGCTCGATCCCCCCGGTGGAGACGATGGCGATGGAGGTGCCGGAGTCGATGGCGTCCCGGACCTCCATCCAGGTCATGTCCTCCATCCAGACGGTGTCGATTCCCTCGATGGGTCGGGACTCATGGCGGTGGTCCGGCACCTGCGCTTCCAGTCCGCAGGGGAGAGCCAGGAGGACGAAGGCGGCCGGGAGTGACCATCGGGCCAGGGTGGACGTGCGATTCATTATCTTCCTCCATGTCGTTCATCTGAAGATCGGGTGCGGGTGGAGATGCCGGTTGGTTGAATGCCTGACTCCAGGTAACCTTCCCATGGTCTCGCAGCGTGATCACCCCCCGCCATCCGCAAGAGGGAACATGGGTTCCGATTCGTCCTCGGCCAAGACCCCGTCGATCAGCAGGCCCTTCCTGACCTCGGGTATCCTGTGGTTCCCCCTCCTCCTGATGGTAATGGTCCTGGGCACAGCCTGTTCGGCTGCTCGCTCGGCTCCCGCCCCCCCCGTCCGCTTCGAATTGACCCCGGACAGGGAGAGCTATGGACCCTTTGAACCTGTGCGGCTCTCCATCCGGGTGACCAACACCTCCTCCGAGACGCTGGCCCTTCGCTTCCCCACCTCCCAACGCTTCGACATCGCAATCAGGGACGACCGCGGCGCCCCACTATGGCGCTGGAGCGAGGGACGACGATTTTCCTCCACGGAAGGGGAACACGGACTTGAGGCCGAGGGGGTCCTCCACTGGGAGGTCACCTTCGAAGGGCCGCTCGCCCCGGGGGAATACGTCGTGGAAGGGTACGGCACCGGGTCTCTCGTTTCCCTTATGGCGACCACGACGATTCGGGTGAAATGATCCTTCCCGGGGAGCCCGGGTAAGAGCCATCCGGACCATGGGGGTCCGGAGGCCACCCGGCCCGCTCCCACTTCCATCACGTCCCACAACTCCAACCCTCAGAGACTCTAGAGCACGGTCATGGTCAAAGCTGGTAGGAAGTCCAAGCGCACGGCGGGGGGACTCTTGGCCCTCGCCATTCTGGGAATGCCTCTCCTGGCCTGTGGCGGAGAGCCTGAGAACGCTGGCGTCCGGATCTCGGAGGCGGGCGACCCCCCCCCGGTGTCGGAAGTCGGATCGCTGGCCGACCCCGAAGCGGCGGTCGGCTCCCTTCCCCCGCAACTTCCGCGCCTCCCCCTCTTCGACCCACCGGCGGGACCTGTGGGATCCGAGGTCACACTCTGGATGGATGGCTTGCAGCGGGAAACCACCTTCTATATCGGCTTCGGCACGATCCAGGAGCATACCATCGTTACGGACGCCGAGACCGACGAGGCGGGGGTCCTTTCCACAACTCTCACCATTCCCTCCACGGCCCGGGCGAACCGCAGCCATTATTTCTTCGTCGCCGATGCCAACCAGCTTCCCCTATCGGTCTCACATGCGTATCTGGTGACGGACGAGGCCGGCTTCGTCGAGATCCGGGGCGACGTGGCCGCCATTGAGGGCGAGTGCATTATACTTATTGGCATCGAAGACGAGAGGTATGCGTTGGAGGGTCCCGTGCCGGAACTGTCGATCGGAGATCGGATCACGGTCCGGGGGAGGGTCCTGGTGGAAGGGGGGTCCTGCGAGGGTGGTCTCAACATCGCGGTCGAGGGTACGGGGAACTCGGGTCTATAGAAGACCCCCCAGCCACGGCTGGCCACTGCCGACGCACGGAGTTGCCTAATCCTACTTCGAAGCCCTGCTGTGCGAAAACGACTGGGATGCGCTCCGCCTGACAGCGGATCGGACCTTGACGCGCGAACGCCCGCATATGTAGTCTGAATGCATGAAAATTGGTATTTATCCGAACTGGGCTCGCCCAGGCGTGGGCCTCAAGCCCCGCATGGACAGTCAGCGCCACCTCCTCCCCCAGCACTCCCGTCACTGTCCGGTCCTGACGGCCGCCAACTCCCTGGGTTATCTCGCATATCCCCCACTGGAAGCCAACGAGGCGTTCCAGGTACATTACCATGGGGAAGGCATCTACTCATTCCACTTCTTCACCCGGAATGACAAGGGCGACTGGGCGACGCTTTTTACCGTGACCATGCGGCTCCCTGTCGGGAGCATCGGCGCAATCTCGGAGGACGTTGAGTTCGGAACGACTCGGCCTCCGATTTCCGCAGATGGTGCGAAGAACATCATGCGGGCCTTCATTGTCCCTGAGGACCTGGGCACGCCCCAGGGAGCCATTACGCTCCGGGGCGCCTGGAACTTCCGAACTCCGGAAGGTTGGGACTCGGTCTACCTGCCCGTGCTAAACATGATCGAGCGGCCCTTGGCGCCCATGCTTTCGGTCCGCGTCGAAACGGATTGGTACCCCCACGACTCCGAGTTTCGGTACGTGCTGCAGGCCGGCGAGGGGCTCCCGGGATCACGACACCTGCCCATTGGTCAGGTTCATTTCGTACCCCGCCAGGAACTCGAGCTACGTGACCTGACCAGCGAGGAGATTTCCGAGCTCCGGAACGAGAAGCGCGACTTCCTTGCGGAAAAGGCCCAATTGAGGAGGTCCACCCCCCAGGGCCTGGAGTTCAGTCCGCTCTATGCACGCCGAAGCCGACTGAAGAACCAAGACTCCGGGGAGGACGAGGAGAGCGACGCCCCGTGAAGGCCGCTTCGCCTGATCGTGCGGCTCCGTCATCGGAGCGCATCCTGACTCTTCTTGGACCTATGGGTGGTTCACTCATGCCCGGCGCCCGTAGGTCCATTCCGCCTGATAATCCAATGACCACCCTACTCCAGTGACCATGAACAGTCCCAAGCCCCCCCGCATATCGAGGTTGGTCACAGACACCATCCTCATGGTGCGCCCTGCCCGGTTTGGATACAATCCTGAGACGGCCGCAAACAACATCTATCAGACTCTACCTGATGACATCCCATCAGACGCAGTCCACATTCGTGCACTTGGGGAGTTCGACGAGTTCGTGAGCCGCCTGCGGGAGGCCGGGATCAACGTCGTCGTCAGCCATGAGATGGCTGGGTCTACTTCCACCGACTCCGTCTTTCCGAACAACTGGTTCTCCACCCATCGCGACGGCACCATCGTTACGTATCCGATGTGGGCACCGAGTCGACGTTCGGAACGCCGAGAGGAGCTCATACACGAACTCGCGTCGAAGGGGCGATTCGTGACGCGACGTATCGATTATGCCCAACTGGAACAGGAGGGTCGCTTCCTGGAAGGGACGGGGAGCATGGTGCTTGACCGCCGGAACCGGAAGGCTTACGCCTGCCGTTCTCCGCGCACCGACGAACTGGCGTTCCATTCCTTCTGCAAAGACCTCCGCTACGAGCCAATCCTGTTTTCAGCCTCTCAGGTTGGTCCAAGCGGCAAGGAAGTAGACGTTTATCACTCGAACGTCATGATGAGCATCGGTGAAAACGTGGCCATCATCGCCGCCGACACCATCCGGGACCCCAACGAGCGAGAAATGGTCCTGGCGAGCATGGCCGCATCCGATCGGCACCTCCTAACGATCTCGGAGGAACAGTGTCGCCGATTCGCCGGAAACATGCTGCAGGTCGCCAACACCGATGGGCGCTTGGTGCTTGTCATGTCAGAGCAGGCCTTCTGGTCCCTGTCACCGGCGCAGCTCGAGGCGCTTAGACCACTGACCGAAATCCTTTATAGCCCGCTATACACCATCGAAGCATGTGGGGGAGGGAGCGCCCGCTGCATGATGGCGGAGGTTTTCCTGCCAACCAGCACGGAAGTTCAAGACGCCTATGCTGCACCGGCGTAGCCTGGGTGGGCCCAAGCTGGATTGCCCGTCGCTGCCCTTAACCGGGCCCCGTGCGGATCGCGACAAGTGATGCGGTAGCATCGGTGACCCGGCTCAAATAAAGTTCAGGCCCGCAACTCTTATCGCCGGCAGGACGAGCTTTCCCTTCCGGGTTGGGCCGGCCGCTGCCCACCTTGGTCATGGGCTGGCCTAGCCGTAGCTCTCGCCATACCCCCCCGCCCAACGTTGCCGTGACAAACGCATGGGCTCCGGAAGTCCCACCCTCTTCAGCCTCCGATGGTGGTTACCTGCGCTACGAGAAAGACGACGGCGATCCCACCCAGTAGGAGCAGGCCTACATAGGAGTAGGCCCTCATGGCCGGGCCGGGCCGGAAAGCCTCCGGCATATCCTCCGAGGTCACCGCCCGTAGGTTGAGATACCCGAGAATCGGGCCCATCACGAAGGCCAATCCGGTGGCGAAATCGACCATGGTCGTCAGTCCACCCCGGAAGAAGCCCAGGAGGGAGACGACCATGAGGCCCAGGATGGTGAAGCTGATCCAGTAGGGGTTCCCGGGCTCCCGTCCGATCGTCTTACGCGGATCCCCCACCCTCAGAAGGGTGACTGCTCGATCGATGACCCGTGGGAATCCGTCGAGCACCGTGAGGGCGGTGGAGAACATGGTGACCAGGGCGAGGACGATGACCACCGGGCGCACCCAAGCGCCGATCGTCGCAGTGTACAGGTCCACCAACTGCATGGAGAAGACCGCCCCCTCACCGCTGAACTCCACCCCGGAGCCGTACATCACCGCCGCACCGATGATGAGAAAGGCGAATACCAACAGCGTCGTGGCTCCGTAGGCAACCATGAAGTCGGTGCGGGCCACCCTCACAGACGCGCGTTCCCCCGTTTCCTGGTCCTTGGCCAGGGTCCAGAGGGAGCTGTAGACCGATGCTGCGATGTCGGACGGCATCCACCCCATGAGTGCCAGCAGGAAGCCGAAGGTCACGGTCCCGGCCGCAGGCCATGCAAGGGAAATTGTGGAGAAGTCCGCACGGGGGAGAACGAGGGCTGCAGCGAATAGGGTGCAGAGTGCCAAGGCCGCGAGCATGACCTTGATGGTAAGCTCCAGCGCACGGAAGCGGCCCTTGATCAGGATCACGCCACAGATCGCGTAGATTCCTGCGGTGGTGGCGGTCACCGACCACTCGAGACCAAACGCGGCCAGGAACAGGTGAGACGAAAAGAGTAGGATGGCGCCCTGAGTGAATACCGCGATGCTGAGAATGACAGCCAGGTAGAGCCACAACGCCCAACGGCCAATGCGCTGGTAGCCCTCGATCAGGCTCATCCCCGTGGCCGCGGCGTACCTGGGCCCATACTCGAAGAAGGGATACTTCAGGATCAGCGCCAGAAGAATGACGCCAGTGAGGCCAAAGCCCAGGGTCGCCCCGGCGCGGGTCGCTTGCACCAGGTGCGAGACCCCGATCGCCGTGGCCGCCCATAGGAGGCCTGGACCGAAGCTCCGCCAGAATCCCGGGGCCCACCCGCCGCCCGCCGCATCCACGCTCTTATCCCCGATTGGGGCTACGTCCCGTTCAGTTGCCATCTTTCCTCAGGTCCTGGGTTATCCTGACCGACGATCAGATGATGCTCCCCAGAAGCGCGGCTGCCCGAGCAGGGGCGCCGGCGGGGGGTCACCGGTTGGAGAACACGTCCCGGGCCCGGCTCACAAGGTCCGCCTGACCAAGGGTGAATACTCGGAAGCCCTGATCCAACCGGAGTTCCAAGATGTCATGGTTGGCTGTGGTGCTGCAGGGCACCCCGGCCTCCTCACAGGCGGCGAGCACCGTCAGGATTGCTCCCTCCACAGCCTCCATATTTCCACCGTACGCCCTCGTCAGGTCACTCGGGCCAAGGCCAACCATGCTCACGCCGGGCGTGCGGGCGATCTCCCGTGCGCTGTCAACGGCCTCGATGTCCTCGATGAGGAGCACATTGATCACATCCCCTGCGAGGTTGCCAGGCCACGATGATTCGCCCATCAACTCCACCGCCTGGGCCGCCTGAGCCGGCGTCTCGATGTGCGGGAAGACGATGCCATCGACCCCAGCGGCCAAGCCCTGACGGACATGGTCCAGGGTGACCTCGTACCCCACATCCCGAAGCGCCGGAATCCGAAGGATCACAGGGAGGGGGGCGAGTTCCGGATCCGCCGCCGCTGCCTCCCGCATCCCCTCGAGATAGGCTTCCAGGGCAGGGATGTCGAACGGCCCCGTCTCCAACGAGTAGAAGACGTAGTCCACCTCCTGCAACTGAACGATGGACGCCCCCTGTTCCCGGGTGTGCGGCCCGGAAGTCAAACCAAGAACCAGGCCCTCCGAAGCCAGCAAGGTGGGCAAGTGCTTTTTTCCCGCCTCGGGCGATTCCATCACGGGCTCATCCCCCCCGCATCCCGCAACGACAAACGCGAGGAGAAAAGCCAAAGACAACCCAGCACTTGACCTTCGTTTTACACCGCACATTGTCGATCCTCCGTCTTCTTGAGGCTGCACACTTCGGGGGTGGCACGGTACCCCAGGTCCGCTGAGAACGCCGCGGACCGCCGGTACCGTGCCACCCCCGAGAGGCTATGCTATCTTCAGCGCGAGGGATCCGGAAGCTTGCTTCCGGAGATTACGGAAGGGTTCCGAAACGAGACACCCTCTCCCGCGCCAGGATCCGGTTGAGGTCTACCTCGATGGTGATCTCGTTGGTTGCCAACTCACCACCCGCGGTCTGGTTGACGTAAGGTGAGCGCGGGCTGAACTCGTTCACTGCGTTGCCCTGAGGAATGTAGCTGGGCACTTGGACCACCGTGGCCGCATCACCACGGGAGATCAGGGGACTCGCGTCGATCTCCATGGCGGCGATGGGGAGGCGGACACCCAGGTCATTGAGACGCCTGCCTTCCAGGAATAAGATCTCCTGGCGAGCCAACCAGTGAGCGTGCCGGATGTCCTCCGGATCGCTGAGAGCCGCCACGCTGTCTGCGGCCAGGGAAGTCCCCGACAGGACCGGGACTTCCACCGGCCCGGGACGAGTGAGGACCAGCCCTGCTCGATACGGTGACTCGGGGTCGGCGCGCACCAAGACCCCGGCGGTCCTTGGCCGCACAGTGATCCCTGGGAAATTGGTGCGGAGATCGTCGGACACCGACTGGCCTGTGGGTCGCTCGTGGGCAAGCCGCACGGCGTCCGCGATGTGGCCGGCGGCCTGGGCATAGGCGCCTCTGGCCATCGCTACCTCGGAGAGGATTAGATGCATCTCCTCCGCCTTCGCAGTTGCGACCGGGGTCTCCCGGCTGTCTGCCTTCGGATCCAGGAAGTCGAGGCGCGGGAGAGGCTGTCGGCTACGTGTGGGGGGGAAGTTGGGGTTTTCGATCTCTCCGGCGAAGAACCTCTGCTGAACCACAAAGTTTGGGTCTGCGCTTAGCGCGGAGTTCGCGAAGGATTCCGCCTCACCGGGATTCCCCAACGCCCGATGCGCTCTAGCGAGAGCTGCCCTGGCAGCGAGAACCCGGTCTGCCCCGGGATTCAAGGCGAGAACGGCATCGAAATCCTGGATAGCCAACCGAAGCAGGTCCTCCCAGGGCAAAGGAGCCGTATCCGAAGCATTGGGCACGGCGATGAAGTTTTCACCCTGGAGCAGATAGGCCATCCCTCTCAGGTAGTGGGCCTCGGCCCTCTGGGAGTTCGTCGCTGATGCATCACCAGGGACGATTTCCTCCAATACGAAATCGGCGAACGCCCTGAGTTCCTGGAGATTCCAGTAGATCCCAAAGCCCCCGTAGGTGTTGTACGTCCCCCCGTCCGCTAGGACGAAATGGGGGCTGTTCATTTCGCCGGTGACGTTGCTGAACCCGATCTCGTAATCGTCACTGATGAGTGCGTTCGCGTTCGTGGTCGCATTCAGGGCCCGGGCCATCTGGGCCCTCAGACCTGGAAGCAGAGATCGCGTGGGCTCGTTTGCGTTCGCGAGATCTTCCGCGGTGGGATTGGGGTTGTTCACCTTGGTCGGGTCAAGGGTGTCGCATCCTGCCAGAGCGACGAGGGTCAGGAGGAGCGCGCCCGCCCAGCGGTTGGCGCCCCTTGGTGCCGTTGTATATGCCATGTGGGATTCTCGCTCGGTGTGACTGGAGTGCGTCATCAGAAGTTGAACTCAAAGCCAAGGCGGATCGACCGGGGCGGCGGAATCGCAATGCTCTGGGAACCACCGAGCTGTAGGCCCGAGCTGGTGGGCTCGGCAAAGCCATGGAGCTCCGGATCGAGCAGATAGGGCCGTGCGTCGGGGTCGAAGAGGCTCTGCTGCGCCGGCACCCAGGTCCAGACGTTCCGCATGGACAGGGAGATGGAAGCACGCTGGCCCGGCAGCCAGGGCAAGACCTCCTCCGGCAGGTCGTAACGTGCGCTCAGTTCCCGGAGCTTGAAGAAATCACCCCGAAGAACGGTGTAGTTGAATGCCTGCGTATAGAAGTAGGGCCCGACCTCATTTCCGCTCAGGTCATGACGCATCGGGAAGTTGATTCGCCGGACGTTGTTCCCCCAAGACCAAATCGCACCGTAATCCTGGACTGTGGAACCCCGAGACCAGTCCCCACCCGCGGAGAGCGAGAGGCCAGTAGCAGGGAAGGTCAACTGGGTCCGCAGGCTACCCGTGAGTGTCGGGAAGGGCGTCAGCACCTTGCCGGTTTCGGGATGCCGCACGATTCCCCGTTCAGACCCGTCAAAAAGGCCGTCTCCGTTAGTATCCACGGGGAAGTTCATGTAGCGAACCCCCAACGGATACCCCTCCTCGACCCGGCCGAACTCCCGACGCCCGTTCGTGCTGAGTTCGAAGGGAGCCATCCCGCCGAGATCCAACACCTCGTTCTTCAGAGTATTCAGGGTGCCGGATACGCTCCACAGGGTGGACGCGGTGCGAACCACATCCACGTTCGCACCGACCTCCAACCCCTGGTTCAGGATCTCGCCCATGTTGCGGAGCTGGGACTGCTGGCCGCTCGCCGGCTGAAGATCCACGGCGAAGAGGGCATCCGTCGTGACAGCCCGGTACCCTGTGACGTTCAGTCCGATTCGGCCATTCCAGATGTCGGCATCCACGCCCACCTCATACGTGGTGACACGCTCAGGCTGAAGGTCCGGATTCCCCGGATTGGCGAACCTTGGAGCACTCTCCCCGCCAAAGGGGGACGCGGAGAACGTCCGATCCCTGAGGAAGGGGGGAGGGAACTTGCCGGTCACGCCGTAGTTTCCCCGAAGGCGCAGGGTGTTCATCCAGTCCGGGAGGAGGTCGGATGAAGCCAGGTCATACGATGCACCCACTTTCGGATACGCCTGGTAGGACACATCGCTTCCGAAGGCCGTGTTTCCGTCTAAACGGACCCCCGCCTCCAGGAAAACCTGGTCGAGGATTCCCGCCTGCTGAAGCACGAACAGGCCGCCATTGAAGACCGCGTTGGTGCTCTCACTGGCGGTCACTCGCGCCGCTGAGCTGAAGGAGGTGATTCCGGGCAGCGGAAGGTCCTGCCCGAGCCCGGAGAAGGAACGCACGCTCTCCCTGAAGCCCTGGACTCCCACAGTGGTCGACGAGTTCGTGAATCCGGGCAAATCGTAGGTCAAGGTCCCCTGAGCGTCGAAGGTCACTCCGACAAACTCCCGATTCGCGGTCTGAAGAGCCCCACTGCGACTCGTCACCAGGAAGTCGATGGCCTCGTCGAGGCGGGTGGTGCTGCTTCGCCGATCAACTCCCATCGTGAGCCGGCCATCGAAGAAGTTGACAGGGCTCCAGTTCATGGAATTGCTGAATGTGAATCGATCCACGAGCGTCGATTCGGACCTTCGTAGAGAGTTCTCAAGGGCCTCTTCCAAGTTCGAAGCCCTCTGCAGGGACATCCAGTTCCCGACTTCAACCGCCGGGAAGATCCCAGCCGTCCCGGTCCCTGCGCTCGACACCTCATACTCGTGCCTGACGTAGGTGCCGGTCAGATCCGTACTCAGCGTCTCCGTCAGGGTGGCCCGAAGTCCGCCATGGAGGTTCACCTGAGTGGATGCATTCAAGGGCTGAATCCCCTCGGAATCCTGGACCCGAGCTGAAACGCTATAGCCCAGCTCCGGTCCCCCGCCGGTCGCACTCAATGAGTAGGCCTGAAAATAACCCGGCGTCAGGATTTCATTCTTCACGAAATCCGGATCCCAACTCGGGTGGGCCCGCGCATCGGGGAAGCGATCCGCAGGGTACACGAAATCGGCATCCTGGATGAACTTGGTCTCCGGCAGGTCCAGGCCCTGTTCGATCCGGGCGGTGACTCGACTCTGCCCAGTCCCTCCCCGGCGGGTGAAGATCTGAATCACCCCGGCAGCAGCGTCCGCCCCGTAGAGCGTACTTGCGGCGCCCCCGCGAGTAACCTCCACTCGCTCAATGTCCGACATGGGCAGGTCGGCCAAGGCCGAGGTCTGGACTCCTCCTCCCCCGCCGAATCTCGCGTTGTCGACACGGACCCCATCGATGTAGATGACCGGGGTCTGATCGGCCAGGGCGCTCGAGGGACCGCGGAAGCTCATCAGGCCCGTCGAGCCTGGCTGGGCGCCCACGGCGTTTACCTGCGCCCCGGGGACCCGCCCCTGGAGGAGCTCGGTGACATTGCTGGCACCGGAGGCCTGAATCAGATCTTCGCCGAGAACGGCGATGTCCGTGGACAGACGCCGACGTTCCGTGGGGCGTCCGGTACCGGTGACGATCACCTCGTCAAGGGCAAGCGCAGTGGCCCTCAGTCCGAAGTCGAGGGTCGCCACATCGCCTGCGGCGACGACGACGGTCTGGACCGACTCGGCGAAGCCGAGCATCATGGCCCGAACCTGAACTTCCCCGGCAGTGACGCCCCGCAACTCGTAGCGACCGTCTGACGCGGTTAGGGCACCCAGGCCGCTGCCAGGAACGGTGACTTGGACTCCAACGAGGGGTCGCAGCGTTTGGGCGTCCGTCACTTGCCCCCGGATGGAACCGGCCTCCTGGGCCAAGACCGGGGTGGTCCCCAGCGTCAATGCTCCCATCAGAAACAGCCATCGGCACTGTCTCAGGCTACGACCTACACTCGTTTCGGCCATCAGGGCCCTCCTAAAGGGTTCGGAGTTTCGCGTGGAAAGCCGGGAGCCTCCGAAATACCGCCGGCTTGTTGGTGTCGCCCGGGCACAATCCACCGTGGCTCGGCCAGCTGGGCCGAACAGCATTGACCCCCCGGGCACTCACCACTCCGACTCTAACCGGAAGGAGTGATGCAACGAGGACCTGGGGGGTCGGATTATGGCCTCGGGACCTTGTGATGATGCATCACAAGCCTGTAGCATGTCAACCCGGTTTTCCCGCCTGGAGATAGTCCGAGGTTCCTGCACGAGTCCTTGATGGTAAGGGGGCACAGCGGACCATTCCATGAGGGCTTGGAGGTTGGTGGAACGCCATCACGCTGTGGGCAAATGCCTTATGGACATGACGGAGGAGCGGAAGAGTATGCGCGCAACGCCGGCGGGGGCGACCCTTGACCGCCAGCCATGGATGATGGGTGGTCGCGCAATTAGCGCCGGTGGGCCGCCGCGGACACTCAAGGCCCGAGGGCAGGCAGTCCTGCTTCATCCGGCCTAATGCCTTGTCCAAGCGTTGTGACCGCCCTCCCCACGGTCGGCTTGAACCAGCAGCCTGCGGGTTCTTGGCCGGGCGGGTTGCGCCCCCCACCCCGGGAGGGGCGCTTCACCGTCATGGCTTGCACCTTGTTGCAAGCGGGAGTTAGCGTAGCGGGCGTAACGGCACCCACTTCCACCTCTCCAGGAGGCTCGATGTCCCAGGCAGTTTCCGATCGCACCCAGGAGTTCCTCCACGAGGCGGAGCAGTGGAGCGCCCACAACTACAAGCCCCTCCCGGTGGTACTGGAGCGTGGGGAGGGCGTGTGGGTCTGGGATGTGGATGGGCGGAAGTATCTGGACATGCTGGCGGCCTACTCCGCCCTGAACCAGGGGCACCGACACCCCGCCATCCTGGAGGCGGCGCGGGAGCAGATGGAGAAGATCACCCTCACCTCCCGGGCCTTCCACAACGACCAGATGGGACTCTTCCTCCGGGAACTCTGCGAGGCCACCGGATTCGAGAAGGCCCTCCCCATGAACACCGGGGCCGAGGCGGTGGAGACGGCCATCAAGATGGTCCGGAAGTGGGGGTACCAGGTGAAGGGGGTCCCGGAGAACCAGGCGGAGATCATCGTCTGTTCCGGCAACTTCTCGGGGCGCACCACCACCCTCATCTCCTTCTCCTCCGAACCCCAGTACAAGAAGGGGTTCGGGCCCTTCACCCCGGGCTTCCGTGAGGTGCCCTACGGCGATGCGAAGGCGCTGGAAGAGGCCATCACGCCGAACACGGTGGGGTTCCTGGTGGAGCCCATACAGGGAGAGGGGGGTGTGGTGGTTCCGCCGGACGGCTACCTGGGGTGTGCCCGGGAGCTCTGCCGGGATCGGGGCGTGGCCTTCATGGCCGACGAGATCCAGACGGGGCTGGGGCGGACCGGGCGTCTGTTCTGCTGCGATTGGGAGGAGGTCCGGCCCGATGTCCTCATCGTGGGGAAGGCGCTGGGGGGAGGTGTGTATCCGGTGTCCGCCGCCATCGCAGACGCCGAATTCATGGATGTCTTCCGTCCCGGTGACCACGGGTCCACCTTCGGTGGAAACCCACTGGGCGCGGCAGTGGCCCGGGCCTCGCTCCGGGTGATTCTGGAGGAAGGACTTCCCCAGCGCTCGGCCGAGCTGGGCACCTGGTTCATGGATGCCCTCCGGGCCGTGGGATCACCTCACGTGGACCATGTCCGGGGGAAGGGCCTCATGATCGGAGTGGTGATCCGCAAGGAATCGGGTCCCGCTCGCCCCTTCTGTGAGGCTCTCATGGAACGGGGGA
>SL_3KL_010_SEDDRAFT_10004159_pt1 | contig 13081 bp, 11 predicted proteins | sample SodLakKL_010_SED_2_FD_10381 | JGI IMG/M metagenome (IMG submission 10381)
TGCGGTTTGGATATGCCGCTGGTATAGAACCCGTCACCTATGTCAAAACCATTAAAAGCCTGTTTGAACATTATCAGCTGTTCTTTGACTAAAAGAACAATTCCTGTTTGGTAATCCCTTGGCACCAAAGTTCTATCTACTAAATAAGTTATTCCTATATCCCTTTTCAGTATAAAACATTTATATATAAATATTGTTATTTAGATAAGCGCATACAAACAAAGGTGTTAACATGAATAACATAAAAAATAAGCATATCACCGGCATTCACCATATCACGGCCCTGGCCGGAAATACGCAGGCGAATGTAGACTTTTACACGGGCGTATTGGGCTTGCGCATGATTAAGAAAACCGTGAACTTTGATGATCCCGGTGTCTATCATTTATATTATGCAGATGAGCAGGGAACGCCGGGAAGCGTATTGACTTTTTTTCCTTACGAAGGCATACGGCGGGGAATACGCGGCAATGGCCAGGTAAGTACCACATCCTTTTCCGTACCGCTGGAATCACTTGCTTATTGGGAAGATCGGCTTAAACGTTTTGGCATTCAATATGATGATGTTAAGGAACGATTTGGTGATGAGGTCTTTATGTACATGCAAGACCAGGAAGGCCTGGGGCTTGAACTGGTCTTTAATGACAGGGATGCGCGGAAGCCCTGGCCTGCAGGCCCTGTGCCCGCCGAATATGCCATTCGCGGTTTCTATGGTGCTGAAATCTGGGCTGCTGCAGCTGATAAATCAGCAGGCCTTCTGACAGAAAAGATGGATCATAAGCTGTTGGCACAGGAGGACAACCGGTATCGCTTTGGCTCTGTTGACGCACCTGGTAGTTATGTTGACCTGGTAGATCAGCCGGCAAAAGCTTTCGGGCAAGGCGGATATGGGACAGTTCATCACATAGCTTTCAGGACGCCTGGTTCGGAAACCCAGCAGCAGGTCAGGGAGGCTGTTCAGCGATATGGATTGCATCCCACGCATGTCATAGACCGTCAATACTTTAATTCTGTGTATTTTCGTGAGCCCGGTGGCGTGTTATATGAAATTGCCACTGATGGTCCGGGGTTTACTATAGATGAAGAATTACATTCGCTTGGCGGATCCCTGAGGCTGCCACCGCAATACGAAGGCCAGCGAGACCATATCGAAGCTATTTTGCCTGACATTCATCTGGACATAGAATCCTATATTTGATAAGCTCTGTAATTTATGCATAAAAAAGAAATTGTTTATTCCGGAAAAGCATTGGATGAAGCGAAACGCGCGCTGATTCTCATTCATGGGCGTGGTGCCACGGCGGAAAGCATGCTTCCCCTGGCAGACCACCTGGACCTGGATGATTTTGCTATTCTGGCTCCACAGGCCACGCGAAATACCTGGTATCCCTATTCTTTCCTGATGCCCGCAGATAAAAATGAGCCTTGGTTAACCGGTGCCCTCGATCTGTTGGATGACATGGTGGGTGATCTAAGAAAGAAAGGTTTTAGCAGTGAACAGATTTTTATTTCCGGTTTTTCCCAGGGTGCCTGTCTGAGCCTTGAGTTTGCTGCGCGCAATGCACGCCGCTGGGGCGGAATCATGGCTTTTACCGGTGGCCTGATAGGTGAGGAGATCAATACCGAAAACTACAAGGGTGATTTTGAAGGCACACCGGTTTTTATCGGAACCAGTGATCCGGATCCTCATATCCCGGTAACGCGCGCCCGCGACTCGGCGAGGATCATCCAATCCATGAACGCGCAGGTAAAACTGGAGATCTATCCTGATATCGGGCATACCGTGATCCCGGAAGAGCTTGACGTGGCCAATGCATTTGTGCTTTCTTAAGCGTTTTTGCGCTATTTTCTGTGATCCGGCAAGGTGGTTTTTTTTACCCGGAAATACTTATTTTTGACACGTTGAAAAATAAAATGAAGAGATTTATGGCAAACACATTACTGGTACTCGCGGCAGGCATGGGAAGCAGGTACGGGGGCATGAAGCAGCTTGACCGGCTGGGGCCTTCCGGTGAATGTATCATGGATTATTCCGTTTATGATGCCCTGCATTCGGGTTTTGACAAAGTTGTTTTTGTGATTAGAAAGAGCTTCGAAGGGGCCTTCCGGGAGCATGTGGTAGAAAAGCTTAAAAACAAGATTAAGGTAGAACTTGCTTTCCAGGAGCATGGTGATCTGCCCGGTGGCTTCCGGTGTCCGGCAGACCGCGAAAAGCCCTGGGGTACAGGACATGCCATCTGGGTGGCACGAAACCTTATAAGTGAACCCTTTACGGTAATCAATGCCGATGACTTTTATGGCCGCGAAGCCTTCAAGGCCATGGGTGACTATCTGCAAACACTTCCCGAAAATAGCGAGAGTCATTATGCCATGTGTGGTTATCGACTGGAAAATACGCTGTCTGACCATGGGCATGTTTCCCGGGGTATCTGCCAGGTCGATCCGGGTGGGTTGTTGAAAACAGTGCAGGAATATACGGCGATTGAACAGGAACGGGACGGACAGATCATCAGCCAGGGAAAGCCCGTTAACCTGCGTCCGGATGACCTGGTTTCGATGAATTTCTGGGGCTTTACACCTGATATCTTCAAGCATCTTGATCAAAAAATGCATGCTTTCCTTGCTGAGAGCATACAAGACCCCAAAGCTGAGTTTTACATCCCTTTTGTGGTGGATGAGCTGATCCGTGATGGAAAAGCGCAGGTCAAAGTTTTGAAAACCCGCGCCAAATGGTTTGGCGTAACTTATAAAGAGGATCGTGAAAAAGCCGTGGAGGCCATACAGGATATGGTGGCCAGGAATGTTTATCCGGCAAAATTGTTTTGACACCCATGCTCCCCATATATCAACATGTCCTTTTGATCAGTGGCAGCACCCGGAATGTGGGGAAAACCACCCTTTCCTGCCGCTTGATTGAACGTTTCGCTGATCAGCAGGTCATTGCTGTGAAAGTGTCACCTCACTGGCACCTCCAACCTGATGACGCAGAGGAAGTGTATCGCGATGATGACTTGCTCATCATCCGCGAAAACAATCCTTCGGGTAGCAAGGACAGCTCCAGGATGCTGCGCTGCGGTGCCAGGCAGGTGTTTTATATACAGAACCGGAAAGATGAGCGTCTTCTCAAGGCTTTCCATATGATTCTTGACATGGCCGGCGATCAACGCCCTTATATCTTTGAATCAGCTGCCCTGGGAAAATATATAAGGCCTGCAGCGCATTTTCATGTCACCCGCCCTCCACAAAAAGGAGACAAACTGCGTCCCAAAAACATCCCGTTAGATCATATCCTCCATTTCGACGGCAAATCATTTGATTTTGACATCAGCCGTATTGCCTGGGAGAACAATGCGTGGCAGATAACCCCGGAATCTGGGCGCTGAGCACCCAGGCCTCAATCCCAATACCTGCATTCCGGTGGTTTTACTAATTTTGGAGGATGAAATCCGAGGAGACCATCATGCCGGAAAAAACAAAACATATGTTGGGTATCGACGCGGGCACGCGGGCGATAAAGATGGTATATGCCAGCAATGGAAGTATCCAGCGTTGGTGTCGTGAGCATCAGGGAGAGCCGGCAAAGATTTTTGCTGAGATGATGCCTGCCTCCGGCTTGGAGTCACAAATAACCTGCATGGCCACGGGGAAATATGCCTCCCTTCTTGGAAGTGAGTTGACGATCCCAAATATAAGCCATGCATCGGTGCTGGTGCATGCGTTAAAGGAACGACCGGTTGGTGACATTCGTTACATAGTGGATATTGGATCCTCGGGCCTTGCCATGGCAGAGGTGCAGGAAGGAAAGCTGATCCGTTATGAGACAAATTCTCTCTGTGCTGCCGGTACCGGAGCTTTTTTGGATCAGCAGATGCACAGACTGGGCCTCGGCTATGAGGAGGTGTCAGCGATCCCTGTGGTTGAAGAGGCCCCCTTGATTGCCTCCCGCTGCTCGGTGTTTGCCAAAAGCGATCTGATTCATCGCCAGCAAGAGGGGTATGGTATTGCCCAGCTTTGGAATGGGTTGGTGAGGGGACTGGCGCAGTCTGCTTTCGCCACCCTTTTCCGGGGTGTCAGGATAGACAGCGATGTGATGGTAGTCGGGGGGCTAGCCAAAAACAAAGTATTCCTCCATTATTTTGAGACCCTGCTCAACGGTCACCGGCTGGTTGTCCCACCCCGTCCGGATTATTTTCTGGCTGAAGGATTGCATCATGCCTGGAGGAAGATCCCGGCAAACGGACATTCCCCAAAGCCTGACATGGCCGCCCATGTTTTTGAAAAACCGCTGACATTCCCTGGTCGCCAGGAGGCCCGGCATCCGCAATTTATTGACAAACATAATAATGAGGTTGACCTCTTTGACTGGCCTGATAATCATGTGCTACATGCTTTCATGGGTGTGGATGTTGGCTCCACCAGCACCAAGCTGGTATTGCTTGATAGCCAGGGAGTATTACGCCTCGGCTTGTATACCCGGACAAAAGGCCGTCCCGTGGAAGCATTTCAGCGTCTGATGAAAGGCCTGGATGCACTTTGTCATACACACCAGGTGGAGCTGGATGTTCAGGGGGTTGGAACTACCGGTAGTGGCAGAAACCTCGTAGGCAAGTTTGCCGGAGCCGATCTCATCAAAAATGAGATAACGGCCCACCTGAAAGGTGCCGTGGCAGAGCTCCCTGGAGTGAAGACCATCTTTGAGATCGGCGGTCAGGATGCCAAATACATCCAGGTGGATGATGGCTGGATGAAGGATGCCAACATGAATTATGTGTGTGCTGCCGGCACCGGCTCTTTTCTTGAGGAACAGGCCCGCAACCTGAATATCCCGTTGGATCATATCAGCCTGGTTTGCAAGGATGAACTCCCTCCGGCAACAAATCATCGCTGTACGGTATTTATGGAGCAGGACGCCGGTCAGTTGCTTACCAAAGGCATGGGCAAAGGACAGGTGATGTCGTCTATCCTCTATGCGGTATGCAAGAATTACCTTCAGCGAGTGGTTCAGCACCGTCCGGTAGAGGAGCCGATCCTGTTTCTGGGTGCTACGGCGAAAAACACCGGGCTTGTGGAAGCTTTTCAGCACGTGCTTGGGAAAGAGATACATACTTCACCATACAGTCACCTGATGGGTGCCATGGGCATGGCTTTGCACGCTAAAGACGAAAAGCCCGTCAAAACCTCATTCAGGGGCCTTCAGCTAAAGGATGCACAGGTGAAACTGCTATCAGAACGTTGTGTTCGCTGTCGCAACAACTGTACGATTTCCATCCTGGAGTCAGCCGGCGGGCACCGTATTGCCACATGGGGCTACCAGTGCGGGAGAGAGGATGATGATATGCCGGCCAAACCCACGGCACACCTTCAGGCTTTTGGGCAAATGAAAAAGCTTCTTAACCATGAGATGAAGCCTGAAAAACCCCGGGGCAGGATATTTGCCCCCAAAGTTCTTCACTATTATGCCTATAAGTCATTCTGGCAATATTTTTTTCATCATCTTTCCATTGACCTGGATGATATCCCGTCAGGCGAAAAAACATCTTTATTTGCTTCCCGGTACTCGCTTACAGATTGTTGTTATCCTGTTAAGCTCGCCGTGGGTAAGGTTATGGAGGGACTTTCACAGGATTTGTCCCCCCTTTTTCTCCCTTATCATATACAGGATGAAAAAAATCCAAAGGCTTCCAATTCCTTTTTCTGTCCGTTGTCACAGGCATTTCCCCCGGTGATGCAAAGTACGATGGATTTGCACGGGTATGAAAAGAAGGATTTGATCGCCCCTGTAGTTGACTTTTCAAAGGAAGACGACCACAACATCCGGGAGCTGCATCATCAGCTGTCGACGCATGTGCATGTCAGCAGAAAAGAGGTGGCACTTGCATGGCATTCTGCCAGACGCTTTCAGCAGGAACAAAAAGCCCTGCTTAAGCAGCATGGAAGGGAATTTGTGAGTCGCTATCAGGCAAAAGCAGGAAATTCCATGGAAAAGCCGGTGTTTGTTATACTCGGCCGTTCATATAACCTGCTTGATGATATGCTTAACCTGGATATCCCCCGGACCATTGCAGGTTATGGCTATGACGTGCTGCCACAGGACATGCTGCCTGTTGATCGTGCCGGACTGCCTCAGGGATACCAGGATATGTACTGGGCTTATGGACAGAAGATCGTGGTTGCCGCCCGTTATCTGCTGCAGCAGCCTGGATTTTATCCCATCTTCCTGAGCAACTTTACCTGCGGACCTGATTCTTTTCTGCTGAGCATTTTTGAGCGGGAGATGCGTGATAAACCCGCACTCATCCTTGAACTGGATGAGCATGGGGGTGATGGCGGTTATCTTACCCGCCTGGAAGCTTTTTTTGACCGGGCAACTCATCATATGAAATCAGCAAAACAGGTGCAGAAACCGGTGCCTGCAACGTTCGGTAAGATTGTCAGAAGGCTTCANGACCAGCGGGTATACATTCCTCCTATGCACCCCATTGCATCACGAAACATGAGTGCNGCGCTCCGGGCTCATGGCATTGACTCCGTGGCGCTGCAGCGCGAAGATAATGCNACCTATGCACTTGGCTCCTCTTGCGTGCGCGGCTCCGAATGCATGCCCGCCGCGAGTACGATAGGATCTTTTATCGATCACCTCCACCAGGAAGAAAAGGCAGGGGTAAAGCACGACAATGCCGCACTGTTTATGCCTTGTACCGACGGGCCCTGCCGCTTTGGACAGTATGCCCGCCTGCATGATCAAGTGCTGCAAAGGAAAGGCATCTCTGCGGGCATCATCTCACCTAATTCCGATGATCATTATGACGACATCTCCGGAGCCATGCGACTGCATCTTTTCAAGGCCCTGATGGTCTCCGACTTGGTGGATAAACTAAAAAACAAAATACGCCCCTATGAAATAAATAAGGGCGATACAGATGCCCTGATCAATACGTTTACAGAAAGGCTGGAGGAGACTTTCGAAACAAAAGGCTCATTGGTTAGGGTTTTAAGAGATCTTAAAAAGCAGCTATCTCAGATTGAGCAGCGTGCCGGCAAGAAACCCCTGGTTGGGGTAGTAGGGGAGATCTATGTACGGAACTCTCCTTTTTCCAATGGGCACCTTGTTGATACCATTGAGGCAGCAGGCGGTGAGGCCTGGGTAGCCCCCATCATGGAATGGCTGCACTATACCTCTGGCTTTGCAGAGAGTCAGGGAATCATAGACTACCTTCAAAACAAGGTCAGTGATGGTGTGGTACACTACTTTGAACAAAAATATTATCGTATCGCAGGCAATCTGCTGAAAGACCGGCGTGAGCCCTCCATAAAAAAAGTTCGTGAGCTTGGTGCAGGTTACATAACGGACAAAATTGAAGGCGAATCTATACTTACCATAGGACGGGCTATTGCCTTCATAGAGCAAGGGGCAGACCTTGTGGTAAATGTCTCGCCCTTCGGTTGCATGCCCGGAAGCATTAGCGCTTCAATCCTGAAAAACATATCCCGACAATATGGTGTGCCCATCGTATCTCTTTTTTATGATGGGGATGAGGATTTCAGCCCGGTGCTGAAAACCTATATAAGCAACGTGCAGGTGTAAAAAAACCCCTCACATGTTAATACATGGAGGGGCTTTGTTTGTTAACCCTTGCGGGTTTTGTTCGGTTTTAAAGGATGATCTATGCTTATGCTATTTTTACATTTGCTGCATTCATGCCTTTTTTTCCTTCCTTCAGCTCAAAGCTTACTTCGTCGCCTTCGCGTACCTGGTCGATCAGACCTGTAGCGTGTACGAAAAATTCTTCTTCTGTCTCGTGATCCTTGATAAATCCAAATCCTTTAAGTTCGTTAAAGAATTTTACTGTTCCAGTTTTCATAAAAATAATGTTTGATTACTTGAATTGAAATACGCGGTAAATGATTTGAAACTGTTCGCTAGGAAGGTTGTTTGAAGTCAAATAAGCGGAAATCAATTCGGGTTACTTTAATTTAATTGCGGTACAAAGATAATACAAAAACAATTGCCCCCGACACTTACTTGTGATTTTTTATAAATATTATCTCTTTTGGGGTATATGGCTTCAACAAAAAGCCAATCAGGAGGGTTATGAATCGATCTCCTTCCCGTTCAGGCCTGCTGCCAGGAGGTCTGCTATGTGCATACACCGGATCCCCAGGTCATGTTTATCGATGTAACTCTGAAGGTGCATCAGGCAGGAAGATTCGGTAGAAACAATATAGCCGGCGCCGGTATCCAAAGCATGCCTGACCTTTTGTTCGGCCATGGCGGTGGATATGGGTTCATGTTTCACGGAAAAGGTACCGCCGAAACCGCAGCATACATCACTGTCTGCCATCTCTGCCACGATAAGGCCTTCTACGCCAGCAAGGAGCCTGCGGGGCTGGTCGGTCAAGCCATATTCCCGCAATGCAGCACAGGCATCATGCACCGTTACAGTAGCCGGGAAGCTCGCTCCCAGGTCTTCAACTTTCATCACATGGATAAGGAAATCGGTAAACTCATATATTTTTCTGGATAATGCATTGTTCTCGTTGTGCCAGGCGGAGTTATAAAACATCTGGGGATAATAGTTTTTTACCATGCCTACGCATGACGCTGACGGGCCCACCACGTAGTCGTAATGCATGAAATCCCTGATGAATTTTTCCCCGAGATGCTTGGATTCATCCCAAAACCCGCCATTAAAGGCTACCTGGCCGCAGCATGTTTGCTCCGGGTTATAATCAAATTGCATGTGTGCCTGGCTTATCTGATCGGCCTTTTTCAGCACTTTCAGCATGTTGAAGCCCGTGTCAGGGTATAGCTGATCAATGAAACAAGGAATAAATAAGCCTGTCTTCATGTTGTTTGTATTTTGTCTATATGTCAATAGGCAGCCATGGGTTATTAGCTGCCGGTTTATGGCAAAACCGCCGGAATTAGCTCAGATCTCTTTGCCTGAGGGCTTCAAACAGGACAATACCTGTGGCAACGGAAACGTTTAATGACCCTGTTTTGCCTTTCATGGGAATTTCAACGACCTTGTCTGCCACTTGCCTGGCAGCAGGTGAAACGCCCTTATCTTCAGACCCCATGATAACAGCCACGGGAACCGACAGGTCTTCATTATACAAGTTACTTTTTCCTTTGCTGTCGCAAGCTATCACGCGTATGCCACATTCCTGAATGAAAGCAATGCTTTGCAGGATGTGTGTTTCCTTGCACACAGGTATCCTGTTTAGTGCTCCGGCAGATGCTTTTATTGCGTCAGCGCTTACTGAGGCGCTTCCTTTCTCCGGGATAATGATTGCATCAGCTCCGGCGCATTCAGCAGAGCGGGCTATTGCGCCCAGGTTTCGAACATCCGTGATACCATCCAGCAATACCAGCAGAGGTGTTTCGCCCGATTCAAAAATGCCCGGCAGGATATCTTCCAGCTTAACATATTCAATAGAAGGCATCTGCGCTATAATGCCCTGGTGGTTCTTGCGTGTGACCCTGTTTAGCTTTTCAACAGGAACCATCTGAAAAGGTATCTTCTTTTCTCTTATCAGGGAAAACAGTTTTTGATAGTTGTCGCCTTTCAGGCCTTTCTGAATGAGGACTTTTTCTGGCAGTTTGCCAGACTGGATGGCTTCCATCAATGGATGCATGCCGAATATATGGTTTTCCAAAACGGGATGTGTTTTTAGTGTTTCAACAAAGGTCGCAAAAATATATGATCATTCCACAAGCCAGTCTATCTGTTCTTTTCCCTGCTGACTAAGCAGCCCCAAACCCCAACCTCAAAACTCAAACTTTTTTTTCGCTTCTTTAATGAGACCATCTATATCCAGGCCGCCGAAAGCAGCTGAGCTCATCAAGAGCAGGCAAGTGTTTTTCTCCAGGTGCCCCTGAAGGAGAGAATCCAGCTTTGATGCTTGCGTGACCACCTGCAAGCCGGGCTTTCCGAACCCCTCAATCACATCTTCCGGGATTAGCTCCGGCAATCTTTTCAACTTTAGCGCCTCAGGTTTGAAAAAAACAATGGCCTCGTCGGCTGCCTCCATGCTGTTACGGTACTGTGGCATAAACTCACGACTCAGGCTGGAGTAAGTATGCAGCTCCATGCAGGCTATGAGCTTCCTTTCGGGAAACTGCTCTTTTACTGCCTTAACAGTGGCTTTTAACTTGGATGGTGCATGAGCAAAATCACGGATGATGAGCGTATTGCCATCATCATATAGCATCTCCATGCGTTTGCTTGCACCCCGAAATGATTGTATGGCCTCAAAAAAGGCTTTATTGTTTACACCCAGCTGCTGACACACCATGCGCGAAGCTTCCAGGTTCAGCAGATTATGCCGGCCAAAAACATGTACCGGAAAGGCTTCATCATCCGTGAAAACATGAGTTGTTCCCTCACTGATTGAAAAGCGTGGAATAACATAGGGGATCGTTGAGATGTTCTCCGGGGCTTCATTCCGGCACAAACGGCTAACCAATTGATCTGCATCATCAAATATCAGCTTGCCTCCCTGTTCAATCTGGTGAATAAAGGTTCTGAACTGATCAAGATAGCTTTCAAAGGTTTTAAACACATTGATGTGGTCCCAGGATATCCCGCTTATAACAGCAATATGTGGCTTGTAAACATGGAATTTTGGACGGGGATCCGTAGGGCCGCTGGGGTATTCATCACCCTCCATGACCATAAGCCCGGCATCATCGGTAAGTTTTACCATCACATCAAAGCCTTCCAGCTGCGCCCCCACCATGTAATCGGTATCTATGCCATGATGTTGCAAGACGTGCAGTATCATGGAGGTAATGGTGGTTTTGCCGTGGCTTCCGCCGATAACCACACGGGTTTTTTCTTTTGCGTGGGCGTAGAGAAACTCAGGATAAGAGTATACTGGTAAACCGAGTGATCTGGCCTTTCGAAGCTCAGGATTGTCCGGCCTGGCATGCATGCCTGCGATGACAGCATCCAACCCGCTATGGATGCGTTCGGGAAACCATCCCGTAGCAGATGGCAACAGACCGTGTTGTTTCAAACGACCGCGGGAAGGTTCAAAAATCTCATCATCCGAGCCGGTGATTTGATCCCCTTTGAGATGGAGTGCAATGGCCAGGTTATGCATGGCACTGCCTCCTATGGCAATAAAATGGTAATGCATCTGATTTTATATTGTCAAAAAGTCAAAATATCTCGTTATCAGCAAGTTAGGTGATGTAGGCTTGCGGAGTTATGGGGTTGATGGTTTTTGGAAAATCATTTACTGCAAGCCAAAGTTAAAAGTTTTTGAAGACAATACTGTGGTCCGGCTAAAGTAGCGTGGAAATGACACCAGATGCTCAGAATGTTTTTTGTACATTTGTCTGTAGCTTTTAAAGATATTCAAGCATAAAAATATTTGGTTATGAAATTATATCCTGTTGTTGCAGAAAATTTCAAGATGGATGGCGGAGCCTGTTTTGGCGTTGTTCCCAAATCGATATGGGAGAGGTATGTGAAGGCTGATGAGAATAACATGATTCCTTTGGCTTCGCGATGTCTTCTGGCCGACACCGGTGATCGTCGCATCCTGGTTGATGTGGGCATGGGCGACAAACAGAGTGAGAAGTTTTTCAGTTACTATTACCTGTTTGGCGATGACAGCCTTGAGGGAAACCTTGCCGCACATGGTTATAAACCTGAAGACATTACGGATGTTATCCTGACGCACCTCCATTTTGACCACGTTGGTGGAGCTGTTAAATGGGCCAAAGACGGGACTACGCCTTTGCTTACTTTCCCCAATGCCACCTACTATTGCTCAAAAGCTCAATGGGACACTGCCATGGATCCTAATCCACGCGAAAAGGCGTCATATTTTGAAGAAAACCTCTTGCCTATGTATAAAAGTGGCCAGCTGGAGTTTATTCATGAAGACGGTTCGCTGTTTGATGGGGTATACCTGGAGATCAAGAATGGACATACTGTGGGACAGATTGTACCCATATTCGACTACCAGGGCCGCAAAGTGGCTTTCATGGCCGACTTCATTGCCTCCGTGGGAAACATACCCCTGGCATATGTGCCCAGTTTTGACATTGACCCTGTGCTTTCGATGGAAGAAAAGAAGACTTTCCTTAACAGGGCTGTGGAAGAGAACTATGTGCTTCTTTTCGAGCATGACTACGATAATGAATGTTGCACTGTGGAAAATACCAAAAAAGGTATTCGTGCTAAAGACATTTTCCGGCTTGCAGATCTTAAGTAGGTACTATTTATTCACCGAAATCATCGTTATGCAGTCAAGTAAAGTAGAAAAATACCGGGATGCTTTACACGAGGCTTCTCCCGAAGCTGTGCTTTCATATATGAATGATCAGCACCCTGGCAAACTTATGTTTTCCTCGAGTATGAGTGCTGAGGATCAGGTTATTACGCACATGCTTGCTGGCATTGTGAAAAATCCTGCTGTTTTCACCCTGGATACCGGACGTTTGTTTTATGAAACATACGATTTGATAGAAAAGACCAACGCACGCTACGGCATTGATATCCGCGTGATGTTTCCGGACAGGCAGGCAGTGGAACAGATGATTAAAGAGAAAGGCATAAACCTATTTTATTACAGCGTGGAGAACCGGAAGCAGTGTTGTCATGTGCGCAAGATTGAACCCTTGCAGCGTGCGATAAAGGGTTATGAGGTCTGGGTCACAGGTTTGAGGCGTGAGCAATCACCTACGCGTAATGACTTGTATGTGGCAGACTGGGACGAAAACAACCAGGTTGTCAAGGTGAATCCTTTGCTCGAATGGTCGGAGGACCAGGTGTGGGACTACATTTATGCTCATAATATCCCTTACAATCCATTGCACGACAACGGATACCCCAGTTTAGGCTGCAAGCCATGTACCCGGCCTGTTTTGCCAGGGGAGGACATTCGGGCAGGACGCTGGTGGTGGGAACAGCCAGAAACCAAGGAGTGTGGGTTGCATTCGAAACACGAAAAAGGCAGGTAAGCCGCCAGAACCCCCATTGCTTCACTGAAGTGCCTCAAATCCCTGTAATCATACCAGTCTCTTAAGTCTCTCAAATCCCTTAAGACTTTCAAATCCCTTAAG
>SL_3KL_010_SEDDRAFT_10004160_pt1 | contig 13080 bp, 14 predicted proteins | sample SodLakKL_010_SED_2_FD_10381 | JGI IMG/M metagenome (IMG submission 10381)
ACCCAGCCATATCCTCGGTCGGCTGGTGGCGGTCGCGCTGGGGGAAGCGCCCGAGTTTCATATCACCGGCACGGGCTGGCCCACCCGGGATGGTACCGGCATTCGGGATTACATCCACGTGTGGGACTTGGCACTGGCGCACATTAAGGCTGTTGAGAAGTTTGAATCGGTTATGGAAGGCAATCAGGATCGCGAAACAAACTATGCAGTCATCAACCTGGGCACCGGCAACGGTGTCACCGTGCGGGAGATGGTCGAAGCCTTTGAGCGCGTGTATGGGCAGGAACTTCCCAAACAGGACAAACCGCCGCGACCCGGCGACGTGGCTGGCTCGTATGCCAACGCGGATAAAGCCCTGCGGCTGTTGGGCTGGCAAGCAGAAAGATCAATAGACGAGGGTATTGCCGATGCCCTTAGGTGGGGGGAGATCAGGGACGAGGTATTGGGAATTAGGTAGTAGGTAGTAGGTTTATAGTATTGGGCTGTTGCGACTTATTCTAAACACCCAATACCTCTTACCTATTACCTAGTCGCCTATTTCCTAATCCCCATTCGTTGCCCAGCCTCACAGGAGCACAGCGGAGAGGGACTATTCACCACTCACTATTCACCACTCACTATTCACCATTCACTTATTCACAGTCTTTCCAACGGCTCCGGCACATGTCCAAAGGGTATCTCCGGCTTATCATGGCTGGCGGCCCACTGGCAAGCGTTGATGATAACCTGCTGCACATTTTTGTCGTGATAGATCGGGTAGGTCTCGTGCCCGGGAGCGAAGTAAAACACGCGCCCAAAGCCGCGCTGCCAGCAGCACCCACTGCGGAACACGTCCCCGCCGGCAAACCAGCTGATGAAGACCAAAACGTCCGGCTCAGGGATGTCGAAAAACTCACCGTACATCTCGGTTTGGGGCAGTTCAAAGTATTGACCGACGCCCTTAGCAATGGGATGACCCTGGGCAATCGTCCAAACTCGCGACTTTTCTCCGATCTCGCGCCAGCGCAGGTTGCAGGATGTCCCCATCATGCGCTGGAAGACCTTGGAGAAGTGGGCGGAATGCAGGGCGATCAGGCCCATGCCTTCCAGGATACGCGCCTGGATGCGATCGACGATGCCGTCCAACACCTCACCATGGGCCATATGCCCCCACCAGATGAGCACATCGGTTTCATTCAACCTCTTCTGGGTCAGCCCGTGTTCAGGCTCATCGAGGGTGGCGCTATGGGTGGGAAACCCGGCTTCGGCCAGGAAGCCGGCGATGGTTTTGTGAATGCCGTTTGGGTAGACTTCCCGAACCGATGGATCGATTTTTTCGTGACGATATTCATTCCAAACGGTCACACGGGGTTTGTTTTGCATTGGTTTCTCCTTGGTGATTATTTCTCAATTTTAACAATCCGTCCACCCTCAGCGGCTGAACGGCAGATAGCATCGTATAAACGGATCATGCGCAGACCAACTTCCGCCGGGCTGGGGTTGTCGATTTCACCGTTGCGGACTTTGACAAAGGTATCCCAGACGCTGGAAGCAGGTGGGTAGGGAACTTTTTTAGCACGTTTCCGACCGGCTTTCTGAATCGATAGGGTTCTCCCCCAGGCGCAGGTATCCAGGATGGCTTCAGTGCAGAAAACCTTGATGTCAGAACTGCAGGACTCTATCGTCTCGCCGCAGCCATGCAGGCTGACCATTGCGCCTGAAACCAGCCTGGCGATGGCTACTGAAAGCGTCTCGACCGGGCGGCCAAAATCGTCCATCCAGGCGGACACCTCAACAAAATCCTCACCAACCAGGTCAGCAACAGTGTTGAGCATATGTGCACCGCAGTCAAAAAGGAAGCCTCCACCGGAAAGCTCAGGCACCTGGCGCCAGGTGTCTTTGGCAAGGATACCCCAATGCTGCCAAATGGTGGCACTGACGGAAAGCAATTCCCCGTACGCTCCCTGTTGGATTCCGTCGGCTGCCTGGCGAATCAGCGGTGAGAGGCTGCCCTGGAAGGAGACCACCAGTGTTCGACCGGTGCGGTCGCGTGCATCGATCACACTGAGGGCTTCCTCGGTGTTGACGACCATGGGCTTTTCAAGCAGCACATCCAACCCGGATTCGAGTGCAGCTACGGTATGATCGTGATGCATGGTGTGAGGGGTGGCGATCAGGACAGCGTCCATATCATAGGTTGCCAGGAAACGTTCAATGTCGGGTTCGTTGGGCGGCACGGCGTAGCCCGAATCCGTGATGAGCCTGACAGCTTGTTTTACAGAACTGTCGCTTGGATCGCACAGGGCGACGACCTCAGTGTTTTGCGCCTGGATCATATTTTGAATATGGAAATGGCTGATGCCGCCACATCCGATGATCCCGGCTTTGATTTTTGATGATGTCATTGGCCTCCTCTTATTCGAAGCTGGTTATTGGTAAGATAATCCTATTTTACACCAGCATCGCTTAATTGGAGGCCAAATCAACATTTAATTACAACTACTCAGCTTGTAAGTGAATTGCCTCTTCAGCAGCTGGGCTGTCTGGGTAGTAATCATAGATTTAGGGTTGGTTTTGCTTTCGTTTACGAGCGACAATGATGATGACCACGACCGCGGCCACAACCAAAATCCCGCCCAAGCACAGCACGGCTACCGCAACAATCAACGCCCACCTCGGTAGTCCAAACAGACCATTCTCGGGCTCTTCGATTTCAGTTTCAACAGGAGGCTCGATGTCAGTTTCCTCTGGTTCTATGTCTGGAGTCGGCATCATTTCATCTTCTGGTTCTGGTTCGATCGGTTCTGCTGGTTCTTCAGGTTCAACGGGTTCAGCAGGTTCTTCAGGTTCGGTTGGCTCTTCAGGCTCAACGGGCTCAGCTGCATCCACCCGGTAAACTGCAAAAAGCTCCATGGGTTCCTCTGCAAACAGCGCATCGTACATCGGAATCTCCCAGGTCACGATATTGGTGTCGGGATCATAATCTGCTTGTGGATCACCCTCGATAAATTGGGCAACGTGGAGTTCCCAGCTGATCGTGCTGCCCTGGAGGAAAAACCGGAACATTTCGGGATCCATAAAGTCGTCGTCTTCATCTTCGGCAAATTCAGACAAAGATTCGAGGTTTGCAGTGAACAGGAAGGTGCCATCGCCTTGATCTTCAATCTCGAAGAGGTTGCTCGTATCATCCCCTTCTTCAAAGTAAACGGTTGTGAGGACATCAAAAATCTCGATCACAATAATGTGATGCAGTTCACCCGTTGTTTCGTCGATAAAATCTGTTTCTTCCACCGAGCCGATATTTGGGTCATCTGGCAGTTCATCACTGGTGAAAGCAGCATCTGCCAGGATTTCCTCCCGAGCTTCTTCCATCGATAAAGCCTCGTCAAACATGCCCAGGTAATCCTCGGTGAACACGGTTTCGATGGTTAGTAGACCGGACCCATCCGGGTTGTGCTGGACTTCGAAGCGATATGAAAAACACCCGCTTAACACGAAAATGAACAGTATCCCCAGGAGGGTGAACACAATTTTATTCTTATGCATGTTGATTTTCCTTTCCTAAACTAACTTTCCTATGGTTGTTTTTTCTTACTATCAGATCTGTCATGGTTTTATTAGATTCATGTGTGATGCACTTTTCATTATCCTCCCATCCAACGCTGCAGGGGTTGGTAAACACGGGGGACACGTAAAAGGAACAAGAGCAGCAGTAAACCTCCCGCGATCAGTGGGCGAGTGTAATCCCCTTGCAGGGTCAACAGGTCGCCCTTCACAGCCAATAGGTAATGGGCAATGGCCAAGATAGCTGACACATAGACCAGTTTCTGCAGTCGTTGCCACCCTGAACGGAGTCTCATCTGCCAGTAACGGAAAGAGGTCGCGGCAAGGACTCCCAGGATGATAAGTGAGCCCATCCCAAGCAGCAAGAACGGCTTTTGGATCAGTTCCTGCCAGATTAATCCCAGGTTGAGCCCATAATCCCAAATGGCGAAGGCAGCAAAGTGTAAGCCAGCATATAGGGCTGCATACAGTCCCAAAGGCTTGCGTAATTTTTGCAGAATGGTGAGGTTAAATATTTTCCGCAAAGGCGTTACCGTCAGTGAGAGGAGTAACAAGGCTACTGCCGCTCTGCCGCTGCGTTGTAAGGCGGTTTCGATCGGGTTGAAACCTAATTGACCCTGCAGGGCAGCCCAGCTGAAGAGCACCAAGGGCAGGATACTGCCCAGGTGAGCAACAACTAGAATCACCTTTGCCAGTTGTTTTTTATGATTCACTTGGGCCATTTGATTTAACTTCTTGTAATATTCCCTGAAGTTTTTACGCTACCTGAGTTTCGAGGAAGGATGTATCAAGGGTGCATCAGAAATTGATTCTCAGGTCCATACCTTCATATAAGGGCATCACCTCTTCAGCATACCCGTTCATAAACTGGGTCGGAATCCGGCCTCTTTCGCCGATGCGGCGCTCAGTGGCTTGTGACCAGCGGGGGTGATCGACTGCCGGGTTGACATTGGCGTAAAAGCCATACTCCTGGGGTGCAACCGTACTCCATAAGGTGGGTGGTTCGTCCGCTACCAGGGCAATTCGCACCAGTGATTTACTGCTTTTAAAACCATACTTCCAGGGCACCACCAGGCGGATGGGGGCACCATTTTGTGGTGTGAGGGGTTCATTGTATAACCCGGTGGCCAGCAGCGTCAGATCGTGCATGGCTTCATCCAGTCGGAGTCCCTCCAGGTATGGGAAGGGGAACATGCCTGTTTCAGCATTTGGCATTTCTTCGGGAACCAGGGCTGTTTCGAATAGAACATAGCGTGCCTCAGCGGTANGTTTGACCTCGTCGAGCAATTTATGCAGCGGGAATCCCAACCAGGGGATAACCATCGACCAGCCTTCNACGCANCGCATACGGTAAATCCGTTCTTCNTGGGTGAAGTTGGTCAGGATATCTTCCATGCTGAAAACTTGTGGGTTTTCCACCAGCCCGCTAACCTCAACNGNCCAGGGGTCGGTCGTGAAATTCTTGGCGAGCTCTGCAACACCGTCTTTTCGGGTGGTGAACTCGTAATAATTGATGTAATTGGTGATAGCTTCGTAATCCGTTAAGGCTTCACGCAGGTCTTCAGTGGGTGCCCCCTCCGGTATTTCGCCGTCTGGACTCAACGCAGGGGCGCAGCTTGCCACCAGTGCCCCAATGCCAGCCAGTCCCATGCCTTTTAGGAACTTGCGCCGATTCATGTAGATGTCTTTTGGGGTCACCTCGTTGGGGTTGACCGGGATAGACTGATATTTTTTTTGTTTCATAGTGCTTTCTCGATTAATTGTGACCTGGGTTTAGGGCTCCATAACAATAGGTAGACCCGCACCATACCAGCCAATCATTCCGCCATCCAGTAACCTGAGATTGGTATAGCCTGCCTGGACGAGTTGATCGGCGGCGATGTATGCCATGCGGTTGCTCATACAGTAGATAATGAGTTCTGTTTCTTTGTCTTCTGGTAAGAGGGAAAGATTCTGGGCAACTTCGTTGTAAGGGATGGAGAAATCTGTTGTGGGAATATTGCCCTCGAAGGGGATGTGCATGTTGATAAGCAGGAATAAATCCCGTCCTTCATTCATCTTCGCCATAAGGTCTTCGGGGGTAATGAGGGCATAGCCTTCCTCTTCTGTTTCTACGGGGTTATTTTCCACGGTGGGATTGTCTGCACCACATCCTGCAAGCAGCAATGCGATTATCACAATCGTTAGCAGTATGATTTTCTTCATCTTCGGTTTCCTTTACGCAGCACACTCTTTGTTTATCTGATTAGTATAATTATACCTATAATGTCTTAATAGGCATAATTAGAAAATGTACAGGTGTTTTTCTGTCCAGCCAATGTCCTGAGGGTATAATGACCCCGTCTGCCAAGAGCTCTTTTATTAGTAGAGTTGGTTCAATGAAAAGGTATTGATTGATGTTCTTTAATCTCACTGTTCCCATCCTGATCTCCCGCATCATTACCCTGCTGATTGCATTCACTTTCCATGAGTTTGCCCATGCAGCCTCAGCGGATGCGTTGGGAGATTCTACACCCAGAATGCATGGGCGTTTGACCCTTAACCCGATCGCCCACCTGGATGTGATGGGAACGATCACCCTGATGTTTGCTGGTTTTGGCTGGGCTAAACCGGTGCCCGTTAACCCCTATGCCTTACGGCGAAAGACCAGCGCCGGACTGATGCTGGTTTCATTAGCCGGGCCGGCTTCCAACCTGATGCTGGCGGTGATCGCCGCCATGCCACTGCGATTCAGATGGGTGCCCCTGGTGGCTAGCACCGGTCCGATTCTTCCCAGTATGGGTGAGTTCTTATTAGAATTCCTGTTTGTAAACCTGGCTTTATTCCTCTTCAACCTGATCCCTCTGGCGCCCCTGGATGGGGAGAAGGTGATCACTTTCTTTCTGCCAGATCATTGGACGGACTTTTATGACCGCATCCGACCTTACAGCCCGATGATACTTTTGGCGATCATTTTCGTCCTGCCCATGTTCGGGCTGGATCTGATCAACCTGATCATACGGCAGCCCTTGATGAGTCTGACCCGCTTTCTGGTCAATTTATGAGTTCACAATCCCCTGAAACTAAACCGGAAACAGCCTATTACTGCTATATGGTGCGTTGCGCCAATGGTGCCTTCTATACCGGTTGGACAACGGATCCCCTGAGAAGGTTAGCCGAGCATAATGCGGGGCGCGGTGCCCGTTACACCCGCATGCACAGCCCTGTGGAATTGGTATATGTTGAGCAGGTGGCGGATCATGTCTCTGCACTTAAGCGGGAGGCAGAAATTAAAAAGATCGGGCACGCCCGCAAAGCGGCCCTGGTGGCAGCAAATTCACTTCCAGAGAAGTGGGACAGAGGTATCAGGTAGTAGGTACCAGGTATTAGGATTGGCAGACATAAGCAACCATATTCTTGCTTCTTGTTTGCTTGGTCACCTAATCTCCTCGTTCCTAATTGCCTGATTCCTGATAGACTATTCACCATTCACCCTTCTCTATTCCCAATTCCCAATCTTTTCCCGTATAATTCAGATAGGATGAGCAACGTTGATGAGATTAAAGCCAGGCTGGATATTGTTGATATCGTTTCAGAGACGGTGAACCTGCGGCATTCCGGGAAGAATTACACGGGTTTTTGTCCTTTCCATACCAATACAAAAACACCGGCCTTTGTTGTGTTTCCCGACTCGCAGACCTGGCGCTGTTTTGGTCAGTGTAACGAGGGTGGTGATATTTTTAGTTTTGTGATGAAGCGCGAGGGCTGGGATTTTCCGGAGACCTTACGCATATTGGCTGAACGGGCCGGCGTAACCTTGCAGGAGTTCACGCCCGAACAGCAGGAACAGGTTGAGGAGAATGAACGCCTGCGCGAAATCCTCAGTATGGCGGTCACCTTTTTCCAGCACCAGTTGCGGAATACATCCCCAGGAAAAGAAGCCTTGACATACCTGTATGACCGCCAGTTTGCGGATGAAACAATTGACGAGTTCGGTCTCGGTTATGCACCCGACTCCTGGGATACTTTGATGAATTACATGATCTCGCGCCAGGTATCACAGGAAGAACTGGTCAACACCGGTTTGGTGACCGAGCGCGAGGATGGCGGGATATATGATCGTTTCCGTCACCGGCTGGTGATCCCCATTCGTGACCACCGGGGGCGCATGGCTGGTTTCGGCGGTCGTGTACTGCGCCCGGATGATGTACCAAAGTATCTCAATTCGCCCAAAACAAATATTTTTGATAAAGGACGCTTGTTATACGGGCTTGACATGGCCCGCCGTGAAATCCGCGCGCAGGACCAGGTAGTAATCGTGGAAGGTTACCTGGATGTGATTGGTCCGTACCAGGCCGGGTTTAAGAATTGCGTCTCACCGATGGGTACAGCCCTGACTGAAGCTCAATTCCGCTTGATCAAACGTTACTCACGCAAAATCATAATGGCCCTCGACCCGGACGCTGCTGGTCAACAGGCAACACTGCGCGGTTTGCAGATTGCCCGTGAGTCCCTGGAGCGTGAGGGGGAGGTCTTGTTTGATGCCCGTGGGTTAATGCAGGTTGAAGGCCGCCTTAGGGCAGATATCCGCGTGACCACACTCCCGGATGGGTTGGACCCGGATGAGATTGCCCTGGATGACCCTGATCGCTGGGCGCAATTGATCAAAGAGGCAAAGCCCGTGGTGATCCATGTGATGGAGACCCTGGCGGAGCGGGAAGACTTTGATGACCCCAAAGTCAAGGAAGAGATTGCCAACCAGGTGCTGCCGTTGATCGAAGATGTCAGGGGCAGTGTTGAGCGGGAGGCTTATCGACAGCGGTTGGCACGGTTGTTAAAAGTGGATGAACGTGCACTTGTGCGTGGGTTCTCTGGACGGGTTCCCCGCAGGCATTCATCTTCACGAAATATCCAGCATGGTGACAGTTACCCTCGAGAGGATCTAGGCGCCCAGTCATTGGGTGATCCTGTTGGCTCATACCGGCAATTAGAGCGAGCATGCATCCAGGCATTGCTTTCTGATCCCAGCTTGCTGCACTTTATTGATCGATCCTTTCGCCAATTTGAGCTGGCCTGCGTCCACCCGGAGGATTTTTCTCAAACCGACCATCGTGAATTGTTTATGCTTGTCCAGGCTGGACTTGATCAGGAGGTTGAAGATACCCTTACCTATGTTCATAGCCGCATACCGGATGAGATGATAGAAGCTTACGGCGAACTTGTTCCTGATGAGCATTACCCGGATTGGCGTTTACAACCCAATGACCCGATGCTGGATGCGCTGTTGAAGGTGTTCATTCGATTGCGACGAATTCGCATCGATCAAGGTTTAGACCAATTGGTTTTCCTTCAATCGTTGGAAGACGACCAAAGTGGGGAAGCAGAAGTTGATATTGATAAGGTATCTCTTGAGTTCGTCCAGGCCCGTGCAAAATTAGACCAGGCTTTACGCCAGAGCTTTGCCAAGGGGAAATAGTTTTTTGATTCCCGTGTTAAAATAAGCATAATGCTCTTGATCAACCGTGATAGATGCAACGACTGTGATGGGATAAACCAAAAAAAGTGATGAGTGAGCAAGAAAAAGGGCAAGAATCGCCGCAACGGGATGACCTGGTGAGCAACAGCAACCTGGTTGATGAAAAACCAGACGCTGGCTCCAATTCACCTGCGAAAACCAGCCTCCTTGACAAAATTGAGGATCCGGTTCGGCTTTATTTACGCGAGATCGGACAGATCAATCTCTTGAGTGCTGATGAGGAGTTTTGGTTGTCCAGCCGGATGAAAGCACAAAATCTGGTGGTGCAAGTGAAAGGCAACCTAGAAAAAATAACACAGAATGGGTATCAAGACTTGATGCTGTTGGTTATTAATGAGTTGCTGACGATCAATGCCAGTGTTAAGGGTATGGCAAAGAAAAACCCGTTTAGTATGCCGGAAATTCAGCTAATGCTACAGGAAACCCAAGCACTTCGTCAGCAATGGCACGTTGAGCAGCCATCCTATTTACGAAACTACCTGGAAAAAAACTTTTGGGCTGCTGAGAAAAGGCATCGTGACCAAATCAGCCAAATCTTCAGACTGTACCTGTGCCTTTATGTGCTACCCCTAAATGTTTCTGAAGCCCTGTTAGATCACCTGCAGGGAAAATCCCGTATGCCCCGCCTGGCCTTTTTTAAGCAAAGATTACCTGACGCCGAAGTCTTACAAGCGAATTTGATTGAAATTGACCTCTGTAATGGTGAAGCCAACCAGATTCTCACACTGGCAAACCTGCGGTTGGTGGTCAGCGTGGCAAAACGCTACATGAACCGGGGAATCGCTTTTCTCGATTTGATCCAGGAAGGCAATATCGGGTTATTACGAGCTATTCAGAAATTTGATCCCACACTTGGGTATAAATTCAGCACCTATGCAACCTGGTGGATTCGTCAGTCGATCAGCCGACATATCGCGGAACAAGCTCGTACAATCCGCTTACCGGTACATATGTACGAATCAATTTCACGAATTGTTCGAATTCAGCGCTATTTAACCCAGGAACTGGGACGCGACCCCACTATCGAGGAGATTGCCCTTGAATCTGAATTCCTGGAGGAAGCGGAAGTAGAAGCCATCCGGGATGCCATCGAAAAAAATCAGTCCCCCGATCCGATACTTTTAATCGCCTGGGAAGATGCGGTTGATAAGGTCAGCAATATTCTAAAGGTTGCTGAGGAACCCATTTCCCTGGAGAAACCCGTTGGTGATGAAGACAACAATACACTGGGTGATTTTATCGAAGACCAGGAAGCCGCCGTACCGATGGACGAGGCTGCCAAGCAGATGTTGCGAGTCCAGGTGCGCCAGTCTCTAAACGCTTTATCTGAACGGGAGCGGCATGTATTGGAATTGCGTTTTGGCCTGATTGATGGACAGGATCATACCCTGGAGGAGGTCAGCCAGCTTTTTAACATTACCCGTGAGCGGGTGCGGCAAATTGAAGCAAAAGCACTGCGTAAACTGCGTCACCCCAGCCGCAGTGGTGATTTACGTGAATTTCTTTAGTTGAAGGAGCGATGCAATGACGATTACACCGAAGAAAATGCCTTATCAACAAGCCAGGGATGGCAATCGAGCCTTTTGGGACGAGGTCACACCGGTGCATCTGCGCAGTTACGGCGTTGAGCGGTTTTTGTCTGGTGAGCGCTGGCTGCCACCGGAGATCCTAAGAGAAGTGGGGGATGTGAAAGGATTATCACTGTTACACTTGCAATGCCATTTTGGGTTGGACAGCCTGGCCTGGGCACGAGAAGGTGCCGAGGTGTCGGGTGTGGACTTTTCCCCTGCTGCGATTGAGGCCGCACAAGCGCTCTCACAACGTGCCAAACTGCCTGCTCACTTTGTCTGTTCTGATATTTATGACCTGCCAAACAACCTGCAGGGCACGTATGATGTCGTTTTTACCTCGATCGGGGTGTTGTGCTGGTTAAAGGACCTGGCTGGCTGGGGGCACATCATTGCCCGCTTTCTTAAACCAGGCGGATTCTTCTATATCATGGATGGGCATCCCCTGTTGTATACTTTTGACGACGAAGGTGAATGGCGCTTTATGGTTTCCTATTTTCATGAGCCAGCGCCTTACGTCTGGGATGATGAAAATGCAGATTATATGGATCCGAGTTACAAGACCAACACAGCAACCTATGAATGGCAGTGGGCTGTCAGTGATATCATCAACGCTGTCGTTGGGGCAGGTTTGTCCCTCGAATTCTTTAATGAATACGAAGCCCTCGAAGATCCTGTTTACCCGGAAATGCAACAACGTGAAGATGGCTTATACACCTTTCCGGGTATGCCGGTGCCATTACCGATCGTTTTTTCTCTAAAAGCCCGTAAAGGTGCTTGATGGACGAGTTTTCTCAACGGCATGCTACCCATGAGAGGATCTACGCCATGGTACGCTGCATTCCTGAGGGTAAAGTAACCACCTATGGACGGATTGCTGAGCTGGTAGGGGGCTGTACAGCGCGCATGGTCGGCTATGCACTGGCAGCCCTCAAACGAAGCACAGCACCGGATGTGCCCTGGCAGCGTGTGATCAACGCCCAGGGTAAAATCAGTATTCATGGGGACGGCATTGGAAATGCCATGCAGCACACCCTGCTTGAGGAAGAAGGGGTACTTTTTGATCCGCAGGGCAGGGTGGATTTTTCTATGTTTGGTTGGTCAGGTCCAGAAGAACCTTACTGATGCCTGCGGAATTTTTCCTTTTATGTTTACCACGTACTCACATTTTTTATTAAAGGAGTTGACCGCGTAATGACAAAAGTTTCACTTTCCCAAATCATCCTGTTTGTGAGCAATATGGACCAAGCGGTGCACTTCTACCGCGATGTCATTGGACTAACGGTGGTCTATCCAACAGACCGAGCTGATTATTCTCAGGAAATGTGGGTTGAGTTGGATGCAGGGGATTGTTCCCTGGCGTTACATGGTGGGTCAAGCAAAAAACCGGGCAGCGAACACCAACTCGTTTTCCACGTTGAGAACCTTGAAGCGTCCCGTTCAGCCATCCTTGATGCTGGTTTTCAAATCGGTGAAATTCGCTTTCTTGAAGATGGTAAACCGGTTGCCAAGGGTGTTGATCCTGAAGGGCATCACTTTTCAATTCGATAAAGAGGTATCACTCATAATGACAGACCTTAAGGAAATTTATCAAAGTGCTGCGGAACGCTATCATGCCCTGGTCAGCCGGGAGGATTATGATGGTAACCTTTTGCCAGCGATCTTGCAGGTGGACCCCCTGGAGGGTAAGGATGTGATCGAGCTAGGCGCTGGAACCGGTCGCTTCAGCTGCCTGATTGCGCCCATTGTCCGGCAGCTGGTTGCATCAGATATCTCTCATCATATGCTGTCGCTGGGAAAAGTGCGGCTGGAAAAACTGGGTCTTAATAACTGGCACCTCAGCCTGGAATCGCACCGCTGGCTGCCCTTTGCTGAGGAAACCGCAGATGTGGTCATCGCTGGATGGAGTTTTTGCTATGCGGCCCTGGATGCAGATGCAGGATGGCAGCCTGCATTAGAAGATGCGCTTTCAGAAGTCAATCGAGTTCTGCGACCGGGTGGCCGGCTGATCTTGATCGAATCCCTGGGAACTGGGTTTGAAACACCTTACCGTCCAGATGTACTGGTGGAATACCTGGCATACCTCGACATGCATGGATTTGAATCGGCCTGGGTGCGAACGGATTATTGTTTTATTGACACAGCGGAAGCCAAAGACCTGACGGGTTTTTTCTTTGGCGATGTACCGATGCCCATGTGGGAGACGGAATCAGGTGTGATCGTACCGGAGTGTACTGGTTTATGGTGGAAAGTTTTCCCATGAGATTCATCATAGGCATTTTTTATCGTTTAGTTAAGTTGTCCACCAGAATCTAAACATTTCAATCACACAGGATTAACTGGTATAGCTTGTGATCGGCTGTTATTCAATCATCCCATATCGATGCAGTGCAGTTTCCAGAATCATATTAACCAGGTAAATATGATCGACACCATCAGCAGCTGCTTCGATAA
>SL_3KL_010_SEDDRAFT_10004161_pt1 | contig 13079 bp, 9 predicted proteins | sample SodLakKL_010_SED_2_FD_10381 | JGI IMG/M metagenome (IMG submission 10381)
TTATGCCGGGATGAGAAGAAACATCAATTATTAGGACGGTTTATCAAATTGAAGGGCAATTTGTTTTGATTCAAGACCCGTAAAAATCCCGTCAGGGATGATCGATCTTATAACCCCGGGTGAAGCGGCTATCAGAATTGCGAAGCAAGAATGATGAAGCGTAACCCGGGGAAGATCGGAGCAAACAAGAAAAAACCCCGAGGCATTTAACCTGTAAAGGCCCAAAAGCATATTCGAGGGGTTACCGGGAAAGACAACGGAGTAAACCCGTACAGGTCTTAGTTCAAAAAAGGTTGCTAATCCATTATGAAAAGAATTTACCATTCTTCGAATTGCATGACCCAAATTTAAAAATGAATTCTACTAAATTGTTGTTATTATTGAACCCAAAATTTAAGTGTCGACGATGCGCACAAAACAGGATGAGTCAAAAATCAGGTCAGGGATACTCTTGCAGGGCGCTAAAATTTGAACTGACAGAGTACGTATCCCGATCACTTTCGGGAGGAGTTCCTATATAAGTTGTGGGTTGGGTGGGAAGGTATTTTGAGAAGGAGAAGGCGGGCATGCAACCGCGACTCTGCCAGGAATCCCGGAAAAGCGCCGGGATACTCTTGCAGGTCGCTAAATCGAACGACCTGCGAGGTCAATACACGTAAAACATCAAGACAATCTCGAAATCGTATCCCGTGTGTACTCCAGATTGATGCGCAGGTCTTCTTCCCTGTCTTCAATATTTCCAGAAACCGGCAGGGTTTCGATATTCATCCAGCCCTGAAAGTTGATCTCATCGATCAGGCGAAACACCCGTTCGAAATCGATCTCGCCCTGGCCCATGTAGTGCGGGTTATCTTTGATGTGAAACTGGCAGATGTTGTTCCCGAGGAATGGAATTTCTTCGTAAATATCGTGCCCGAAAAAATTGGAATTGCCCACATCGTAGTACACTTTTACAGCGGGTGACTGTACCCGGTCCAGAATAAACATATTGTCTTCGGCAGAAAGGGTATTTTCCAGGCCGAGAATCACTCCATGAGCTTCCGCCTCAGGCGCCAGTTCCCTGAGAATATCTGCCACATATTCCTGTTCATGGCGTTCTTCAATGGCTCCCTCAAAAAAGAATGGCAGCAGAATCACTTCGGTTCCCAGGCTTGCAGTAGCAGGTATTGCCTGTTCCACCCATTGCACAGCGAGAAGGTCATCGGGATTTTTGAGGTGATTTTCATGCAGCACCATCAGGTGAGTACCGGCCGGCCCGATGCCGTGTTTCTCAAATTCATCGAAATATTGCTGCTGGCGATCTTCACGGGCAAGGCAAAGAATGCCATCTTCATCAGGGCCGCCAAATGTGATTTCAACCCCTTCAAACCCGATTCTGGCAGCTTTTTCCACTGCCGCCAATTCTGCCGGTCGGCCAAGTCCGCCAAATTGCACTCCGTCCCGGCCGTTAATGTCAATCACCCCGATTTTTGCTCCTTCAAGAAAACGCCGTTCATTGTCGCCGTTATTGCAGCCGGTAAACAGTGCAAGCCCTGCCGCGGCCATACTTCCCGTCACTAAAAATTCACGCCTGGTAAATTGTTTATTCATCAGTCTGTATCAATTTTGATTGAAATGGCTTGTAGAATCTAAATTTAGCGATTGAAGAAAAGACTTCCGAAGTCTTTCACCTTTTTTTAAAAAATCACCAACATTATAATTTGTAATGGTTTCTTTATAACTCGTAAGACTTCGGTAGTCTATCGTTATAATCCGGATTGATGAGATGGTTTTTGTAAAGGAAATTGGTAGGCAGGGAACCGCGGTCGCTGAAATAAACAACCTGCCAGAGTGCCGTGCATTTCGGCTCCTGCTAAGAGTTGTGGTAAGAAGGAAATGAATTTTGAAAAGGAGATGATGAGTATGGAACCGCGACTCTTGCAGGATGCCTTGAAAAGCACAAGGCAACTCTGCCAGGTCGCTTGGCGCAAATCAGCCGGAACTCTCAGTGAGACTTCCCCGCACATCAAGGGCATGGACACCGGATTCCTGCACATAGAGCGGGTTAATTTCCAGTTCGCTGATTTCGGGATGGTGAACCGCAAGATAGCTCATCGAGATGAGCACCTGTTTGAGTGAATCAAAATCGGCAGCGGGCAGATTTCTCCATCCCTTCAGTTTTTTCCCGGCAATGGTTGAGTTTATCAGGTTTTGAGCCTCCAGCCTGCAGAGCGGCACAATGGCAGAAGCCGTGTCTTTGTAAAGTTCCACATCCGTTCCACCGGTTCCGAAGAGTATCATCGGGCCGAACTGTTCGTCCCGCTTGATGCCGACAATCACCTCATATCCTTTTTTAAGCATCTTCTGGATCAAAACACTATCCATCTCTACATTTTGGCTGGATGCCGCTTCGGAAATTTCTTTCCAGGCATTCCTGAGATCTTCTTCATTCCTCAGGCCGATTCGGATTCCGTCGATATCCGTTTTGTGGGTTACCTTTTCAGACTGCAATTTCATCACAACCGGGTAGCCGATTTGGCTGGCTACTAATACAGCATCCTTTTCGGCTGATACTGTTTTTGATTCGGGTGAAGAAATGTCGTATTCGGCCAGCAAATCAATCCACTTCTGTTGTTTTACAAGTTCTTCAGCCCGGTTTTTCGGAACATGAGGTTTGTACGGTTTTTGCCTGTCGATCATCTCCAGCCAGTCGCGCCGGTCGGCCATCGCTTTCAGGATGGAGGCCGCACGTTCGGGGAAAGCTACATTGGGAATTCTTCGTTTGTGCAAAATGGTGAGGGCTTCATCCACCGATGCTTTGCCCATGATGGAGGCAATAACCGGCTTCTGGTGCAGCCCAGCCGTTTCGGCTAACACCTCGGCAAGGCTTGCGGGTAAAAACCAATCTTGCGGAGCCTGAATCACAACAACTGCATCCACGGTATCGTCGGTTAAAAGTGCCTCAAGTGCAAGCGTATAAATGGCCGGCCCCGATCCAGCCAGCACATCAACAGGATTTTCAACGCTGGCAGCTTTTGGAAGCCTGGATTTAAGATATGCACGGGTTTCATCAGTCAGGGATGAAAGTTCCAGTCCTGCTTTTTCAATTGCATCCACCGCCAGGATTGCCGCCCCACCTGCATTGGTTAAAACGGCAATCCGATTTCCTTTTGGCAGCGGCTGCCATGCCAGAGCACGCGCCCAGTCGAACATCTCTTCTATGTTTGTAGCCTCAAGGGCGCCAACTTTTTTGAAAGCGGCGCTGTAGGCTTCTTCGCTGCCGGCAAGGGCACCGGTGTGTGATATAACCGCACGGGCGCCTTTTTCACTTCTCCCGCCCTTCAGAATTACAAACGGTTTTTTTCTGCATAGATCGGAAGCAAGGTTCAGAAATTGTTTTCCGTCTGAGATTCCTTCAGCATAAGTCGTTACCACTTTGGTTTCGCGGTCGTTTCCAATCAATTCAATCATCTCCTTTTCGGTTACATCAATTTGATTGCCCAGGCTCACTATTCTCGAGAAACCCACACCGGCGCCGGTTGCCCAGTCTATTACGGCCGCAACCATCGCTCCGGATTGAGAAATGAAGCCGATATCACCCTGTTCAGGCATTCCCACTACGAACGTGCTGTTGAGAGGTGCGTGAGTGTCGATGGTACCGATACAGTTGGGGCCGATAATACGGATATTGTATTTGCCGGCAATCCGGAGAAGTTCTTTTTCAAGGCGGGCGCCTTCCTCTCCGGTTTCTTTGAATCCGCCGCTGATAATAATGACATGGCGAATTCCTTTTTTTCCGCAATCCTTCAAAAGGGAAGCGACAAATTTTGCAGGCACAACAATTACAACCAAATCAACAGAATCCGGCAGGTCTGTAACTGAAGGATAACATGTAAGCCCTGCAATTTCAGAAGCGTATTTATTAACGGGGTAAATATTACCTTTAAATTTGTATTTAATGAGATTTCTGAGCACGCCATACCCTAACTTATGAGGGTCTCGTGATGCTCCTACTACGGCTATGTTTTTTGGGGTAAAAAAAGAGTCTAACATATGGGGCTCCTGATTTTATTCTTATCTTAACACGGCTCCGGCAATCGAGCCCGTACTGTAATTTATTTGGATTACACGCAAAATAAAAAATGAATTAAGATCAGGCATAAGAGATATTATGAGCAACTCATTTTATGATAAAATTTTAAGCTACAAGAAGAAGCAAGAAGAGAAAAATCCCATGGACCTGGAAGAATTTTACGGCAACACCATTATTGAGCCATTCAGGATTCGTTCGGTTGAACCGATTCGGTTCACAACAATGGCAGAACGAACGGAATTGCTGAAACAAGCCGGGTATAACCCGTTTTTGCTGAAGGCGGAAGATGTACTGATTGACCTGCTGACCGACAGCGGAACCGGGGCGATGTCATCAGCACAATGGTCGGCGATGATTGCCAGCGATGAATCGTATGCCGGGGCGTCATCATTCTATAAGTTTGAATCGGCTGTGCGTGATATCACAGGATTTAAGCACGTAATTCCTACCCACCAGGGGAGAGCGGCTGAAAATATTTTGTTCACTACAATCGCAAAAAAGGGAGATGTGATCCCCAACAATACTCACTTCGACACCACCCGGGCACATGTGGAGCATAACGAAGCAGAAGCTCTCGACCTGGTGATTGAGGAGGGTAAAGAGCCTCAAAAAATCCATCCTTTCAAGGGAAATATGGATATTGAGAAGCTGGAAGAAACCATTGAAAAACGAGGGGTCGAAAATATTCCGGCCATTATGATAACGGCAACCAACAATTCGGGAGGGGGACAGCCGGTGAGTATGAAAAATATTCGCCAGGTTTCCAAAGTTGCCAGAAAACACGGCATCCCGTTTTTTATTGATGCATGCCGGTTTGCGGAGAATAGCTGGTTCATTAAAACCCGTGAAGAGGGTTACGAAAATAAAACTCCGAAAGAGATCGCCAAAGAGATGTTCAAATATGCCGACGGATGCACTATGAGTGCCAAAAAAGACGGTATGTCTAACATCGGCGGGTTTTTGGCGATGAATGATGATGAACTTGCCAAAAAGTGCCGCAGCCTGACGACTTTGACGGAAGGCTTCCCCACGTATGGCGGTATGGCCGGTTATGATATGGAGGCCGTTGCAATCGGGTTATATGAAGCTCTGGACGAAGGTTATTTGCGGTACCGGATTCGGTCTACAGCTTATCTCGGAGAAAAACTGGCTTTTGCCGGAATCTCAATTGTGCAGCCGGTGGGCGGCCATGCTGTTTATATTGATGCAAAAAAGATGCTGCCTCAGATTCCGCCGCTGGAGTATCCCGCCTGGAGCCTTGCCAACGCACTCTACTTAATTGGCGGCATCCGTTCAGTGGAAATCGGGAGTGTGATGTTTGGCCTGCAGCCCGACGGCACTGAAAAACCGGCGCCAATGGAACTGGTGCGCCTGGCCATACCACGAAGGGTGTACACCCAAAGCCATGTGGATTACCTGGCTGAAGCTGTGATTGAAACCTATCATCAGCGTGAAAAACTGAAAGGATATAAAGTTGTTTCGGAGCCAACAGTGCTGCGCCATTTTTCAGCTAAGCTCGAACCGCTTGAGTAATCACCTGCCGCAGTATTAATTACATGTCATCGTTGATCTCTATCCAGTATCCATCCGGATCAGTAAAATAGATTTGCTGAACTCCATCCGTCCGGATGGTAATTTCACCCGGGTTCTGGTCCCAATCTGAAAATTCCACTCCGTGGGATGTAATTTGTTCAATAAACGCATCCATATCGCTCACACTGAAACAGAGGTGGTTGTGGATATCGCGGGTTTTTCGCTCATCGGCAGCCATAATAACGTGGAGCTCGGCGCCTCCGCCGATATCAAACCATGCATGACGGCCTACGCCAAATGGCTCAGGTATTTGTTCCAGCCCGATTACATCCCGGTAGAACTGTTCGCTCTCTTCAAGGTCCGTAACAGCGATTGCAATGTGGTTTATTTGAACCTGAACGGTGCTGTCCGATTGCGCAAATACATTGATGCTTTGCAAAGAGAATAAAAAGATGAGAAGAAAAATGGCTTTCATGGAAAAAAGTTGATTAATGATTATTGTTGATATGGGCTGCTGGTGCCCAGGGATTTTTCATTATAGATGTCGTCATGCCGGACTACGATCCCCCAAAGGGACAAGGCGGCATCTCCTGTTTTTATCAAAGAGTGGAGATCCCACATCAAGCCTGCCTGCACTGCCGCTCCGGAAGGCAGGTGCGGGATGACTCCATTAATGACCAGCCTTAATTTATTCATTTCTTGAACCGGTTTGAGATTATTGACATAAACTAACAGTCTTTGTAATCATCTCAGACAATATCATCCGGGCCGTAAACACCGGCTACTTTAAGACAGAGCGTCAGTACAATTCCATAACTCAAATGCATCACCAAACCACCCAAGAGAATGATAAATGGCGCCCAGGTGTCCATATAAAAAATACCGAAAGTGTCACCGGTTGCCCGTGCAGCCAGCGGTGCGATGATCAGCCCGGCCATAATTGAGATGGCCACCCCGTAAAGAATCCCTTGGATCAGCCAGTTGCCCGGAGTTCGTTTTTGAAGGAAAACCACCCAGATCAGGGCCAAAATCAAACCCATTATAAAATAAGCGGCATTACCCCAGACAATAGAATAGGTTTCGGTGCCATGAACGAAATTAAAACTTGTTTTCAAAATATGGCCCACATCAATCACGGGCAGCCCCACGCCGCCTTGCAGAAATGCAGTCATCATCATCACATAAGTGGCAATGAAACCGGAAATAATAATCCGCCAGAAAGTCTTGGTTGTTATCATGTTCGATAGAGATTAATTTATGGTTGTTGGTACGACAGGAAACCTTGTTGCAGGTGGATCTGTGGTGAAACCACTAATCCATGTTTTTTGATAATTGACAGTTTACAGTAAGCAGTTGACAATTCATATGGATAAATATGGACAGTTTATGATCTTTCAAAACAAGTAAACCAATTTATTAATCTATATAAAAACCAATTTAAAAAGTTGTCAACTGCCTACTGTCAACTGAAAAAGCACCATCTTAAAATTTGTTGCCCTGACACCTGCAAAGTTTACAGTAAATCTAATTATTGAAACAGACTACAGGTTCGTAGTACAGATAATAGGATAATCAATCGAAAATCAAAAAGGTTATCCTGAAAAGAGAAATTTTGAGTGTGAAGTTGCGATGTTCAAGTAAAGTGTTATTTGGAATTTTATACCTATATATCTAATTTGATGCTATCATATCATAAGCGGTGTTTCGCTTCGATTTCATTTTTATGAGAACTGTTCGGATGGAGTTGTTAACTGAAGACTGAATTCTAAAATAAGAGGTGTTCAAATGAAAACATTAAAAGTCCTGATAATTGAATCCGACTCAAATGTATGCCAGCGCCTGGAAGATGCAATTGCCAAAGACGATGACATTTCAATGGCTCTGTTTTCGGGATCCAAATATGGAGACGATTTTGAAGCCGCCCTGGTAAATGAAATACCGGATGTGATTTTAATGGGAATCAACGGCCCGAAAACGGAGCAGATGGATTTTTTCACATCGATCCGAAAACACCATCCCGGGATGCCGGTATTAATAATGACGCCTCATAACCGGGAAGGAGCAGAAGCAGCTCTTCAGGCTCTGAAAATGGGAGCTGTGGAGTATGTAACCAAAACCATGAGTTTAAGTGGGGCCGTGCGCTCTGAGACACATTTTACTGAGCGGCTGCTGCCTGTTATTAAGGCCGTTCCGCGGCTGAACAGAAATATCCTGATGACCGGCAGCTATTTCGAAAAAAGCCTTGAAAAAGTACAACGCATCACAACCGATCAGTTTGAGCCGTCGATGATTCGCTCCGAAATACTTGTGATTGTCGGGTGCCTGGGTGGTGTGCCTTCCCTTTATCTTCTGCTTTCATCCCTGCCGGATAACCTGCCCGTCCCGATTGTTGTGGTTCAGCACATGCCCAAAATTTACACTGCATTTCTGGCTGAAGATCTTGAGCATATTACCGGGCTGAAAGTACACGAGGCTAAAGACGGAACAGAATTAAAACCGGGAGAAGTGTACATAGCTCCGGGCAACTATCACGCAAAAGTAATGCGTGAAAACGCAAGCAATGTTATTTGCCTGAGCAGCGGTATGAAGGTTAAAGGTTTTCGTCCGTCTATTGATGTGATGCTTCAATCGGCACGGCAGCTTTTTGGTGATCGGGTGTTGGCCGTCTACCTTTCCGGAGGCGGACAGGACGGCATCGAAGGCGCCGAAGTGGTTGATATTGCAGGCGGACAGATCATCATCCAGAATAAAAGCAGCTCACTCCTCCATGATTTGCCCTGGAAAATAAAAAACCTGGGAGTAAAAGAATTCCCACTGGAACGCTTGGGGCACGAAATCACACAGCGGGTGATTTAGCATGAAGGAATGAGCTTTGTGCTGATCTAAAATACTTTGGTTGTTTGTGCAATTTGAGATGACGTCTCTCAGAGATGGTGCAAACGTTCCGCTTGTGCCTTTGGCATTTGTGCCGTGCCCCTTAATCACCACTAATCTTAATTAAAATCAAGGGTTCACCGGATTCAGAAATACCTGCCAAATCCCTTCGATACTGATTATAGCTTTTTCTAAAAAAGCAGCCTCGGGATTTTTGATTGTTTCACTTATTCCCCGGACTGCGTTCGGGTTCAAACGCAAAAGCGTTTTTCATCCCTCACTTATCCGGGGTTATAATATCGGCCGCACCTAAAGGTGCTGGATCTTGCTTTCATCGGAGACCTTCATGGCAAATTCGCGGATTTGGTTTGGATTTACACCGGTGCGAGTGAAAGTTCAGTTATTTGAATAGATGACTCAAAATGCAAGGGAGTTACATGAACAGTGAAAATCCCGGCAGGGATGGGCGAATTTATAGCCCCGGGTGAAGCGACGATCAGAATTGCGAAGCATGAATGATGGAGCGCAACCCGGGGATGAATCCGAAGCCAATATCAAAATCCTGAGGCGGCCATTTCGCCACAATCCGAAAAATCAATCGAGGGATTGCTGGGAAAAATTATGGGTAACCAGAGGATCGTTTGCGCTAATCTAACGTGAGTTCGAGAAAAGAATTTGGGAAAAGAGTGTAATTTAATCCAAAAAGGGCGTAACCATGCAAATAGATATTCAATTTCGTCATGCCGGATCCCGATCTCCCGAAAGGGATAGGCTGGCATCTCCTGCCTATATCAACTGCTGGAGATCCCGCATCAAGCCTGTCTGCCGAAGCTTCAGCACAGGCAGGTGCGGGATGACACCCTTTTTGAACTACAATACCTTTATACCACTAAATTAAACGATCTTATACCGAGCTCACGTTAATCTATTAATCTGATTTTTTCCTCACGAATACGTATGCACACTATTGGCTGCGGATGGCAGGTAGTTCACGCCAAACCAGCAGATCAGCAACACAACAAAGGCAAGCGCAAGAACCCACATGGCCACAACCACTTTTTTGGGCTGATGGTGCCTGAAGTGAACATAGGCCAGGTAGCCGATCCAGGTTAAAAATGCCCAGGTTTCCTTGGGATCCCACGTCCAGTAATGGCCCCACGCTTCTTTGCCCCAAAGTGCCCCGAAAAGCAGGCCAAGGGTGAGAAATCCAAGCCCGAGATATACCAGGTTATCGGCCAATTGTGGTGACCAGTCCCGGCTTTTCTGAAAGTAGTTGACATACAATCCCTTAATGGCTGCCAGGGCAGAAACGGCGAGAATGGCGTATGCAAAAATGTAAACAATCACATGGGGGACAAACCAGACGCTTTGCAGTGCGGGCATCAGGGCACGGTCGTAATTGTCAGGGTAGGCGAGGTTAACTCCAAGGAAAACAATGGCCATCACACCGCTGTAGTAGATTATCCATTTGTAATTCCAACGGATATATGTGGCATATCCGGTAAGTGGTAGAAACAGGGCATACCAAAGCCGGGTTTCACCCAGGGTCCGCATCGGGGCGCGGCCCAGTTCCTGCCAGAGCATCACAGCCAGAACCGTTAACACTACAACACCGGCAAGGAAAAAACCGTGGGCTGAAATTTTTATGACGGTTAATTTATCCTGAAACAGAAAGAGAGTCATTCCGATCAGCCAGCAGACAATTGCAGAAATGGTAAAAAGTGTTGGGTCGAATGGCATCATGATTGTTCTCCGTTTTCTTTAACAGGGGCTTTTCCGAGGGTCATCAAATAAACTGAACCGATCAGAACCATATAGATTCCGCTGTACACAAACGGCAGCCACGGGTCGCGAATGGCTTCTATTACGGTGGAGGGAGACCATCGCCCGAAGCGGTCGTCGTAACTGTACTGGTACAATTTCCAGCCTTCGGCGCTTACGGGATGGTTTACTTCTATTCGAACTTCCTCAACATCTCCTGATTCAGTGTATAGCACAACATCAGAGCTGTAGTGGCTGGCCTGCGGTATGGTCATCGCCAGTGAAAAATCGTAAACGTGGTTCAGGTCAACGAGGCTGTGAGGCATCATAAAACTTCCGGACGAGATCCAGCCCTCTGTGGATTCTCCTTCTTCACAGGTGGCCCGCACATAGGCAGCCGGAGCCGCTCCAAAATCATTCACCGGTTCATAGCGGTCACCGATTTTTCCGGACAATTTGTGGAATTCCAGAATTTCCACATCATAACCAAAAATGGTGCCCCGGTTTCCCTTATCAATTTCAAACATCTCGGAAATGGTTTCGGGAATAATTCTGCCGGAATGCGGATCAATGACCGCAATTTTCGGATTATACTCCTCCATGTTGAAACTGATCAGTTCCAGTGCAAGAGGCATCTGTACCTGGTGTCCGTGTCGATCGTTGGCATACCATACTATTTCTCCCTCATGAAGATGCATGGTGTAGCGTTTCAGATCGGCGCTGCCAAGCATTCCGCCAATAATGATGATGTATAGCCCGGCATGGTTCAGGAAAAAACCGATATTTCTGCCTTTGAATGGGATGAGCCGTTTTACAGTAGCCATACCGAGGGAAGTCAGGAAAAAGATTATCCCGAAAATAAATGGCCAGGAACTCACCATGTTCGACAACCCCAGTTTTTGAACCCAGACGGGGTTTTGGGCATCTTCCTGGAGGGTGAATCCCATTAGCAGAACCAGGAAGGTAATCATGGCAATGGAGGTAACAGCCGCCGGTATGGAGCCAAGCCAGGCAACCGGTGTTTTGCGCTTCAGGAATACCCAGCCAAGCACAATAATTAAAGTAAATATTATGCCCACAACCAGATTTACCGGCCAGGCAAGTGCGCTTCTGTCCAGGCCGCCGGTGGCAAGCTGCAGGGCAAGGCCGGTGATGAAGAGGCCAAGGACGATAAGCCAGCCCTCGGTGTAACCCCAGGGCTTTACCCAAATCGGTTTTTTTCGTTTCTCTTGTTTCATTTTTTGATGAAGGATTTTTAAGGAGTTTTATTTGATATCAATACTATCTATAAAATGTCTGATCTGATTCAAGCGGGTTTTCTCGCAGAGGTTCGCAGAAGATTGCGCAGATGACCGCAGAAATACATCATTAATCTTTTTGCTTAGAATTCAACAAAAAAGCCCTGCAAAGCAAAAATCAGCAAGAGACAATTAACACTATTTTAAAAATTATTGAAGGTACGATCCGGTGTGATCGGGATCTCTTTTTTGTTCATCCCAGCGTTGCTGCCTCTCCAGTGAAGTTTGCAGCCACTGAGGGACAATTTCTTCAAGGAAACGGTCTTTTTCAGCCTGAAGCTGTTCCAGGTCTATTCCGATATATTCCTGTGCTTTTTGCTTGGTGGATACATCCGGCAGGGACACATCATCCGTATAGCCAAGCTCAAGCAGAACAGCCGTAATTTTTCTTCGGGCATCGTGCGCCATATCGAGGCCGTTTCCAAGAGTTCGAACCATTTCAAGCGGTGCGTGGAATGCCCCGCCGTGTGAGGCTGCCGCGTAATCCCAGTTCCACTGAGCGTGGCGGATGAGGTGCAGGGCATCTCTCATCTGGTCTTCCGTTGCTCCCTGGTTCCAGGCAAATTCCGCTTCAAGGTGCGATTTTACAAGAACGCGTTCCAGTTTCATTTTCAGGTCGTGCACCATATCCTGACGCTCATAAACATTTCGGATCAGCTCTGCTTCACTCTGCCGGTGGCAGGTTTGGCAAGCTGCAGAAATATTGTTCAGGGGGCTTTGGATTTTGTGATCGGTAAACTTCATGCCGCCTTCTGTTGTGTAGGGCATGTGGCAGTCGGCACAGGAAACTCCGCGCTGATAGTGAATTCCCGTTGTGAAAATTTCATAGTCGGGATGCTGTGCTTTAATCATCGGGGCACGGCTGAGCGGATGAATCCAATCGGCAAATTCACGCTGATCGAAATAGTAGGCAATATCTTCTGCCCGCATGCCCTCATCCCAGGGGAAGATCAGGTAATTGTCTTCGCCAAAATAGTATTCCACGTGGCATTGTGCACAGGTTAGAGATCGCATCTCCTGGTGGGATACGTTGTTGATGTCCCGTCCCATTCGCTCAAAGGTTTCTGCCAGTGCGGGCAGGGCAATTTTCAGCGACATATCCTCGGCATTATGGCAGCTCGCGCAGTTAATGGGATTGTGAATTTCGTGTCCTACTTCAGCCAGTGTTGATGCATAAAATTCAGAAGTTCCCATTTCGTCCATCAGCCGGATCACATCCGGGCTTTTGCAGGTCCAGCAGGTAGCCGGCATCGGGCCGTCTTCGGGATTCATGGGTGCGCCGGTACGGAGAGTTTCCTGCACATCCTGAACGGAATAGTAGTGGCCCCGTGCAAGGTTGTAATCCCGCGAAAACGCATATCCGGCAAACAGAATCACCATATTCGGATTTTCATCCAGCAAATCCCTGCGCTGCGATCCCAGGTATTTACTCCGGAAAGTGGTATCCGCCATTTGTGCATAGGTGTTAAACTGGCGGGGGAAAAACCGGCCCCAGGCTTCAGCCCGCGGATCCATCGGGTCGATATCTGTGGTGGTTACGT
>SL_3KL_010_SEDDRAFT_10004162_pt1 | contig 13079 bp, 15 predicted proteins | sample SodLakKL_010_SED_2_FD_10381 | JGI IMG/M metagenome (IMG submission 10381)
CCGCCCCGCGCGCGCCCTACGCCCGGAACTTTTACTACGACGCCAACGGCAACCTGATAATCGACAAGCACAAGGGGATAGCAGCAAATAACAACCGGGGCTTGCATTTTTGGTACGATGAGCGTAATCTGCCTGTACAAATCGGGGACTTCCATTACCGCTACACCGCCGATGGACAGCGGTATTATAAAGAAGTATTCGGCAAAGAAGAATATTACCTAATGGATGCAGAGCTTACTACAGGCGTATTTTCCAACGAAGGAACAGGCTACGAACTGGATTACTGGAATATTCTGGGTAACGGGGTGGAGATTCACCGCTTTTCCCATATTTTCGGGCTTCGTGATGTATGAAAAACGGCTGCAATCAAAATTTGATTCTCTTTGATTCTGTAATGTATACCGTATGGAAATTCTTGCAGGAAACATACACGGGTTTCCCCGTATCGGATTGGAAATTACAGGGGATTATTTAGAATAGATTGTAAAGCGTTGGTTATGTTTTCCTCAAAGCGAAACCCGAGGCTGATTTCTCTTTCCCCGTACCACACAAACGCCTCACGCAGATCCATTTCCGCAGCCTTGGCTATTGTGAGAGTGACTGCCATTAGCTATTTATTAAAAATCTCTTTCTTTGCCTCATTCCAATTTCGGATGCTCATTTCTCCGCTGTCAACCAGATCCAGCCGACGGTTTACCTCTTTTTGTTGTTCATCCGGAATCTCAGTTTCCTGTTGTATCTCCAGTCCAAGCTGCTCAATGAGTTCCATCACAAAATTAACTTTGTGATCCGGTACATTCAGTATGATCTCTTTCATATGGCATTTCAGTTTATGAGTAATTATCGCTTATTATAGTAATTCAACGGTTTATATCCCAAATGGTGTATGCAATAAAACTACCATTCAGGAAAACCTGTTTCCCAAAAACCGTGGTCAGTTTGTACATGAGTTTGAACAGTATCTACATAAAAATTCATTAATGTACAATAAAGGCCGATTTATAACCTGACTACGAATCAGGCGATTAGAGGTAGAATCCAGCCTGATCTACGAAGCTTTAGCGTAGTTGATTCGGGTGTACAATTTAAAAGCTCCGATTTCTCAATGTGATCGAAGCTTTTTTGTATTTAATAGTTATGTAAAAAAGAAAAAAACCAGCATTGCGATTTCCGAAGGTGGTATTTGGTTTTCCCCATTGGGATGACGATCAGAAAAACCCTGATAAAAACAAAATTTAATCATTTGAAACAGCAAGCAATTCTGGAAATACTTCAGAAAGTCAAAAGTTCATTTTGATTTACACTCTCCTTTCAAAACTTTGGACAACATCACAAAACCAAACCCAAAACCAAAAAATGCATTTTTGGTACGATGAGCGTAACCTGCCGGTACAAATCGGCGATAACGAATACCGTTATACCGCGAAGCCTGTCCTGCCTGTCCCGATCTTCGGGGAGCGAAAGCGAAGGGGGCAACGCTACTACAAAAAAGTGGGCACAGTTGAAGAATATTACATCATGGACGCCAACCTGATCGCAGGCGTATTTTCCAACAAAGGCTACGGATTCAAACACTTGATCTATTGTGATTATTGATTGTGATTCTTATATATTGAGTTATAACAGCAGATAAATTATTTTTTACAGGTAAAGAGATGATTACAAAAAATAAAATAAACCGACAGGCAAAAGCCCTTCTTGAATTGTACAAAACCCTGCCTGAAAAAACCCGATTAGAGATAAAAAAGTTGATTTTGGAGGATGATATATCATTTGAAGAGATGGAAGAATCATCCGGGCTGACCAAACTCTCTGAAGAATCACTCAAAGAGTTGTGGGATAATCCGGAAAACGAACATTGGGATGAGTTTTTCAAACAAAAGGGATATGTATAAACAGGGAGATATCATTATTGTACCTTATCCCTTTTCAGATGATCTCAAAAAGTATAAATACCGCCCGGCAGTCATTATCTCAAATAAAAAGTCCAATGACCTGGATGAAGATGTTTTAATTTGTCCGATTACAAGTACGATCCGTGAAAATGAGTTTTCTTACCAGCTAAAAGAAAAAGATACAAAGGAAGCCCTGCCGGTACAATCTGAAGTGCGATGTAATAAAATTGTGACGATCAGAAAATCCCTGATAAAAACAAAATTTAATCATTTGAAACAGCAAGCGATTCTGGAAATACTTCAGAAAGTCAAAAGTTCATTTTGATTTACACTCTCCTTTCAAAACTTTGGGCAGCATCACAAATTCAAACTCAAAATTGCATTTTTGGTACGATGAACGTAACCTGCCTGTACATATCGGCGATAACGAATATCGTTATACGGCGGGAGTCTTTGCCAAACTTCAGGGCGGGTAAGCGTAGGGGCAAGCGATTCTAATAAGAGATAACGGTATCGAAGAGTATAACATCAGGGACAGGGCATTGATGCTGTGCGCATTTTCAGTGAGAGAGGTCGTCTGATGGTGTTCAATCACAGAAAATGCCTGATATTATTCTTCAGGATTTAAGCTGATTTTTTCAGGGAAAAAAGTCATAAATATCCTTTCTGTGGGCTACTCTTGCCATTTCAACCGTTTCGCCATGGATATACAGGCCGATGCGGTAGTTCCCGGCACGCAGTCGGTATGCATCTTTCTCTCCCTTCAGGCGCTTCAGGCCGGTTACGTTGTGCAGTGTTGGCGCTTCTTCTAATTTAAGAATTGCATTTTTAATGGTTTGCCGGGCCTTATTGTCTTTTAATTTGTCCAGGTCTTTGCTGAACTTTTCAAGAAAAACAACCTTCATTTACCGGCAAGTTTTTTCATCACTGATTCCCTTGATACGGTTTTTGCGCGGTCAGACTTTTTCATCAGCATAGTAAGGCCCAGGTCCTCAATATCTTCTTCAGAAAGGCTTTTGGATTCAAGACCCATTTTTTCGACCAGTTCTTTAACAAGCTTCAGGTCACTTTGGCTTTTACTTTTTATGATAAGTGCGTCCATCGAATATTTACTTTTTTGAAAGCTTTTTCAATATACAACGCTTGCTGTCTGAAAACAATTGCAGCATGGTTGCGACGAACCGGTGTATTATCCGAATCTACTCTGAACCGAAGTATCGATGTATGAAGAATAGACAGCAGATTAACCGAAGTGTGCATAACCATTTCCGTTCCGGTAGAGCTGCTGAGCCTGGCTGAAATGTGGATATGGACCGGAACAACCTACGGCGGGCACACCTGGAACCTGACCCAGGGAGGCGATAAAACCCTGGCCCTGCACCGCACGCAGGTGGATTGCGCCGCCGGATGCTCCAAACCGGCAGACTGGGCCACCGCCCCGCGCGCCTTATGCCCGGTACTTTTACTACGATGCAAACGGCAACCTGATTATCGACAAGCACAAGGGGATAGCAGCAAATAACAACCGCGGTTTGCATTTTTGGTACGATGAACGTAATCTCCCAGTACAAATCGGCGATAACGAATACTGTTAAACAGCGGGAGCCTGTCCTGCCTGTCCCGACCTTCGGGGAGCGAGAGCGAAGAAGACAGCGGTATTACAAAGAAGTATTCGGCAAAGAAGAATATTACCTGCTGGATGCAGCTACGTTGAAATTTTTCTTACTTTCCAGCTTTTTGGATCTCTTGATGTATTCAGAACAGCATGCACGACTACCATCTTGCGTTCTTCATGAATGGTGAAATGAATCATATATGGATATTTTTTTAATGGCAGACAGCGTACATTTTCGTAGCGAACCTGGTAAAATGGGTTCGTTTGTAATTTCTTGAAGCGGGCTTTAACTGCAATGTGAAACTCTTTTCCTAACCCGGTTTGCTGTTCATTATACCAATCAATGCCCTCCTGAATATCCTCACCGGCTTCCGGTTCAATTCGGATGGTAAAATTCATGATTCAAACTTGAAACTATCTTTTACCTCTTCCCAATCCAGGAGTCGGCCGGGTTTCATGTCGGACTTTCGAATACGCTCCCGTACTATCTCCATGTGTTCTTCCGGGATTTCCGGTTCATCAGATACTTCCAGCCCTAACTGTTCGATAAGCTTCATCACAAAATCGACCTTATGATCCGGAATTTTTAGTGTGATTTCTTTCATTAGAAATGATATTCTGTTAAAGGTATTAACTATAATAAATAATAAACGCTAAAGAGTACAATTCATTTCTTTGAAAGAAGATATCCTTCTGGTCCATCTCACATTTCCCAAGCAAACCATTTATCATCGGTACGATTGATCAAAACGTCTTCCTCGCCTCGCTCTGCTTTTCGCCTCACGAATCAGAGGCCATTTAATCATTATTCAGGCGATTAATCCTTCAAAAAAAGAAAAAATTTCCGGCCTTTGATTTCTGAAAGCGTTTCAGGATTTTGCTTACCGCAGGCGATGTTTGTAAAAACGTACCGGTCATCTGTTGGATAAATAATATTTTTATTCGTTCTTAGATACGAAAAGTGTATCTTTGTCGTACTTGTATTACATGTAAACAAATTCTGATAAGATGCCAATTACCGTACGTTTAGGAGAGGCTGTAGAAAAACGGCTTGATGAACTGGCCAGGCTCACCGGGCGCACCAAAACCTATTATATCCGCCAGGCGCTGGAAGAAAAGCTGGACGAAATGGAAGATTTATATACCGCTGAACACCGGCTTGAACAGCCTGAAGGCGAACACTGGAGCCTGGAACAGTTAGAACGTGGCGATGACCTGGAAGGTTGAATTTGATAACCGCGCCCGCAAAGAACTCCGAAAGTTAGACCTGCAATCCCAGGATCGGATTCTGGAATGGCTGCGCGGAACCCTGGCCACTGACGAAGACCCGCGAAGAACCGGTACCTCACTGAAAGGTCGAATGAAAGGCTTATGGCGCTACCGGGTAGGCGATTTCCGGATCATCAGCCAAATTCAGGATGAAAACGTTGTAATCCTGGTTGTTCGCATTGGGCATCGCCGGGACATTTATGAAGACATGTAGTTTTTCCCCGGCTTACTTTTCCTGAAGATTTCGCCTCCCTCGCCCCGCTCTGCTTATCGCCTTCACGAATCAGAGGCCGGGGCTTTCTATTTTAGGTTATGAGTTACTTAAAAATGAAAATGATTACCGGCATTGCGATTTCTGAAGGTGGTGTTTGATTTTTTGACCGGCATGTGCGATGGGTGTAAAAAACGCTCCGATGAGATTTTAGTAAACAGTTTAAAAAGTGATGGGTCATCGTTTTTTACATCGCATAGCCGGGCAAGAAACCCCACTGCAAGAAATCCCAGTCGGTGGGTTTTTCCAAAAGGGACACCTTTGGCGGGACACTTTTCCCCAGTGAAAAGTGTCAGAAAGTTATACTGGTTCAGACCTTTCTTTGGGCATCATCACAATTCCAAGCCCAAAAATTGCTTTTTTACCATGATGAACGTAACCTGCCTGTACAAATCGGTGATAACAAATAACGAGTGGAACTCATTTTTTGAATCCTCCGGTTGGCGGAAAATCTCCTTAAAACCAGCTGCATCCGGTGTGAAATCCGGTTAATTCGCAGATGCCCCGCTAATCGTGTTACCAAAAAACACACCATTCATCAGCAGTTTATTCGTTCCAAACCAAAATGCCCTGAATGCCGGGTTGTCGATATAACTGATCACATTCCCGTTGCCATGCCTGCTGATAATTATTGAAGCAGTTTCTGAAATCAATTCAAGGTTTTGATCTGAAATATAGCCGCTTGCGAGCGGATCATCTGTATATCGTAACGGAGTTGCATATGGATTTTCAGCGATTTCAAGAAACGTATTCGAATTTCTGAAAATCGTCAGATGCTCCCGGCTGTAACCGTATGCGATCGGATGTGTAACATCCAGTTTGGCATTAAATATTGAACCTCCGATTACCTGGGCTCCGCGATCATAGAAGAGATTGGCATAAACTCCTGAAGCAGTTGTTTCATAGATACTTTCACGATCCACAAGTTCAATGTTTGCAAGATCCTGGTTAATACCCCAGTTCACTGCGTTTTTATTCAAAATAAGCGTACCTCCATTACGAACCCAGCGCTTTATTTGCTCTGTATCCCTGTCAGTCAGATCATTGTAAAAACCCTGAACCATTATCAAAACATTGTATCGGTCAAGATCAACACGGCTCAGCCTGTGTTTATCGATAATACTGATTGGCATGTGAAACCTCTGATCGAACAAGTGCCAGATTTCACCAACATCATTTCCTCTTATTCCCGCTCCTCCAAGTATTGCTGTTTTGGGTTTTTCGAGATTTATAAAGCTGGGGCTTCCAAGATCAATTCCGGATGGGTTCAGGCCGGTACCTACGCTGTAGATATCCACGCCATCCTCTTTGGCAGCTTGCTGCAAAATTCTGTAGATCTTAGTCTCATTAACATCCTGAGTGCCAAGTGAAACAAGAATGGTTCCATAACTGAAATTTTTAACTCCCTGAAGTGTAACGGCTTCAAACTCAGCTGTGGAAACTTTTGTCCGCACGCCCTCTTTCTGTAAACGGTACAAAGTTCGGGGTGTATAATACTCATTCCATTCAAACAGGTAAGCATAATCACTTCTGCCGCCAATAATTCTGCCTTCCGGAAACTCAGGCTTTTCGATTTTGTCACCTAACAATGAGTTTGCAAACTGGCTTTGATTCAGCTCAGCAAACGGCAGGTTAAACGCATAGGGCAGGGTCCATGTGGAAACATCGTAAAAAAGAGTATCAGGAAACTCTGTGCGCCGTTCAAAAATTGCTTCTATAAATTTAAACTGAGTTTGTTCGGCAGGAATTACAATAGCCTGATCTTTCTTAAACTGGTACCCGTCAAATTCAACATCACGTGCCAGATTGTACATTTCAATATCGTGGAAGGATAGAAGGTCAGCTAAATGCCAGGTCTTTGTCTTGTCTTTAAAGTCACCCACAATAATTCCCTTTACAGACGAAGCAGAGGCCTCCTGAGCCGCTTCACGATAAAATAAGCGCATGTGATCATGTAACTCCTCGCGAAGCTCTACAGAGCCTTTTACTGTAGAAAATGAAGTGGTTAACTGATTCTTGATGGTATATGGAAATTCTACCACACCATGTATACTTTCCTGCGCATGTCCTCTTGAACTTGCCTGTTCAAACAAAATACCAATCGAACCAAAAATATCCGGATACGTAGATCCTTTACCGTAGTAAAAATCATCGAAGCGTTCCCGGGTATAGTAGAGTTCCTGCATCTCATCAAGTGCTTCGGCGTGATATTCAGCTATAGCCATCGTTAAATCCTGATTTCGCTGAGGCGTTAACGGGTGTGTTCGTGAAGGTACACCGGGCTGGAAAAAGTAAGTGGCATCCGTGCCCATTTCGTGATGATCGGTGAGTACATTAGGCAGCCATTTGTGAAACATATTGATGCGACCGCGGCTTGACGGATGCTGAACCGGCATCCAGTCGCGGTTCAGGTCAAACCAGTAATGATTGGTTCGTCCGCCGGGCCAAACTTCATTATACTCTCTGTCACCCCGGTCAGTAACCGTGCCGTGTAAACTTTTATGCTGATTAACCCAGGTCGAAAATCGCTGCAGCCCGTCGGGATTCAGGCTTGGATCGATCAGAATTACAGAATTTTGAAGAATTTCTTCCACTTCCGGTCCCTGTGCGGCTGCCAGGTAGTAAGCCATTAATGGAGCTGCGTTTGAACCGCTTGGCTCATTTCCGTGAACACTGTAACCCAGGTTTATGATTACCGGCATTGTGCTGATATCAAGATCACCGGATTGGGAAGGATCTTTCAGCAGATGATGGTTTTCTCTGATTCTTTCTATTGAATTGTGATTTTCAGGCGAAGTCACAGTCAGCATCACCAGGGGACGGTCTTCATATGTGTAAGCATATTCATAATATTCAACCCGGTGGGATGCTTCCGCCACAGCCCGCATGTAATACACAAGCTTATCGTGAGTGATATGCCAGGTGCCTATCTCGTGACCAATTATTTCAGCCGGAGTGGGAATATCAGAATCATATTCAATATCCTGAGGCAGATAGTATTCGAGAGATGGTTCAATATCCTGTGCTGCAAGGGATGTTGAAAACGAAAAAACGATAAGAAAAGGTAGCAGATATAATTTCATCTTTTATGGATTTATTAATTAGAACAAAAACGGGTGTTGCTTATAAGGCTGTTAACGCTTAAAACATAATTAACGAAATTGAAAAAATCTGTGAATTATCTATAAACTGATGTATCAAATAAAAAAGGGAGAGCGGTTAACTCTCCCTTTCCTGATCATAAATATAAGTTTAGAATCTGAATTCAGCCGCTACTGTTGAATGGCGCGGCATTTCCTCACGCGGCAGTACATATACTTTGCTGCCGGTTTTTCTGCCTTTTATAGCCAGCCAATTCATCAGGTCAACATCACCATTACTTGGCCGGTCGGTAAAGTGCACCTGGTGCGATTCAGGATCATAATGTCCCCACCGTACTTCACCTTTTGAAATGAATATTGTATCTGACTTACCCATTACGGTAGCTTCAACTATTTCAGCCATATTATTTGAAACTCTGTCGCTGTTCGACTCTGAGAATTGTTCCAGAGAGTTATACATGTCTTTCAGGAAGTATCGTTTAATTTCAGTCCAGCCCAGGTCTTTAAGCTGATTATCATTCAGCTCATCAGGATTGGAATCAATCGAATCAGTGAGAGTTCTTTTATAGCCGTTTATCGTTTTATAGAATGCGATATTATCTTCTAGCCCGACCAGGATCAGCGGCTCGCTATATTTATTCATTACAGAGGTGATCTGTTTTTCGAGCTCGCGGAAATATTGTTCGGCAATTACCCGTTTCACTTCGCCGCCTGAACCATGGCCAAAGAACATGGCTTCCTTACCATCGGCACCGGTATGGTACTGGAGCTCTTTTTCGGGTGTAACCTCCAGGTACTCATCGAGAGAAGTTGTCGCATCTTCAGGAGTGATATCAAAAACTTCATTTCGGGTACAGTGCAAGAGCCGGGCTTTTTTTCTGCTCACGGCAAGCACACTAAACGTACCATCAAGGCTAAGCATCGGCAGTAGGGGAGTGATCAAAAAAGACTCATTTATGTATGCTTTCTCTTCAACCGGGTAAGGCAGATGAAAGTATTCGAAATAATCATTGCTTATATAAACCGCAAGACCCTCATCCTGATGTGACCAAAACAACGGCTTAGCCAACAGATCAGTTGCAGGTTTCAACAGCTTGCTTATTTCTTTCTCTTTCAGGCCTTTATCTTTTAGTTTTTCAGTGGTTTGGGTAAGAAGATTTTTAAAGCGAATTGAATTTTGTTTTACTTCTTCTCCTTTTTTATGGGTTGATAATGTTATTGAGATGAGTAGTTTACCATCAATATTCAGGATCTGGTCAACTTTTTTTTCACTTACCATGTAGTACCTCTTGGATTGAAGTTAAAGTTTCATGTCAGATCGATCAGAACTGCATGTCTTAGTTTAAGCAGGTAAGTTTTTGATCGCTGTTTTGTAAAGCAATTAATGTGTCTACCTGCTTCTATAATAATAAAAAAAAGTTTGCTATAATTGTTCCGTTTTAATCATAACAGTATGTAAAAAATGAATGTTAATTGGTCAGGAATCAGAAAGAGTTTAGGCCCGGGTCTGATAATGGCTGTTGCTGCGATTGGTGTTTCACATCTTGTGCAGTCAACGAGGGCAGGAGCCGAGTTTGGTTTTGCTTTACTCTGGGCGGTTATTCTGGCAAATATTTTTAAATATCCTTTTCTGGAATTTGGACCGCGATATGCTATTGCTACAGGTAATAATATGGTGCAGGGATACAAGAAACTTGCCGGTTGGGCAATTTGGGTTTTTATAATATTCACTGTTGGTACTGTTTTCGCTATACAGGCAGCAGTTACCATAGTAACGGCTAGCCTTGCAAATCATCTTACCGGGCTTGAGTTGTCAACACAGCTCTGGAGTGTAATTATTCTTGGTATATGTTTTTTGATACTGTTGAGAGGCAGTTACTCGATTCTTGACGGAGCTGTAAAGTTTTTTATGGTTGTTTTGGCTGTTTCAACAATTGTAGCATTATCTGTAGCACTGTACAACGGAGAACATCATACAGTTACTGAAGTGGTTCCGCCTGAAATATGGACAGTTTCGGGCGTAGCATTTTTGATCGCTTTGATGGGGTGGATGCCAATTCCGATTGACGCATCTGTATGGCACAGCATCTGGACCCTTGAGCGCGAAAAACAAACAGGATATAAACCAAAGCTGAAAGAGTCGTTGTTTGATTTTAATGTTGGTTACATAGGAGCGGCATTTTTTGCAGTTGCCTTTCTGATTTTAGGCGCATTGGTTATGTATGGTTCTGGTGCTTCTTATGCAGAAAGTGCAGCAGGTTTTTCGCAGCAGCTTGTGGAACTGTACACACTTTCGTTGGGGGAGTGGGCTTATTTCATCATCATAATATGTGCTTTTACTACAATGTTCAGCACAACTTTTACGGTAACAGATACCTACCCAAGAGTATTTAATGAAATAATCGGGGTATTCAATACGTCATACAATGAGCAGGAAAAGAAACGTTATTATCCATGGCTGCTTGCGGGTACTTGTATCTGTTCATTGCTATTTTTGCTATTAATGGGAGACAGGTTTCGATTTCTGATTGATCTCGCAACCACACTATCTTTTTTAATAGCGCCCGTGTTAGCTTATATTAATTTCAAGTTGATATTTCATCCGGAGGTTGCTCCTGAATACAGACCTGCTCCCTGGCTGAAATGGCTTGCAATTTCAGGAATCATATTTTTAACAGCATTTTCATTGTTCTACATCTATTTTCAGATTCGATTTTAGCCATTTCCATATGCGATATTTTGCGATAGCAATTTTTTTCACTTTATTCGGAGTTCAGGATCTCTTCTCTCAGGTTTACAGTACACAGTATCGGTTACCGGATTTAGACTGGCAGCAAATTCAAACCGAACGGTTCAGAGTGATTTATCCGGCAGATTACCGCGAGATTGCTGAGCAGTCGCTACGTATTCTTGAGAAAGATTATGATGATATTCAAAAACTTGTTGGCGGTTCATTACGCGACTTTCCTTTTATATTGAATCCGCAAAACGACAGGTCGAACGGTTTTGTGAGCCCCTTTAATTTCAGAAGTGAAGTTGAAATTGCTCCGATAAAGGGAAAAGCTCTTAATCCGCAATCGGGCTCATGGCTCGAATCGGTATTACCTCATGAACTGGTACATGCTTTGCATTTAAGCAACAGTAATCCAAACACGATTACCGGCAGTTTAGGAATTTTTTCAAAAGATATTGAGCGTTCAATTCATACAGCAGCTCCTTTGGGAGTACTGGAAGGAATAGCCGTTCACCACGAAAGTCATAATACCATGCCACAATCGGGGCGGGGTAATTATCCGTACTTCAATAATCAGTTTAATGCACTTTTGAATACACCGGATGAATGGTCAGTTGGGCAGCTTTTTCATATATCAACCTACACTACCCCTTTCAACAGGCACTACGTTGGTGGATACAAATTTATATACTGGCTGCAGGAAACCTACGGTGACGATGTTACAAGGAAAGCAATTGAACGCCATCATAAACGACCGGAAATGGGTTTCGGATTTGCACTCAGAGAAGTAACCGGAAAAAGAGCTTCAGAGCTATACAATGATTTTTCTGAAGCCGCCCATGCAAAAGAAAGGGAAAGGCTCGAAGAGCTTGGCCAATCAACGGATGTAAACCGAAAAGAAATAGAACTTAAAGCATCATGCAGAAATGCAAGCAAACCGATCTGGATAAGCGAATCAGAAATACTTTTTTATTCATCATCTTGTAACCGGACGGCAGGCTTTTTTACTCATTCATTTGATGATAACAGAACCCGGCAACTGTACCGTGTAAGTATAACCGGTGACCGCATTTATGATTACAACCCGGAAACTGGAAATGTGGTTTACTCCCGTTATCATGCAGATTCGAAATATGATAATGTGTTCAGGTCAGACATTCATATTCTGAACGTCGAAACCGGCAGAAGTGAGAGGCTCTCTAAAAATGCAAGGCTGATCTCACCTCAATTCAATGGTGATACAATTTATGCTCTGCAAACTATAGATCAGCGGCAGCAGCTTGTGAAAGTTGATCGCGATTCTGGCGAGCCGTCTGAAACGTATCCGATGGATGAAAACAGTTCTGTAATTGAAATCGACTTTAATCCTGTCAATAGTTATCAGGCAGCACTGCTTGGAAGAAAACATGGAGTTCAGGGGATATGGATTGAAACATTACCGCTTACTGACAAACTCTTTGATCGTGATCCAGATATTGTTTTTGCAAAAAGTTCAGTATTCGACCCAGAGTGGCATCCGTCAGGTGATAAACTGCTATTTGCTTCAGATAAAAACGGTACGTTAAATCTATACGAATATGATGTAGCCAGTGATAATATTTCAATGGTTACCCGGTCATTATACAATGCCTTTGAAGGTTCTTTCTCACCCGATGGCGAAACGCTGGCTTACATCGGGCAGACAAGAAATGAACAGCTGCCATATTTAATTGAAAGGGAAAGCCTGTTATATGAAGAACTTGAGCAGGACCAATGGGGAATGGATGAAACAGTTTCAGCATTAATCGACAGACCATTACTTAACAGGGATACTGAAGTTGACGAATCTGACTGGGTGTACAGTGAATACAGAACCGGGAGCCGATGGTTGGTTCCAAGATACCGGGCCCCCATAATTCGCTCAATTTCCAGCGATATTGATCGCCCCGGATTAAGCCTTGCAAGTGTAGATCAGCTAAACAGCCATGCTTATTATGCGACAGCAACAATGTTTTCTGGCCGCTTCTGGTATGATATCGAGTATCAAAACAGATCTTTTTATCCGGGATTTAATGTCAGTGTTTTTGATCAGCCGAATCTCACTACTTTCAGGCAATCGTTTCAGGATCAGACTTTCCTCTTCAGAACTATTTTGCAGGAGAGAGGTGCAAAAGTTTCAATTCCCTTCAGATACCGGTTTGAACAAAATGTTCGA
>SL_3KL_010_SEDDRAFT_10004163_pt1 | contig 13078 bp, 15 predicted proteins | sample SodLakKL_010_SED_2_FD_10381 | JGI IMG/M metagenome (IMG submission 10381)
ACCGCCCTTCCCGCCATGCCGGTGTAGATGTCGTGATTCTCTATGCGGCAACCGTAATCCCGCATCACCTTCTCATCCTCATCGGATAGGAGAGGGTAGGGGAAATCCATCCTCGCGTTGTAACGTCTATGCATCGACATACCATCATGGGATATGGCCCAGAGTCTTATGTCACGGGAGTCGATCTCATCCCAAACGTCACGGAACTTACTCAGAACCCATGAGCAAGTGGTCCCGAAGTCACCCATGTAGAATGCGATTATGATCGGACCATCCTTGACTGATTCGCTGAGACATAGCTCTCCGGAGGTGGATTCCAATCTGAAATCGGGTGCCTTCTGCCCCACCGCCTGCGGTTTGGGTCTGTACCATCCGATGGACATCTATCTCAAAGCTTCTTCCAATGACTTTAAGATATCCTCGACGTCGGGAAGGGTCTTGGGCACATCAGCCTTCCATTTGTATCTTATCACCCCGTCACGGTCCACAAGGAAGAACTCGCGATTGGTGAATCCTTTGGTGAGCGGTGCGTTCCTGACGATGGCGTCATACTTCACACTGACCTTCTGCCCTTCGTCGATGATATGCTCGAAGGGAGATTCCATGCGCTCTATCCATTTCCTATGGGTCTCCTTACCGTCGCTGTTTATGGGCATGAGACGGATGCCCAGTCTCTCAAAGTCATCCGCCCTTTCTATGAGTTTCATCATGAAATTGGTGCAGTTTATTCCGAAGGCGGCGAGATGGAAGTAAAGCAGCACAGGTCCCTCTTTGACCTCCTCATGGAGGTTGAAACCATCTCTCAAGGTGGTGTCGAGGGTGAAATCGGGAGCAACATCATTCACATCGGGGGCCGGGTCCATGTGTCTTCAATCGTGTGCCTTCGATTTAACTATTGTTGTAATCTCATTCATATACCGCTAATCAGATTTATTCCCCATGCCTCACCTGTTCGATATACGGAAGAGGGACAAGCTTTGGGGCGAGGAGAGGAAGGCACGCCAACCGATAGCGGACCTGATTGAGGCCCTCGGCCCCTCTAGCGGTGAGCATTGGCTGGACATAGGCGCCGGTAACGGTTATGTGACCATACCTCTGTTACATATGGGGTGCGATGTAACCGCCTTGGACATGGATGAGACGATGATATTCGACCTCATCGCCCGTACCCCTGACGACCTCCGGGGGAGACTGACGACCGCCATAGGGCAGGCCCCCCCATTGCCGCTGGGCGATGCCGAGGCCGATGCGGCGGTCATGGTGAACACCCTTCATGAGGTCGAAGACATGACCGACCTCGTCAATGAGATAAAACGGGTGTTGAAGTCCGGAGGCAGACTTCACATAGTGGAGCACAGAAAAGGGAGCGGCGTGGAGGGTCCGCCCGAGGAGGACAGGATAGAGCCTGAGGATGTCATGAGGATGTTCTCTGAACTGGAACTCTCATCCTCCAAGGGGATGGGCGCATATCATCACGTCTGTTTCATCCGCTGAAACCACGCTTCCTCGCCCAGTACCCCAGGAGGGGAGGCAGGATGAGCAGACTGATCACCATCGCGCCGCACACGGACGCCATCATCATCACTCCGAACTCGGCGATGGGACGGATGGAGAAGAACCCGAGGACCCCGAACGACAGGGCGGTGGTCAGGGCGCCCCCCAATACTCCCCTCCCCGTATCCTGTACGGCCAATGATGCCGCACCTGTTATGCCCCTGTGACCCACTTCATTGGCGAAACGGTTGGTTATGTGTATGCCATAGTCCACTCCCAGACCGACGGTCAGAGCTCCCACGGTCATCGTTATGGGGTTCAATGAGATATCCAACAGGAAGAGGGAACCCCAGATCCAGATTATGGTCAGAGCCGATGGAAGCAACGCAAGGACTCCCAGCATCGCCCCCCTGCCCATCGCCATCATTATGACGCATACTATCGCCAGCGCCATGGCCAAAGTGACCATCAAGGAGTGGAGTTGCGCGTCACGTATGGTGTCAACGATATCCACCACTTTGAGTTGGCTACCGGTGATCATCGTCTCATAGCCCTCCTCCTCCAAAATGGCCATGCTTTCCCTGAGGAGTGTGGTCATCTCGATGATCGAGGCTTCATCGAGATGGTCCTGGACTTCGATGGATACACGCAACAGTTCGGTGCTGGAGTTGAAATATTTCATGAACTCCAAACTCATATCCGGATTAACCATGACCGTTCCTAGGAGCTCTTCCAGATAGCTTGCGTTCGCCCCGCCCAGGTATCTCCCGTCCTCGGGATCGAAGTGCGTGGTGTAAAGGGCAGCGAAGGACGGGTCGTACCGTGGATCGCCCGTCAGGGACTGGTTGCCCCATGTGCGCATTACGCTGAATACGGATTCGATACGGTTCAAACCCCCGGTCTCTATTATGAAAGGATTGCCCTCCAATGAGTCCAGGTAATCCTGCATCGTTTGCATGAACTCCGGGTCCGTGAACTCACCATAAACAAGGACCTGCACCCTCATGAGTCCAGTGCTTTGGAAGTTATCGTCGATGTAATGAGCGACCTTCTCGGATTCCGAGCCTTGTGGTATGAACTCCTGGACATCGAAATTTATGTTCACGTTCACGGCGGCCACAGCCATACCTCCGCTGAGTATCAGAACGGTGACTGCGATGGCGCTTCCTTTTTTCCTTAAGGTGTTGTCCAAGGATACAAGCATCCCCCTCATGAGGCTCGACCCCTCCCTCCCCTCATGGATGCCGCCCCCCATCCTCTCCTTGATGGTCAGGTAACTCGGTATGAGGAAAATCATGACCAAGAATGCGCTGAAGATCCCCAGTGCATTCAGTATCCCGAATTGAATGATCCCTTCCATGTCAGAAAGGATGTTGGAGAGGTACGCGATACATGTCGTGACGGTGGCCAACAGTATGGCGGCCCCGACGGTCCTCAACATCCTGTGCAGATTGATCGCATGATCCTCCGATCCCTTTCTTTCATCACGGTATCCCAGGATCATATGGATGGCGTAATCCATCCCCATTCCGAGGACTATGAACGGGACTGCCAAGGACAAGGGGCTGAATACCATGCCCATGGCCGCACCCGCTCCATACACCCATAGGATGGCTGCCATTATCCCGGCCACAGACACGATCACCTGGCCCGGTTCCCGGAGAACCACCCAGAGCATCATGATCAAGACCAATGCGGCCAAGGGGAATAGTTTGCCGAGGTCGTTGACTGCGGCCTCCTCGATGTCGCGGTCTATTATACGGTTGCCCATGATCGAGAAGCTGACGGTCTCCGTTCCGGCGGTATCGGCCATATCGGACAAAAGGAGCTCTATCTCCAGTGTCGTGAACTCCTGCGTTGTGAGGGAACGATCGATATTTATCTGTGTCAATGAGGCACTGGCATTGACCGGCGTCAAGAGAAACTGAAGGTCGTCTGAGAAGAGACGTATGAGGTTCTCCCGGTACTCCTCGGGTATGACGACGTTCGTTAGCAGACTGTTCAACGCCTTGTGGATCGTGAAAGTGAGGCCGGTCTCGGAAGATATGAACCTGATGAGGTTGTCCCAGGTCGCGGGCGGACTCATAGTCACATTGCCCTCTGAATCAAGCACCGGTTCTCCCGTCACAGGGTCGTATACCGGCTCCAGATCCAGCTCCATACTCTCCCATTTATCTGGAAAGGGTATGACAAGCTCATAGAACATCGCTATGGTGAGCATATTGACCGGGCTGATGATCGATATGCCCGGCATGACCGGCCTGACCAGGACATCATTTAGCCTCTCATCCTCTGCCAGAGAGCGTTCGAACTGCAGAACCGTGATGAACTGGTCCTTTCTCAGATTCCCCTCGAGTATCCCGGCATCGGGGTCGTTGGGGCTCCAATGGTATTCCGTTAGGAGGCCGACAGTGTGGCTGACACTGAAGTCTTCGTTGACGATTCTCTCCGCCTCCTTGACATCGGTATCCGGTTGGAACTGGTCCACGGTGAACAATTGGTCTATGCCGTTCACGGCGACGGAAAGCCCAGCCGCACCAGTCAACAGTCCAAGGACTATGATGACCGCTAAAGGTCTCCTCATCGTGATGGAATGGATATGGTTGAGCGTCCTCATGCGAAAAGAACCTTCCATTCATTCACTGGGCGGGTTTTAATAACTTCGCGGTCGATTAAGGGGAGTGATCCACGATTCAACCTTATTCAGTGAGTCCCAGGGACTCAAGCCGCAAATCCTGTTGCCCATCGTCGCCCTCCTCATCGCCGTGTCGGCATACCTGTTCATGGAGCAACTGATCGCAGGCAACCCCGTCGGTGACGCTCCAGTCAGCAACGAGGNNCTGGTACTTGTGGTCCTTTTCACCGGGATACTGATGCCCGCCTTCCTCTTTTCCCTGAAACTCCGGACGGTTGTGGATCAGGGGGCGGTACGTGTCAGTTTATTCCCCATGAAGCGTCTGGTCATACCCTTGGAGGATGTGCAGGCCTTCGGGGTGAAAAGATATGACTGGTTGCGGGATTACGGCGGCTTCGGGTTGAGGTTCAACTCCGAGGGTTGGGCGTACATAATGCAAGGGGACACCGGTGTCCAGATACAACGCCGGGATGGAACCAGGGTCCTGATAGGGTCAGCGGATGCCGAGGGCTTCATCCAAGCCCTGAGAATAGCAAGCGGTATGACGGAATCATCGGAACAGCGCAGACGATAGTCAGCCGAGATAGGCGATCCCGTAGTAAGCGAGTGGAGTGACGATTATCGCCCAGGCGATTATGCTGAAGGCCATCCAGGCCAATGTCCTCTTCGCATCGGTACCCAGTGTCAATATTATGACGATGGCCAGATGGGTCCCGATGCTGGCCGGGGCGGTCAGGGCGGCCACCGGCAGACCGTAACGTCCCCATATCCTCTGGAACCTATCGAATCCCCTTGAACCGCCGCCATCTGGATAGCGGGACTCGTACCATGTTCTGACCTTCTCGAAGAACGCGACTATCGCCAGTAACGGGATAAAATTCCCTAGAACCGCAGCGATGGCGGTTAGCACCGGGTCCAGGCCCATGGCCAAGCCCATGGGGATCGCAATCCATATCTCCAACAGAGGAGTGGCGGCGACGATGAATACGGCCGCCATCATGAGCAAAGTCTCCTGCACCATAGACGACACACCTATGCCATATCACCGGGGTAGTGGTGGGGCCGCCCGGATTTGAACCGGAGTCAGTGGCTCCCAAAGCCACAAGGATACCAAGCTACCCCACGGCCCCATCGTATGAACCTGTCAATCCTGGTTACGGCTATAAACATTGCCCTACTCGGAGAGTATGTCCATGGTCGCCAACTCCACCGCTTCGGAACTGGTCAGCTCAGGGACCCAACCTATCTTCTCCAGTTTCTTGCTGGACAGGAGCATCTTACGTACGTCCCCCACCCACCCGCCTCCGTTAACTCCACCGGTCCATTTGAACTTGGTCCCTTTGAGCCCCATCTTATCGACGACGATGTTGGCGATGTCCTTGACGAAGGTCCAATCCCGGGAGCCGATGTTGTAAACCTCGACCAGTCCCTCGGCCTTCTCCGAACCGGTCATAATTCCGTTGACAGTGTCGCTCACGTGGATGTAGGATTTCGATGTCCCTGGTGCCGCCCCTAATATCTCCAACTCCTGGGGGTTCTCATGGAGTTTCCGTATGAAATCATGGAGGACGTTGTGAGTGCTCCGCGGGCCCACCACATTGGCGAATCTGAATATCACCGAACGCATCCCGTATTGATGGCTGTAGGCGGACACAATGGCCTCGCAGGCGAGTTTGGAGGCGCCATAGATGGATATGGGCAGCAGAGGCCCATAGTCCTCGGGAGTGGGCATCACGTCCACCTCACCGTAGACTGTGGACGTAGAGGCGAATATGAACTTAGGGACCCTCGCCTTACGGCAGGACTCCAACAACAGATAGGTGGCCAATACGTTCTGGTCGAAATGAGGGCGGGTGTCCGTAGAGCCTGACCTGACGTCGGGGTTGGCCGCAAGGTGATACACCGTATCAACGCCCCTGAGGAGTTCTGTGAGGTCGTCCTTGAGCAGGTCGAGGACGTGGAATTCGAAGCGGTCGTTGAGCTTGGCGTCGGCCAGGAAATCCTCCTTACCGGCGCTGAGGTTGTCTATACCTATGACTTTCATTCTCTTATCCAATAGGGAGTCCACGAGATGGCTTCCTATGAACCCCGCTGCTCCGGTGACCAACACGGTCCTTGTCATGGTTGTCATCTCAGATGCCCTCCTCCGATCCTATCCGCTCCGCCAATTTCCGTACTGCCAGTCCCCTATGGGAGATGGTGTTCTTCTCTTCCATCTCCAACTCGGAGAAGCTTCTCACCCCATCGGAACTGAATATGGGATCGAATCCGAACCCCTTGTCGCCCTGCGGGGCATCCAGAATGGATCCATGACAGGCGGCGCTGACGATGAAAGGTTCCCTTCCGGGGAGTTTGCAACCAATGCAGCACTCGAACCGGGCAGCTCTTTCCTTTACATCCCTCATGAGTTCCAGGATGCCTTGGTTGCCCAGTGTCTTGAGGGCATAGGCCGAATATACTCCCGGGAATCCTTTCAGGTGATCGATGAACAGGCCGGAATCATCGATTATGAACGAATCCTCGTTCATCATCAAATCCCTCAAGCCATGACCGACGACGTCTTCCAGGGCATCCGCCTGGATCTCATCATAGGGCACGGAGTCTTGGAAAACCTCCAAACCCAATCCCTCTAGGGCCTGAGCGTACTCGCGCATCTTTCCCGCATTGGAGGTTATAACCTTGATCCTCATGTATATCTGCCTCTCTTCTGTATGTCGTCGGCTTTGGCGACGACAGCCTTGCCGCCCGGGTTGTGGCGGAGATAGCTGGATAGCAGGGAATCGAATAACTCCGCCACCTCGGAATGGGCGGACATGAAAGCCCTCCTTAATAAATGGATGTCCACGCCCAGGTCCTCATCGCTGGCTGGCATGTTGCCCAGGGAGAAATCGATCAGGCATACCTCCTCCCCTTCCAAAATCATATTCGATGTGGTGAGGTCACCATGGCTTATACCAGAGGAATGAAGCCTGGCCAGTGCCAGTCCTATCTTCTCGCAAGCGGTACGGGCACCGGGCATGTCCCTTCCCAGGACATCCCTGAGTTTTGGACCCCTTATGAATTCCATCGTGATACTGGCCTCATGCATGTCTATGTCGTAGACATACGGGGTACGGACGCCGGCGATGCGCGCCTCGCGGAGAAGGCGGGCTTCCTTCCGTGTCCTTGCGTTACGCAGGGAACGGTCGAGTTCAGCATCCCGGTATCTCTTGGGGAGGCGGGTCTTCACTATGGCATCCATGTCCAGGTAATCAGTGCTGGACAACATCGCCTCCGCTCCCCTCTCGATGGTCCGCATGCGTCAAGAATCGGCTCTCCTATTATAACCCTTTGTCATTATAAACTCGATTCGATACAAAGCATTAATATCTCTGAGGTCTAAGCTCGGGAAGGTGATAATCTGAGATACACAATCACTGGAGACAACCTACAATATGTGAATATTGAGTTCTCGCCCGACGAGTCGATATACTCCGAGGCGGGGGCCATGGTCTATATGACTGGCAATGTGAGCATGCAGGCCAGCGCCCGCGGCGGTATCGGTCGCGGACTGAAACGCATGTTGACCGGCGAGAGTTTCTTCATAACCAACTACAAAACCACAGGAGGTAACGGTTTGGTAGGTCTGGGAGGCCATCTGCCGGGGAAGATTTACCCTATTGATGTCGGAGAGGGGAATTGGTTGGCTCAAAGGGACGCCTTCTTGTGTGCCGAGTCATCGGTCGAGATGGATCTCGCATTCCAGAAGAAGATGGGTTCCGTTATATTCGGCGGTGAGGGGCTGATCCTGCAAAAGTTCTATGGCAGTGGAACATGTTTCATCCACGCCGCTGGGGATTTCACCGTGGTGGATCTTGAGCCCGGACAGCAGTACAAGGTGTCGACCTCCCATGCTGTGGCCTGGGAGGATACGGTCAATTATGACATATCAAAATCCGGCTCCCTGAAGACCGCCCTGTTCTCAGGGGAGGGGTTGTTCGTCACCACACTGACGGGCCCGGGGAAGATCGTCCTGCAGTCCTTGTCTTTACAGGATTTGGCAGGGGCATTGTATCCGCTGATGCCAAAGCCATCCCGCAGGAGTCCCAACGTTACACTGGGCGGTAGGAACTGAGGATGAACAAGGGTCAAGGGCCAGGAAACTCCGGCCCTTGACCCGTGAAGGATGTGAACATATGGACGACACGAGGTCTGACAATCAAAGAGAGTTACAATTGAACAGCGCGTTATTCTTGGCCTTATATTTGGCCGTGATGGTACTGGGCATACTGGCGATACTTTTCGTGGCTGCGAACCTACATGCCGTCATCTACTGGTTCATAGTGATCCTAGTGGCATTGGCGGTTATGATGATAGTGCTGTCCGTACTCTCCATGTTCATCGCCATTCCCTTCTTCCTCTCCAAGGGGGAGGAGGTGCAGAGCGGGGATTACGACATGGACGATCATGAATATCCAGGCGAGGACCGCAGACAAGGTCGTATACGTTGATACGCCAGCTTTATCAACCCCCTACCCCTTTTTCCTCTCCGTGGAACGCATTCCCCTAGGATGCAAACCGATAGACGAGATGCTTGGCGGCGGTATCGAGAAAGGTTGTGTGACCATGTTCTACGGTGAGGCCGGTGCAGGCAAGACGAATGTCTGTCTACAATTGGCGAAAAACATGGCCCTCAGCGGTCGCAAGGTCGCTTATGTGGATACCGAAGGGGTGTCCATGGAAAGGTTGGGGCAGATCTCGGGTCCCGCGACCCCTGACGTCCTCAGGAACCTTCTGTTCTTCCAGGTGCATGATTTCGAAGAACAGGCCCGTTTCGTGGAGAATGCCGTGAGATTGGCGGAATCCAACAGCGATGTGGGAATGATCATAGTGGACTCCATGACGATGTATTATCGCCTGGGCGCCAGGGACGACATGCAAAAAGTCAGGAAATCCCTCATCATGCAGACGGAGAGACTGTTGAACGCCTCGAGACGCATGGACGTTCCGGTGGTGCTCACCTCCCAGGTGTACACTTCCATAGACACCGGGACCTTTGAGTTCCTCGGTGGCCACGTACTGCATCACAACGCCAAGACGATAATCAGATTGGACAAGGCCGGGACGAATCGACGCCGGGCGGTGGTCATGAAGCACCGAAGCATCCCCGAGGGGCGGTCGGCGGTCTTCAACATCAGCGAATCCGGTTTCGCATGTGATTGAGGTTCACAGGCCTTGTGGCCTCACCTTTTCCACGTCTCAGGATTTACGGGTGACCGCGAAATCCGCCAGGGCCAACAAGAAACGCTTATGGTCCGATTCCGGTAAGCAGTCCAATTTGTCCCTGGCGCACTTGGCATAACGCTGGGCCCGGTCCTTGGCGTACTCTATGCTCCCCAGGCTGTCTAGGATCTCTATGGCTCTCCTGACCTCCTCGTCACTGGCATCCGCCTTGCCGAGTATGGAGTTGAGCTCATCGAACAGTGGGTGCCCACGACCTCCTTTGCCCAGGGCGTTGATGACTATGGCGGTCCTCTTGCCGTTGCGGATGTCGCTACCGATGGGCTTCCCGGTGGTCTTCTCCTCTCCGGTGAGTCCAATGACATCGTCCCAGAGCTGGAAGGCTATGCCCAACAGGATGGCGTAGTCGTACATGTCGCACACCTGTTTCTCAGTACCGCCGCCGACGATCGCCCCTCCGGCGGCAGCCGCTGCGAAAAGCACGGATGTCTTCTTCTCCACCATCCCGATGTAGTCTTTGACGGTAATGCCTGGTTGGTTCTCGAAGTTGGTGTCGAGTTGCTGGCCCTCTGCCAGTGTCCAAACGCTTTGTGCGGTCAACTTCAGGAGTCGCCTGAGCTTATCATCGGAGACATCGACGTCAGCGAGTATCTCGAACGCCTTGGCGAACAGGGCGTCACCGGCGAGGATGGCGGTAGGCATGTCCCATTTCACATGTACCGCGGGAAACCCTCTGCGGGTGTCATCGTTGTCCATCAGGTCGTCGTGGACCAATGTGAAATTGTGGATCAACTCCAGAGCGGCACCGAACGGTGCCGCTTTCTTACCCTTTCCGCCCACGGCATCGGCGGTGACCATGGCGACCACAGGTCTCATCATCTTGCCGCCCGCCTGCGGATAGTGCCTAACGGCCTTCATCAGGTTATCTGGAACGCCATCTTTCAGATAGTTCACGATGTAAGGCTCTAGGTCCTTGGACCTCGATTTCAAGATTTCAATAATGTCCATCTGATTCAACCCCTATAGCCACTCTCTGCATTTACCTGTAATAATCTTCCTTCTTGAAGATATTTGCTCCACTGACGTGGAACCTGTCAACATCATCGCGGCTCTAAGCTCGTGGATTATGTCCAAAAGGCGATGCTCCACAGCATCAGCTGACTGCATGGCCTCCTTAAGGACCAGGTTCGCCGCCCCGGCGCAACATGCTCCCAGACTCAATGCCTTGGCCACATGCAGACCGTTGCGGATGCCGCCACTGGCGACCATCGGCAGTCCGACATCAGCCTCCATAACGGAGACTGGCGTCGGTATGCCCCAGTCGAAGAAGGAGCTGCCGATGCTCTCCCTGGCACGGTCCCCTGTGCTGCGAGCCCTATGGAGCTCGACAGCTGAGAAGCTCGTGCCTCCCATACCGGCCACGTCGATGGCCGCGACCCCGGCGCCCTTCAAACGCTCGGCGGTCTGTCGGGATATGCCGGCGCCCGTCTCTTTGGCCAGGACCTTGTGGCTGCGGCACACGTCCCTCATCCTGTCAAGACATCCTTTGGAACAAGTATCGCCCTCGGGTTGAACGACCTCCTGAAGGAAGTTCAGATGGATCGCCAGTGCATCGGCGCCTATCATATCCACGGCGTCTCCTATCTTCGATGAATCGAAAGCCTTCTTTCCGGGTTGATCGATCAGTTGAGGCGCTCCGATGTTGGCTATCACCAACGGCACGTCGTGATCCTTCACGACCTCGAAACTCCCCCTCTCCCCTCCTTCCAATGATGCACGTTGGCTACCGACGCCCATGCCTATCCCCAAACGGGAGCAGGCCTCGGCGATGTTGCCGTTGATCTTGACCGCTCCGGGGAACCCGCCGGTGATGGCCGTAACTATCAACGGGAATTCCAACTCCCTACCCAACACCCGGGTTTTGGTGTCGATATCGTCCATGTCGATCTCCGGAACGGCCTCATGGACCAGGATTATATCGTCCCAGTAACAGTAATCGGGCGAGACGCGCTCGCTGATGCATATGTTTATGTGATCCTCTTTTCGGTTGCCGATGTCGCTCATTTAGTCCAACTCCACCTTGGTTCCGACGACTTCATCCCCGCGCAGGGCCGCCTCAAGACGCCCCGGGACTCTGCCGTTTATTATCATACATGCCCCATCCGGACCGGCCATTTTCATCATGGCGGACAGTTTCTTCTTGATTCCTCCGGTGACATCCTTGACACGGACATGGAAACTCATATTGTCAAGGTCGGAGGGTCCGATGCAATCCACCAGCTTCGCTCCTGGTTCGGAGGGTTCGCGATCCATTATGCCGTCGACATCCGAAACGAAGATGACCCTTTCCGGCACCAGCTCCCGGGCCAGTGCCTCCATTATCTGGTCACCCGAACATATCGAGAAGCCCTGCAACTCATCCAAGGCCACATCCCCGAACATGACAGGGGATATGCCCATCTCCAGATATGACCGTATCCTGTCGAAATCGATTTCCACGATCTCCTTGTCCCGCATGACCACGCAGGCACTGGGCGGTAGCGAGACAGGACTAATGCCCGCGGATATCATGGCGTCGATAACCATCAGGTTCAACTGCCTGACGTCCCGGGACACGGTGGCAAGAGCATTGATCTGAGACTCGTACTTGAAACCGTCAGCAAGGCGATTATCATGGGCGACGATGTGTCCGAAACTACCGGCACCATGGACGACTACCACATCCTTACCGGAATCCGATATCTCCTTACAGAGTCTTACAAGAACCTCCTCATGGAGCGCCTGATACTGGGACTTGTCCGTTATCACACTTCCGCCCAGCTTGACGAGAATCATCAGATTCTCCGATTATGGGCGGCGTATAAAAACATAACGAAGGGCACATACGACAATCATCTAACCTTGGAGCCGCAGGAGCCGCAGAAAACGTATTCTGAAGGCACATCCCTGTCGCACTCGGGACACAGGCCCTCGTCCCTCCCATCCTCCGCAATCGGGGGTAAACCCTCCGCTGCCCTCCTGGCACGGTTGGCTAGTGCCAGTGCGGCATCCTCATCTCCTTCTTCAAGGGCCCTCTCGGCATCCGCCACCAATTCATCCACGCCGTCACCGCCCTTCGCCGTCGCCAAATTCATCATGAAACGTGCTTGGATGACGGACTCTGAAATCTTCGGCCGGGGTATGCTGTCGTCCATCGCCACCGCGTTGTCATTCATGAATGAGAACGGGGATTCCTCCCCTGGGTCCTTGGCCTTGAACATCTGCTTACGGGCGCAGTCGACAAGCTGCCTGACCTTGAAATCATCACCCCTTTCGAAGGCCAGCATGGCCATTTCCAATGATACCTCTGATTCACCGACCTCATAACCCTGGTTTTTGAGTGAGTCGGCTATGGCCTGGGCGGTGACGATGGAGTTGTACATGTCATCCCTTTCCAGTTTGGCGTCGATCCTTTCGTCGCGGTTTCTCTGGAAATACTTCAGTTGATAATAGACCCCTACCAGTACGATGACCGTGAAGAGAATGAACAATACGACCCTCAGTCCCAGGGAGATTTCCATCCAGTGTAGTTAGTTGAAGCAGCGTACTTATCGATTACGATTACATGCGCTATGAGAAGAAAAGGATGGAAAGTGGCTGACGGCGCCCCAAGGTTCCCATGCGCTCGCGCAACATAGTACCGCAAGGGACGCGGGCGGGCTTAACTACCGGGTTCGGAATGGGACCGGG
>SL_3KL_010_SEDDRAFT_10004164_pt1 | contig 13077 bp, 12 predicted proteins | sample SodLakKL_010_SED_2_FD_10381 | JGI IMG/M metagenome (IMG submission 10381)
TGCTGGCGGATGTGATCCCATGCTGGCGGATGTGATCCCGAATCGGTTGGATGTGGTCTCATACCGGTTGGATGTGGTCTCAGATGGGTGGATGCGTACCCTGCCGCAGTCAACCTTACCCGTTTGTCGCAATTAGCGGGGTGATCACCACTCGAATATGAGTCCGATGGTAGGCAAGACCTGGCCGGAGGTGTTGTCAAGCAGGTAGGTCTGGTAGTACTGCCGGTCCGGCCGGAACATCGGATTGTGGTCGGGACCTGCCGGTATGGGGCGGCCCTGCTCGTCGCGGCGAACATTCAGGAAGGGCTGCAGTTCGGCCGAGAAGGCGTAGACATTCTGCACGTCCAAATAGGCGGTGATGTTAAAGCGGTTGAAGAAGAAGCGTTTGTCGACACGGATATCCAGCTGGTGGAATGTGCCCAGGCGGTCTTCGCCCAGCCGGCTGAAATCGGGCAGGCCCTGGCTCTCGACATCCCAGACTTCCTGTCGGGATGAGCGTTCGATATCGAAGGGGGTAAACGGGGTTGGGCCGAGCAGCTGCCAGCGGAAGCCGACATCCCATCCACCCGAAAACTGTCGTCCCGCCGTAGCGGAGATGAGGTGCCGGTTATCCCATGCCGAGGGGGTATAGTTGCCGGCCCGGTCCTGGAACTCGCTCCAGAACAGGGTATAGGCGAGAATTCCGTAGAAATTGCGATAGAGTTTCTGCTGGGCGAGGAACTCGATCCCGTAGGTGCGTCCGCGTGAGGTGGAGGTGGCAGGTTCGTTGCCAATCACTCCGAAGTCGCTNCCCAGATTGGCAAGTGAGACTCCTTTTTCGGTGAGGAAGGGGTAGTCGCGGTACTGCTTGAGGAAGCCTTCGACGGAGTAGATCCTGCTTTCGCGCGCAAGATATTCGAATCCGGCGACAAAGTGGTTTGCACGGATGTAGGATACGTTGTTGTCGCGGTTGACCAGCCGGCCGTCATTGTCGCGGAAGCCCAGGAGGGTGTAGGGCGGGAGCTGGTAGTAAATGCCCGTATTGGCGTTGAAACTGAGGTTGCTGGTCAGGTACCAGGCCAGGGCGAACCGCGGGGAGAACTGATCCAGCAGGTTGTTGGTGGCGGAGGAGAAATTGGCGGCATCCATGCGGAAACCGGCCGAGAGGGAGAGCCGCCGGCCGAAATAGCTGGAGTTGGCCTGCGCGAAGATNCCCCACTGGTGGAGACGGAGTTCGGATTCGAAATCGATCACCCGGATTTCATCGGAACCGGGNAGGGATGTGAGATTGAACGAATCGGTGGTGTAGATGGCGTATTCATAATTGGCACCGAAGTTGAACTGGTAGGATGCCACATCGAACCGGTTTTCCAGCCGGACCTTGTTTTCGGTTTCTTCGGAAGTGTAGTCCAGGATCAGGTTATCGGGGGAGCTGTCGTCGTTGTCCCGATACTTGAAGGCACTGTTATTGAGTTTGTTGCGACTCAGAACTACCGTGGTTGTACGGTTGTTGCCGAAGTTTCGGTAGCGCAGTCCCCTGGTATAATTCCATTGCTCATTGACGGGAAGGTTGCCAAGGATATACTGCTGCTGCTCGGTTTCGTTGGCACTCGTGTTGAGGGAAAAATTGTCGATGGCACCAATGCCGATGAACGTGAAGTCATGGCTGGGTGCGGGACGATAACGAAAACGGAACTGCAGGGCATTGAATGTCGGCAGAAAGGGGAGTTCAAGCAGCTCAAACAGATACTGCAGGTAGGAGCGGCGGAAGGAGACGATGTAATCAGCCTTGTTGCCGATGGGGCCTTCCGCGGTGATGCCCAGGTCGCTGGCCCCGACTGTGGCAGTGAACCCGAATCTTTCGCCACCGTTTATCTGCCTGAGTTCCATGATCGAGCTGAGGGTGTTGCCCCTGCTGGCAGGGAAGGCGCTGGTGTAGAAATCAACTTCACGGATGAAATCGACGTTGATAAGCCCGACCGGTCCGCCCGAAGCCCCCTGGGTGGTGAAGTGGTTGATGGTCGGTACTTCGATATCGTCCAGGTAGAAGGTATTTTCGGCCGGGGAACCACCGCGTACAAGGATGTCGTTGCGGAAGCCGCCCACGCCGGTAGATACGCCCGGAAGCGATTGGATCACGCGGGATATGTCACGGTTGCCTCCGGGGGCACGTTCAATTTCGGAGCTGCTGATGGTGCGTTTCGAGACCGGGCTTTCCGGGGTCCGGTTGAATGGTGACGGGCGTATCGTGATTTCGCCAAGCTGCGTGGCTTCCGGTTCCAGCGCGACGTTGATGCGCAGGTCGCGGTTCCTGCTGAGCTGGATCTCATAGAGGGTACGGGGATAGTAACCGACAAAACTGAAGCGCAGATTGTACCGGCCCGGTGGCACGTTTCTAAGCTCGTAGACGCCGTTTTCATCGGCGCTGGTGCCGAAATTGGTGCCCTCAACCAGGACGTTTGCAAATTCCAGCGGGGAACCGTCTTCGGCATCCCGGATAACACCGCGTATCACACCGCGGCCGGACTCGGAAGTTGTGTCGACTTCGACGGTGAATGACGGCACAGCACTTTTGTAAAAGGCGTGTACGTTTCCGGGGAGCAGTGCTATCCCGGTAAATATCATGGCAAACAGCACCAGTTTTCGAATCTGTCCCGTGAGATTACGTATGGGAAGATGCGTTTCGGGTGATATTGATATTGAATTGTACACGGTCTGCGGGATATCGGGTCTTTATTTTTTACGCCGGCTGCATTTTTTCAATCCGTTGATGGATTGACAGTTGCAAGATTCTAAACACATCACTACAAAGAATTTTTTCCTGAAATCGTTCCGATGGAAGACCTTGTTTGCGAACTGTTTTCAGCAATTGTCTGTCAGGTGTGAACAAATTGTGATATCTTTGATGATCAGCGCCCCGCTGGGGTTACTCCGGGACTTGCGCCATTCAGAGTTTTTCATCGGTTTGTTCTCTCACGGTTCACCCGGATTCCTTTGCAACAACTCCCTTGTTTACCATGTTCTCCCGAAAAAAAATTCGCATCTTTTTTGGCATATTTGCTCTGCTGCTTGCCGGTTTGGTGATAGCCGACTCTGTCGGGGTATTTGATTCCAGGCCATACCGGGAAGTGCCGCACGGGAACCACAGCCATTTTGTACCCCATGACCGGGATCCCAACATTCCCTTAAGCGATTTCCCCACTCGTCCGCCTCGCGAGGGCGAGCGGATCACCCCGACCGGGGAGATCGTGCCGGATACGCTTGGTGAATGGTGGTGACAATCCGGTTGTTACTGATAGCTGGACAAGTCCAGTACGGGCCTGGCCCCGTTAATCACATCTCACATCTCACTTATCGCATATTTGAAACTCTGCTATGACCCAGACCACCAAAACTCTTGGAATACTGCTTGTTGTGATCGGAATCATCGGATATTTTGCCACCGGAATGGCCAGCTTTACCGCGTTGATTCCTGCGGTTTTCGGAGCCGTCTTTTATCTCCTCGGTGTAATTGGTGAAAAAGAAGGACGGAGAAAGATCGCCATGCACCTGGCCCAGTTGCTGGCACTCCTTGCCATCATCGGAACCTTTACGGGTATCCTGGATGTGATTTCATGGATGGGCGGAAATCATGAGGTCAACATCATAGCTGCCAGTGTGCGCGCACTGATGGCGCTGCTGAGTATCGGCTACCTGGTTCTTGGAGTCAAGTCCTTCATTGACGCGCGCAGGGCGCCCGGGGAATAAGGTCTTTTTTCTTCAGGGTTGTTTCCGGTTCGGGGTCCTTTCACTTCGGGATGAAAAATTTTGCTCTTTAGGAACGAAACAGCCCGTTTTTCAATCTCTATGATACAGCTCGTTGAAGCGGTTTGGATAGTCGGTGATCAGCCCGTCAACACCGAGTTCCACCAGGCGCCGCATGTCCTCCTTGCGGTTGACCGTCCAGGGTATGATACGCATCCCCAATTCATGGGCTCTCTGAACGTGTTCGGCTGTGACCAGACCATGGTTGGGAGAGTAAATTTCAGGTTCGAGGCCGAAAAACTGAAGATGATCGTCTACCGAGCCTTCCATGTAAGTTAGAAGGACGAGAGGCACGGCGGGTGCAATATCGCGCATTGCGTGCAGCGATCTGGGGTCAAACGATTGGACCGAGATGCGGTCCAGAAGGGGCGTTTCGAGCCGTTCTTCCATGGCCAGCAGCTCCTCGTAAAGCAGCCGCGCAAAGACCGCCGGTTCAGGAGTCAGGATGTTGTCCCAGGCCGGATCGCTTTTTATCTCGATGTTGTATCCTACGGGTGGCAAACCCTGCGAGCGGACGTACTCATCGATGGCCTCAATCGCTTCGGTCATCAGTGGCTTGACCGCAAACATGGTCTCCTGTCCGGGATGGGACGGATGCTGCAGTGAACCGCAATCAAACTGCTCAATAATCTCATAGGGCATCTCGTACAGCCGGAAAGAGCGCTCGCGGTCCTGTGGGATCGGCGAACCGTCCGGCTGCAGACAGATACTGGCACGGAACCAGGGTTCGTGTGAAATGACCAGTTTGTGCTCTTCGGAAACAGCCAGATCGAATTCGATGGTTGTCACGTCCAGGTCAACCGCCTTGAAAAAGCCGGGCAGGGTGTTTTCGGGTTTAAGCCCCATTGCGCCGCGATGACCCTGGATGTCGAATCCATCCGGCAGCGGCTCACGCTTTGGCAGGCATCCCATGATCATCAGAACTCCGAATAGTAACAAAACAGGCATTTTCCAGTGCATGGGTATCTCCGGATTTGTGGTTTGCAATATCAGCGATAGACTTCCACCTGTTGAATCACAACGTGGTCGACCGGCTGGTCGCGGAACTGCGGACTGGTCGGGACGTTTGCAATGGCATCTACCACATCCATCCCGGAAGTAACCCGTCCGAAAACGGTGTATTCATTATCCAGGCCTGGAGAGTGTCCATGCATGATGAAGAACTGTGACCCCGCTCCAGCCCTTTTGTCGGCTGTACGGGCCATGGAGAGCACGCCCGGTTCGTGTGGTGTGGGGTTGAATTCATGCGGAATGGCCACGATCGGCCCGCCCTGACCGTATAATCGGCGGTCGTCGCCACTTGAGTTGGGGTCCCCGCCCTGGATCATGAACCCGGGGATGACACGGTGGAATTTTGTGCCGTTGTAGAACCCGCTCTCGGCGCGGGTGATGAAATTGAAGGCGTGGATGGGGGCCCGTTGCGGCAGGAATTCGACCTCGATTTCACCGTGGTTGGTGACGATCCGGGCCTTGACGTCCTGCATTTGTGCAGACAGGAAAGCCAGCTGTTCTTCTTTCTCTTTCAATGCGTTCACCTGTTGTTGAAGTTGACGGTTCTGGCTGCGCAGGTCAGCATTGGTACGCTGCAGCCGTTCAAGTTCCTCGCTGTTACCGCAGGATACCAGGGTGCCAAGACCCGCAGTGATCACGAAAAGAAACAGTAAGAATTTTCCGGTGTTCATTTTTTTCATCTCAGATAGTGGATAGTGCATTAGCTACTGAATATACGAAATTCGCTCTGGTCAAACACCCGTCACCAAACCGCTTCAAAAACATTCCAGCCCTGACCGGCAAGCCGGATTAACCGGTCCGAATCAGTTAGCATGTGGTTATCGTCCCTGTGCACGCTCAGGGGAACGTATAGGATGACTGGAGCCCGAGCGGTATCCCGATAAACCAGTAGACCAGCAGGAAGATCGTCCATGTCACCAGGAAGATGAAGAAGTACGGAAGCATCATGGAGACCAGGGTCCCGATACCGGTATTCTTCACGTACCGCTGACAGAAGACCACAACCAGCGGGAAGTAGGGCAGCAGCGGGGTAATGATGTTGGATACGGAATCACCAACGCGATAGGCGGCCTGTGTGAGGTCGGGCGAGATGCCGATGCCCATGAGCATCGGGACGAAGATNGGGCTGATAAGCGCCCATTTGGCCGAAGCCGATCCCACCAGAAGGTTCACCACGGCCGTCAGCAGAATGATGCCCACGATGGTCAGCGCCCCCGGCATGGCCAGGCTCTCAAGGAAGTTGGCGCCCTTGAGCGCAATCAGGATCCCGATGTTGGATTTGCCGAACGCGTCGATGAACAGGGCGCAGAAAAAGGCCATCACAATGTAGTACGACATGCTGCCCATTGCTTTGCTCATGCTGCCGATGGCATCCTTGGAGTTTTTGAACGTCCCGGAGAGGAATCCGTAGATCATGCCCGGGATCACAAAGAGCAGGAAGATGAGCGGGACAATCGACATCATGATCGGCGCGTCGAAGGCGGTAACCTCGCCGTCCGGCGAACGCATGGTCGAATCAGCGGGGATTGTCCAAAGGATCAGTCCCACAATGCCTGCGAGCATCACAATGGTGGCTACCCAGAATGCTTTTATCTCGTGCTTTTCCAGCTTTTCCATTTGGGGCAGCTCATCCTGGTCGCCGTCCACTTCCGTTTTGGCCAGGCGGGGCTCAACGATGCGGTCCGTGATCCACCATCCAACAGTGATAATCAGGGTACTGGAAATGGCGGTAAAAAAGTAGTTGTTGAGCGGGTTGATGAGCATATCGGGCTGCAGGATCTGGGCGGCCGATTGCGTGAAACCCTGGAGCAGCGGATCGATACCCGAAGGCAAGAAATTGGCGCTGAATCCGCCCGAAACCCCGGCGAACGCGGCGGCGATACCGGCCAGCGGATGGCGACCGGCCGCATAGAAAATGACACCGCCCAGCGGTATCACAAGCACATAACCGGCGTCGGCAGCGGTGTGGCTGGCGATGGCAACGGCGATGAGCATGGGCGTGAGAAGCGCCTTTGGGGTGATGCCGAGGATGTATTTGAGGCCGGCGTTGATGTAACCCGAGTGTTCGGCCGCGCCTACGCCCAGCATGGCCAGCAGTACGATGCCCAACGGCGCGAACGTGATGAATGTGTTGGTCATGTTGGCCAGGAACATCGCCATCTGGCTTCCTGAAAGCAGGTTGATGACGCGCAGGGTCTCGCCGGTGCGCGGATCGGTCTCGCCGAAATCGAACGGCGCCATGATGGCGGACAGTATCCACACGAATAACATCAAAAGGAAGAACAGGATGGCGGGGTCGGGCAGTTTGTTTCCGGCCCGTTCAACGATATCCAAAAACCGGCCTAAAATACCTGTTTGATTATTGTCGCTCATAATGTGTCGGTTAGAACTTGGGATGGGATTGCAGGTGTGTCGGGTGTCGGACCCGTTCCACGGGACGCATGGTCCGGCCGAGCATGGACAATTCGCATAGAGATAGAGAAATCCTGCGTTTCATGCAAGAAAAAAATTGGGGGAGGCAATGATGGAGGCGGTCCCTAACGGATCTGGTATATGGATGGCAGCTGGGTGGGATCGCTGATGCTGCACTCCATATCCAGCAGTTTTCCGTTTTTGATGCTGTAGATCACGCCATGAACAGATAGCGGCTGCCCGCCGCGCCAGGCTTTCTGCACGATGGTGGACCTGCCGACATTCCTGACCTGCTCGCGGACATTCCATTCGCACAGCTTGTCGACGATGCCGGATTCGGTCAGCCCCTCAAAATCCTCCAGATGGTCTTCGTAGATCTGCTTTATGGGCCGGATCCAGTTGTCGACCAGGCCATGATCGGTCACCTCCAGAGAGGCCTTCACACCGCCGCAGGAATAGTGTCCGCAAACAATAACGTGCCGGACTTTGAGCACCTCCACTGAATACTGGAGCACCGAGAGAATGTTGATGTCGCTCTGGTGCACCATATTGGCAATGTTCCGGTGTACGAACAATTCACCGGGATCCATACCGGTTATCTGGTTGGACGGGACCCTGCTGTCCGAGCAACCGATCCACAGGAACTGCGGTTTTTGCTGATCTGCCAGACGGTTGAAGAAATCGGGATCCCTGGTGACCATACGCTGCGCCCATTCCCTGTTTTTTTCGAAAAGAGCGGTAAATTCATTTTCCATTCGCTTAAAAATAATTTTCTTTGAAAGGTGTAATCCCTGAAATTCCTAAATTACCACGATAAAGTAAAAGGATATCGAACCAAATGTTATATTTTTTGTCATGGCGCACTTTTTATCCGGGACGGCCTGATTTGCTGCCCTTTCTGCCAAAGGATTCCGGGACAAACCGATAGACCCTGGGAGAAACCGATGGATTTCGGGTGATACCGATAGACCTTTGGAAAACAGATAGATTCCGGGACAAACCGATAGACTCCGGGTGATACCGATAGACCCTTGGAAAAAACGATAGATTCCGGGTGATAACGATGGATCCCGGGTGAATCAGAATAATTGCCCGTGATTCCCTGCTTATATTCCGGCAAGGGGAAACGCGCTGTTTAAACGGGATAAAGCTCCCTGCTGATGATGTTGAAAAAATTAAAAGAACATAGAGAACTGATTTATTCCCTGCTGTGCGGAGCACTGCTGCTGGGGGCATGGCTGTACGAGGTGCTGGGCGATCCGGATGTCAGGCCCATACCGGCCTATCTGCTGGCTTATTTTTTCGGTGGATATGATGCGTTCCGGCACATGATCCACAGCCTGCGCAGAAAGCAGTTCGACATCGACTTCCTGATGCTGGTGGCCGCCGCCGGCGCTGCGGTGCTGGGAGCGTGGGCAGAAGGCGCGTTGCTTCTGTTCCTGTTCAGTCTTGGCCATGCCCTGGAACATTATGCCATGGGCCGGGCGCGAAAGGCCATCCGGGCACTCTCGGAGCTGGCACCCACGGTGGCCAGGATCAAGGAGGATGACGGTGAAAAGGAGGTGCCGGTGGAAGAACTCAGCCCCGGAGACGTGCTTGTCGTGCGTCCGGGCGAACGGTTTCCGTCCGACGGCTTCGTGATCTCCGGAAGAAGCAGCGTCGACCAGTCACCCATTACGGGCGAAAGTGTGCCGGTGGACAAGCAGCCGGTGCCGTCACGGGAAGAAGCGGGGGGAAAAAAGACCGGCTCAGCGCTGAACACCGGATTTTTGCGGGTACGATCAATGGCGACAGCCTGGTGGAAGTGGAAGTGCTCAACCGCGCCGAGGACAGTACACTCGCCCGGGTCATCCGCATGGTCAACGAAGCCGAGACGCAGAAGTCGCCCACCCAGCGCTTTGCCGAACGTTTTGAGAAAGTTTTTGTCCCGGTAATCCTGGTTTTTGTCGCTCTGCTTCACTTTGCCTGGCTGGTGATCGATGAACCGTTCGGGGATTCGTTCTACCGTGCCATGGCCGTGCTGGTGGCGGCCAGCCCCTGCGCTCTGGCCATATCCACCCCGAGTGCCATCCTGAGCGGCGTGGCCCGGGCTGCGCGGCTTGGCGTGCTGGTCAAGGGCGGACGTCCGCTCGAGCAGCTGGGCGGACTCCGCGCCCTGGCCTTCGACAAGACCGGAACCCTGACCGAGGGCACCCCGAAAGTCACCGATGTCATCCCGCTGAACGGGCGGGATAAAGCCGGTCTCATGAAAATTGCGATGGCCGTGGAACAGTTCAGCGATCATCCGCTCGCCAGGGCTGTGGTACGCGGCGGCGGGGAGTGGACTAATGGCGAAACATATCCGGCCGCAACGGATATTAAAATGGTGACCGGCAAGGGAATCACAGGCACGGTTGGCGGGAAAAGGGTGTCCATCGGGCAGATGAAGTTGTTTGCCAATTCCATTCCGGATGAGATTCGTGCCCGGCTCGACAAGCTGCATGAACAGGGGCGCACCGCCATGCTCGTAGAGGAAGAGGATGAATTTGCCGGTATCATCGGGCTGATGGATATCCCCCGTCAAGGCGCAACGGGTGTCATCCGTGCGCTGCGTGATATGGGTGTCGGCCGGATAATCATGATCTCCGGGGACCATCAGCGCGTAGCCGATAATATCGGAGCGCAAATCGGGGTGGACGAATCCTGGGGCGATCTGCTTCCGGAGCACAAAGTGGATGCCATCCGCAAGCTTCTGGACGAGGAGGACGAAGTGGCCATGGTCGGTGACGGCGTAAACGATGCCCCGGCAATGGCCCACGCCACGGTGGGTATCGCGATGGGCGCGGCCGGATCGGATGTCGCCCTGGAAACCGCGGACGTAGCCCTGATGGCCGATGACCTGACCAAGCTGCCGGTGGCGCTGGGACTCAGCCGGCAGACCCGGAAGATCATCCGGCAAAACATCTTCATCAGTCTCGGAATGATCGCGTTCCTGGTGCCCTTTGTGCTCTTCGGATACGCCGGCATCGGCATCGCCGTGCTGCTGCACGAAGGCTCAACCCTGGTGGTAGTGCTCAACGCCCTTCGCCTGCTGGGCTATGACCATCCCGCAATTCAGCTCGAAAGCGCCTCCTTGACGATGGCCACCGCCTCCTCCTGAATCCTTTTCAGGTGGTCTTTGCCGAGAAAGCTCTCCGCATAGATTTTGTAGATGTCCTCGGTTCCGGACGGACGCGCTGCAAACCAGCCGTTCCCGGTCTCAACCTTGAGCCCGCCGATCGCCGCATCATTGCCCGGAGCGCGTGTTAGTTTCCTGAGGATGGGCTCACCGGCCATCTCGTCCGCCTTAACCTGTTCGGGTGAAAGACTTGCCAGGATCCGTTTCTCGTCCGGGCTGGCGGGTGCGTCAATGCGGTCGTAAACCGGGCTTCCGTGTTTCTTCTCGAGGTCGGCGTAATGCTCTGAGGGATCCTTGCCCGTTTTTGCCGTGATCTCGGCGGCCAGCAGATTCAGGATGATGCCGTCCTTGTCGGTGGACCAGGCCCCGCCGTCGAAACGCAGGAAAGAGGCTCCGGCGCTTTCCTCCCCGCCGAAACCGTAGGACCCGTCCAGAAGCCCATCCACAAACCACTTGAAACCTACCGGCACCTCGGCAAGCTTCCGGTCCAGCGCCTTGGCTACGCGATCGATCATGCTGCTTGAGACCAGTGTCTTGCCCACGGCGGCATCCGGGCGCCATTTTGGCCGGTTCTGAAAGAGATAGTGGATGGCGACAGACAGGTAGTGATTGGGGTTCATCAGGCCCGCGGTGGGCGTTACGATGCCGTGTCGGTCAAAGTCGGGGTCGTTGCCGAAGGCGATGTCAAACCGGTCCTTGAGTCCGATCAGGCTGGCCATGGCGTACGGTGAAGAGCAATCCATTCGGATTTTGCCGTCCTTGTCGACCGTCATGAACGCAAAACGGGGATCGGTGTCCGGGGTTGACCACTTCAATGTTCAGGTCATAGGTGCGTGCGATCGGGTCCCAATAGGCCACTCCGGCGCCGCCCATGGGGTCCACACCAATGCGCAGTCCGGCCCTGCGGATGGCTTCCATGTCGATCACCCGGTCCAGCTCCTTGACATAAGGCATCAGGAAATCGGTCGCCATGATGTTGTCCATCTTGAGCGCCCTTTCGAACGGGATGCGCTTCACATCGCGGCACCCGTCCGCCATGATCTGGTTGGCCGCATCCTGGATTTTTTTTGTGATATCGGTGCCGGCCGGACCGCCGGAAGGCGGATTGTATTTGAAACCGCCGTCGCCAGGGGGATTGTGGGATGGCGTGATGACGATCCCGTCACACTGGTATTCATCCTGGCTGCGGTTGCATCCCAAAATGGCATGGGAAATGGCAGGGGTGGGGGTGTAACCGAACCCCTGCTGGTAGCCGACGGTCACATCATTCGCCGCAAGCACCTCAATAGCGGTGATAAGTGCCGGTTCGGACAGGGCATGGGTATCTATTCCAATAAAGAGTGTTCCACGAATTCCGGCTTCTCTGCGGTAATCTGACAACGCCTGTGTTATGGCCAGGATGTGTTCCTCATTAAACGTCCGTTTCACAGAAGAACCGCGGTGCCCTGAGGTCCCGAACAGCACCTGGTGCGCCGGGTTATCCGGATCGGGCCGGTAGGTATAATACGCGGCAACAAGCCTGGATATGTTGTCGAGTAAGTAATAAGGTGCTTTTTTTCCGGCTAATTCGTGTAATGCCATGGCAATCTGTTTGGTTTGAAATTTTTTTGATGTTTGAGGCGTTCACTCTCATAAACCAACCCAAAGATGTAGCACTACCATGTCAAAATCAATTTATTTTATACTCGGTGGTATCCTGCTTGGCGCACTCGGCGGTTATGCCTACTGGTATTTCATCGGTTGCAACACCGGCTCCTGTCCCATCACATCCATCTGGTACCACTCAACCGCCTATGGCGGCCTAATGGGTGGATTGTTGGGAAATATTGTTACTCCTGCTGCCAAAAAGCAGGATGAAAATGCTGACTCATCCGGTCCGGAAGAGAAGCGGACCTGACCTGACCTGACCTGACCTGACCCGAAGGGTTTTGCACGGTACATTGCCCGGGTAACTGCAACCCGGTATGTTCCCGGGCCAGAGCACCAGCCAATGCCTGGCGGCCATTAAATCACAGGCGGTCTCCGGGGCAGGTTACGCCCGCTTTCTCTGGAAATAGTTGTCCCACATCCGTATCCTTCCTTTTTAACGACAGGAACCTTGCAGGGATAACCATGAACCGGAAATACATGTATCGCGGCATAATCGCGTCATCGGGAACCGTCCTGGATACTGCTTTTGTGCTGCTCATTGCTTTTGCGTTGCTCTTCACCACGGCATGCCAACCGGCGGAGGAGACCCGCTTCGACGCCGAACCCGAAGTCAGGGTGCTGCTCATCAACACACTCGACGAGTTTGCGCTCACCGCACCCGGACCCGTCACCATCACGGATCAGTCCACCGGAGCCGCCATCGACTCCGATACCGGGATTGCCGACCCGGACATCAGGGATGAAGTGCGGGAGGATGCGCATGCCGCTCCCACGCCGCTGGTATTCCGGCTGGATGGTGACGCTGTCACAGTCACACGCGGAGGGAAAGAGCTGATCGCGGGACGCTGGCTCACGGTCGCGACGGACACCGAGTTCACCATCGCGGATGTACCCTACGGCATCAACTGGTGGTGGGGCGGCACCGAGGACCGGATCTACGAGGGCGAACTGCACGTCCATGTGAATGGCGACGGGGATCTGGAGGCTGTGCTTCACCTGCCCATGGAGGAATACCTGAAAGGAGTCATTCCCTATGAGATTGGACCGGATTCCCCGCTGCAGGC
>SL_3KL_010_SEDDRAFT_10004165_pt1 | contig 13073 bp, 8 predicted proteins | sample SodLakKL_010_SED_2_FD_10381 | JGI IMG/M metagenome (IMG submission 10381)
CCGCGAAATTTAATTACCAGAGGATTGATTATGCCCAAACAGATTAAGAAAAGAGACGGCAGACTTGAGTCCTGGTCCAACGACCGGATTGCCCTGGCCATTTTAAAGGCCCTCAAGGCCAGCGGAATCAAGGATCCTCTTCTGTCCAGCCGCCTGGCCCGAAGGGTTGAACTCAAGCTTGAGGAACACGACATCCCCGAGCAGGAACTGGTTCAGGACATGGTTGAGATGGTCCTCATGGAATCCAGGCTCTTTGACGTGGCCAAAAAATATATCATTTACCGGGAAAAACGAAGGGAACTCAGATCCCAGCATGAGGCTTTTCTCAATATCAGGGAAACCATAGACAGCTATGTAAATAAATCCGACTGGCGGGTCAGTGAAAATGCCAATATGGGCCATTCCTTCCAGGGACTGATGCTTCACTTGTCCGGTTCGGTACAGGCCAGGTATTCCCTGGAAAAGTACCCGGAAGAAGTCCGTCTGGCCCACGAGCACGGTTATTTCCATATTCACGATCTTTCATTCGGCCTGGCCGGGTATTGCGCTGGCTGGAGTCTGCGCGATCTCCTGCTGGAGGGGTTCAACCTGGAAGGCAAATGCTCCTCAGGTCCGGCCAGACATTTTGATTCCGCCCTGGGGCAGATGGTCAACTTTCTTGGCACCCTTCAGAACGAATGGGCCGGAGCCCAGGCCTTCAACAATGTGGATACTTATCTGGCCCCTTTTATCCGCCGGGACCGGCTGAATTATTCCGAGGTCCGGCAGGCTATCCAGAAATTCGTGTTTAACCTCAACACAACTTCCAGGTGGGGCGGACAAAGTCCTTTTACCAATCTGAGCTTTGATCTGGTCCCTCCGGGGCATATTGGCAAGGAAGCGGCAATTATCGGGGGCAGGCTCCAGGAGGAAACTTACAGCGACTTTGCAGGCGAAATGGAGATGCTGAACAGGGCCTTTCTGGAGGTAATGCTGGAAGGCGATTACCATGGCCGGATTTTTTCTTTTCCCATTCCCACATATAATGTGACCACTGATTTTCCCTGGGATAGCTTAGTGGGCGGGCTTCTTCTGGAACTGACAGCCAAGTTCGGCGTTCCCTATTTTCAAAACTTTATCAATTCGGATTTAAGTCCTGAAGACGTTCGCTCCATGTGCTGCCGTTTACAGATGGACCTGCGCGAACTCAGGAAAAGAACAGGCGGGCTTTTCGGGGCAGGTGATCTGACCGGGTCCATCGGGGTGGTCACTCTGAACCTGCCCAAGCTGGCTTTTCTGGCCCAGGGTGAAGAGGATTTTCTAAGCATCATATCCGAATACGCCGGGCTGGCCAGAGATTCCCTGGAGTTCAAACGAAAATTCATCACCGATAATATGGAACGGGGCCTGTTCCCCTTTTCCAGGAGATATCTCACAAACGGGATCAGGAATCATTTCAGCACCATCGGGCTTATCGGCGGTCATGAGGCCTGCATGAACCTTCTGGGCAAGGGCATAGACACCGAGGCCGGAATCAGGCTCATGCAAAGGGCTCTGAACCATTTGCGCGAACTGACTATCGGATACCAGGAAAGCACCGGCAATCTTTATAATCTGGAGGCCACACCCGCGGAAGGAACCAGCTACCGCCTGGCCAAGATAGACAAGGCCCTTTACAGTTCCATTTATGCCTCGGGTAACGGGGTCCCTTACTATACAAATTCCACAGCCATGCCTGTGGGCGCAACCACGGATGTGTTTCAGGTCCTGGAACACCAGGATAAACTTCAGCCTCTTTATACCGGGGGCACTGTTTTTCATACTTTTCTGGGTGAATCAGTGGCTGACTGCGGCTCGCTGAAGAGCTTCATAATCAAGGCCATGACCATGACCAGGCTGCCCTACATTTCCATCACTCCCACCTTTTCGGTTTGCAAGGAGCATGGCTACCTGGTGGGGGAACATCCCACCTGCCCCGAGTGCGGCAAGGAGGCCGAGGTCTATACCAGGGTTGTGGGCTACTATCGCCCGGTGAGCATGTGGAACAAGGGCAAGCAGGCCGAGTACCAGGACAGGGTGGTCTTTGGATTGTAGGTTGGAAAAATTTTTTTTGTGTTTCAGGAACCGGGTCTGATCAGCCCTGTTCCCGGATCCGGCACAGGGGCATAAAGTCGCAGTACCTGCAAGTCCTGTCCCCTGATTGAGGCAGGGGATCAATTACAGCCAAACCCTCTTTTATTTCCCGGCTGATGGTTTCCAGCCGCCAGTGCCATTGTTCGAGGATTTCCTTCATTCCGGGCATGTCCAGATCCTCAGGCGTTTTAAGGCTGTTGCCCCTGAACCTGATTTCATCACCACCTGTGATCCCGTGAAATTTTAAGGCCCTGGGATTAACCTGGGCCAGAACCACCCCGAATGTTTTCTCCCCTGCAACCTGTGAATAGATGGGCAGCTGGGGTTCGGTAATCCTCTCTCCCATCCAGAGATTTTCAACACTGTCAATAACAGAGCCGGTTTTGTAATCAATAACCATAAATCTGCCATTTTCCAGGCGATCCTGCCGATCCATCCGCGTTTTTATCCTGATCCCGTCTATCTGAACGTATTCGGTTTTTTCCAGGGCCAGAATCTCGAAATCACTTCTCTCAAGCTCCTTATCCAGCCATCTGCGAATCAGGTTTTTAAGCCTTGTCTGTTCAAGATCCATAAATTCAGCAGTAAAAAGTACGTGCCCCTGATCGCGGAATTCCCGGACAGTCAGGGACGCCGTTTCATCCAGCAAACGTTCCAGGCTGCCCTGCCGGATCATCTCCTCGAGCTCTTCCCGGGAGTTGATTTCCTGCCAGACGCGCATAAGAATTTTGTGCACAAGATTGCCCCGGTCCATAGGTGTCAGGGCGAACAAAGGTTCTTCAGGAGTTGCGCCCCTCAGCCTGTGGGCGGCGTAGCCCTTAAACGGGCATAATGCCTGGTCCTGAAAGGCCCTTGCCCCGCCGGGCAGCCAGGACTGCGCAAGCGGAAGACCATGATCGTCGCTTATGGTCGTCAGGAGGTGGTTTTGGGCCATAAGACTGAAAATGTCCAGAGACTCATGTAGGCGAATGTTTTCAGGGGAAATGGGAGAAACATTCGCGAGAACCGGGCTTTCCAGGATTTCCCGGTCTTCTTCATGAGTTGAGTAACTGTAGATGATCTCCTTTGAAGAGCGGGAAAGAGAGCTCATGATGCTGGCTGCCAGATCAAGCTCGCGCCCAGGAGAAGAACCAGGGGTTTGATGTTTTCTTTGCAGGTCCACCGGCAGCAGGGGATTAGGCCTGCTCACTGCGGGTAACACATCCGCGTTCAGATTCATGACCCATAGGTGATCAAAATCAAGTCCCGCAGCTTCAAAAAGTCCCAGGATCTGTATCGGAGCCCGGCCTGTCTCAGGCTGAAACATTCTGGAACCGAGCAGTCTTTTAAACTTTTCCAATGCCCTGGCATAAGTAACGGCTTCAAGGACCGGTTCCAGACGGGACAGTCTGGACAGCTCTTCCTTGAAGGCCTGAAAAGTCTGGTACTCAAAGCTGTTCAGTCCCCTGGCGTCCGGCCAGCCGGCTGTTTTCAGCAAAGTTGAAAATAGACCGGCCCAGCCGGCCGGGCTTTGCCTCTTTTTCCGGCTGGGAATTATTTCCCCGGCCCTGCTGATAATCCTGGCCAGGGAAGGACAATGATGGGGTTTTCCTTCCTGTCCGGCCATTTCCAGTACGGTCCCGGCAGACCTCCAGGGCTGGCTGCCGCGGCGGATCTGCATGTCCAGGGACGCTCTGGCAGGAAACTCATCGCGCCCTCCCCTGATAAAGGGGGAGCTCAGAATTACACCGATTTCTCGGATGTCCCATCTGTCCTTTCCAAGCAGGTCAAGAAGAACAACCGCACAGCGGACAAGGGGGTAATCACCGAGAGGACGGCCCAGGGAGACATTGAATATTCTTTTTTCCGGTTCTGTTGATTCAACAATGGTTTCTGGATGAAAAACGTGATCAAAAACGCGGATTATCCGGGAACGAAGAGTTTCCAGACCGGGAACCACAATCCCCACTTTGACTTCAGAATTTTCCAGAACCAGGTTGAGAGCCCAGCGGGCGGCAGTACCGGCCTCTTGTTTAAATTCATTAAAGGCGACTTTGCAGGCTTTTGTATTTGCTGCGCAGTGTTTCAGGACATATAAATCGACATTTTTTCCGGCCAGGGCTGAGAGAAAATCGTTCTGAACAGGATCAAACTCATGAAACCCCGCCAGGATCAGCGTCTGTGGCGGACGGAATAATGATTTTTTTAGGGACTCCGTCATAAAGCCCGGCAGCCCTGCCTGTGAAAGAAAATTTTTCCCTGCGCATAACTGGTCAAACATTTCGGCCCAATGAACAAAGGCCTTGATTTCGTTATCCGGGGAATATTCCAGTTCAGCCCAGGACAGTTTGTATCTGACAATTATCTCCCGGGCCGCAGCCGCGGTTTCGGACATCCCGGACAATCCGGGAAACCTGTGCCCGGACATGGCGGATGATATGATCTCTTCCCATAAAGTCTGCTCCTGCTCGCTGGTCAAAAGAAGGGACTTTTCTTCCTCTTCCACGGATAAAAAAAAACTTTCCAGCCATGAGTTTAAGGGCATGATAACCGGAGTTTCCCAGATCGTGCGTTCTTTTTCCTGTTGAAACCGGCTGTACAGGCCTGCCATATGCCTGGACAGGCGTCTGGTGGCGGTGACAAGGACCGCTCCCTCTTCAAGCAGTCCAAAGGCCTGGACGTTACTGATCTCAGGAAAGCTCATGAACTTTTACCATATGGTTTTGCGGAATTTGCAGGGCCAACTCAACCAGATGGCGATGGTGGGTAAAAAAAAGGACCTGGGTCTTCTGCGACAGCCCGGCCAGAACGGACAGGGTTTTTTTGGAGCGCTCATCGTCAAAATGGACCAGGATGTCGTCCACCAGAAACGGAAACGGCGGGTTTTGGTCAAGATACCTGTAAATTCCACCCAGGCGCAGGGCCAGGAAAAGCTGGTCCCTGGAGCCGTCGCTTAAGTCCTCCACCCTCAGTCTGGCTCCGGAATTTCTGACCGCCCTGATTACGGGATCGCCCTTTTCATCATAATCAGCCATGACCCCGCAAAAGGAATTCAGGGTGATTTCGCGGAAAATTTTACCGGCTTTTTCCAGAACAGGACCCTGGTTGGCTGTCCTGTAGCGCTCTATTTCAGCGCTCAGGATATTAGCGGCAAGGTCAAGACGCACATATTCTTCGACATTGTTCTCCAGAAAAGATCTTTGCTCCTGGATTTGCTGTTCCACCCCGGCGACCCTGGAGGTGCCGTCCATATTCCTGAGGTGCAGTTCAACCTCGAGGCTCTCCTTGACTAGTTGTTCCAGCCTGGAGGTTTTCTCCGTCTTTTCTGTTTCCAGGCCTGAAATGATCCCCTGAAGCTCATCAGGATCAAAACCTCCGGCCCTGGTCAGAAAATCCTCCAGATCTTCTCCTGAGGATTGTTCTCTTAGATTGGCCAGTGTGTGTTCCAATTTGCCCTTAAGCTCCTTTTTAAGGGCTGACTTGTTCTCGATTCCGGGCAGTTCATCAGGATGACCTGCTCCACCCTCCCGGCAGATTATTTTCATTTCCCCTTCAAGGACGGCCAGCTCTGCTGCTGCTTCACTGATTTTTTCCCTTGTATCCTCCAGTCTGACTTTGAGATCACTTCTCTGATCCGCTTTTTTCTGCTCTTCTTTCAGGCGGGCATGCAGCCTGATTATAATATCCTCGGGCCTTCCTTCAAAATTTTCATGGTAGCGCATGTTTCTGAGAAGTCTTGCCGCCTGGTTGGAAAACTCCCGGCATTTCTTCTCCAGAGCTTTTTTTTGCCCGGACAATTTTTCCAGTTGCCTGAAATCAGCATATATTTCCTGCCTGATCCTGATTTCCTCAAGAATGTGCCCGGGATCTCCGGCTGGATCGAGGTTTAAGCCGGCTAATAATTCTGCCCAGAAACTTTTTTTGTCTTCTAATTCCTGGTGCAACCCGGTTTGTCTGGCAAGAATATTATCAAGGGTACGCTCAAGTTTCTTTTGATCCCGGCTCAAACCCTTTTGAGTGTCGGCAAGCTCCAAAGCCTTATCCCGGGCGTCATCCACTAAAACAAAAAGGTCGGACAGATCAGCTCCAGGGGGCAAGACAAAGCCCTCGCCGGTTAAAGTCTGCCTGGCCAGGCAATCAAGCTCGTTTATTTGTTCATGAAGATTTTCCAGTTCCAACATTTCATTTTCCAGATCCTCACGGATATGCAGAATGTCCTTTACCCTGGAGTTCCAGGCCGCCATCTCCCTGGGGGAAAGCGGCGTGATTCCCGGACCGGACCAGAGACTTGTCCATTTTTCCATAATCCGGGAGTAATTTTGGGCGCCTGTCTCAAGGACTGAGTCAAGCTTTTGCTTTTTGCCTTCCAGGTCCTTAATCTCGCGTTCAAGCCCGGCTTTGGCTGCCACCTGGTCGGCTTTTTCAAGAAGAACGTCGGCAGTCTGGTCGGCTTTGGTCATGTTTTTTTCAAAACCATCAGCCAGACGGAAAAAGTCCGGGGATAGTGCAAATTCATTTATTTCCTGTTTATCCTGGGCATTATCAGCCCAGGCTGATTTAATCCGGCTCCAGCTCTGATCTCGAAGGTTTCTGAACCTGGTCAGGGAGTCAGGATCAGGAATGGACTGGTCAGGATCAAGGCCGGACAAAGCGCTGTTTTTTGCTGCCAGGTATTCCTGGAGCTCTGAGATTTTCTTTCTTGCAAACTCCATGTCCTGAAGAGTTACGGCTATCTCCTGATCATAACTATCAATGGTTTCGCGCATAGGCAAAGCAAGGCCTGCCAGCTTTTCAGCGTCCCCCTCCCAGAGGCCGAGGCTGCTGATGCCTTTCTCAATCTGGGACCTGATCTTTTTTATCCTGGTTCTGGACCGGCTTTGCCGTTTCAGAATCTCAGGAACCATGGACATTCTCCTGGAAAGGACCTCAAGCTTTTTGGCGTCCGGAATGAAAGGCAGCCCGGACAATTGCTCCGCTGTAAATTCCAGGTCTCTGCGCGAATCCCTGATCTCTTTCTGGCTCTGGCCGAGCCTGTCTTTCAGAAGAGCTAGTTCACCAGCCTGGGCTTCGATCCTCTTGATCCGCAGGGGATCTGGATGCAGGNTTTCAGGGTTGTCCAAGAGGTTGGTTTCCGGCAGCAGGCGNGNTTTTTCGTTCGCCAGCCCTTCCAGGGAGCTGATTTCCGGATCCAGGGATGAAATTTCTTCTCTGGCCGCGATTATGACCGGAGATTGGCGGAAAAGACGCTCCAACTCCCCTGCAAAGCTGATGGTCTGATCACAAACCCTGATTTGCCCGAGTTCCCGGGAAAGACCGTTTTCCAGCCGGGTCAGCTTCTCCAGGTCGTGGGTCAGGCGATTGATGGTGGTCAGGATTCTGACCCGTTTTCCGGTAAAGTCCGGACTTAATTCAGGTATGGATTTAAGCTCTTCCAGTTGGGCATTAAGTTGATGGAAGGCTGAGATATGAGGCCGGGCTTTGTAATATCTCTGGTGACCATGAAGAGAGGATTCCAGATCCCTGATCCGTGCTTCAACATCCTGTTTGTCTTTTTGCAGTTTTTCAAGGCTGTTTCTGAGATTTCTCCACTCTTCGGGCCGGACTGAAAGCTCGCGAAGCTGCCTGTTCAAATCGGAAATCTTTTGAACTCCCTGCCAGATGGGCCGTGAAGAGGCCCGGGGCTTGAAAAGCTCATCAGCTTTCTTTCGCAGGTCCTCGAGAACCAGACGAAGACCGGTAATTCCCGAGGCCGCTGCAAACAGCGTTTCGCCCAGGTGACCGCCTCCCTTGAGGATTTGCTCGGCACCCTGGCGCAGGCTCTGGTGATCCAGGCCGAACATATTGGTGTACATGTCTCTGGTCAGGCCGGACATGAGCGAGTTCATCAGTCCCGGATCAACAGCCTGCCCATCCCCGTTAACAAGATCGTTTTTGTTTCGCTTAAATCTGGTCAGATCAAGAGATCTGCCGGAATCAACCTCGAGTACGGCCCTGACGGCCAGGTCTTTGTAACTGTGCACAAAGGCATCGGGAGACTTAAGCCCGAACCCGAAGAAAAAACAGTCCAGAGCCCGCATGGTGGTACTTTTGCCTGCCTCATTGCGCCCGAAAACAATATTCAGGCTGGCATTGCTCCGGGAAAAATCAAGGCTCTTGCCAGTAAAATGACCAAAGGCCTGAAGATCAAGATAGTTAATTTTCATAGTTAGCCTGGATGTTCACCCCCGGAGCCCGGATTCTTTGACAACAGGGGAATGAGTATCCCGCGCACCTCCTCCAGGACAGAGCCGCGCAGGGACGGATCCATGAGATCCGGCAGGTTGACCCCGGTTCCTGACAGTTTAGCGGCCAGGTCGTCAAGGTTGAAACCAAGCTCCTCAAAACTTTTGCTGTTTTTCTCAAGCTCATCAATAAACCTGGCCAGGTCTCCCTGGGGGGTCATGCTTTTTTTCAATTCTTCAAAATCTATGGCCGGAGAAGTGTTCAGGACGATCTTCTCCACCCAGATTTTTGCCCGTGAAATGTCTGCCCCAACCCGCCGGACCGATGCCCGGAAAGCTTCCTGGTCCCGCAGGAGTTCGACGTGAGCAGCGCCCGCGCCCTTAAGTACAATCCTCACCCCCATGGGTCTGCCCCCGGATTCCCTGGAAAAGGTCTCCTGAAGCGCCATAGCTATCCGGTCCACAACCTGGTGAAAGGTATCCAGCCCGTTGATGTCTACCTCCAGAGTCTTCCACCTGAATACATCCAGGATTATCCTTTCCATCCGCGCCGCCCGGCGGTTGTCCACATCAATCCGCACACAGCCTCTGGGGCCGGGCTCCCTGATATGCCTACCCTGAATGCAGCCGGAAAAAATCACGTACGGGTCTTCATGGACTATTTCATGCCTGTGGACATGACCCAGAGCCCAGTAATCATAACCCCTGGCCAGAAGATGCTTTAGTTCGCACGGGGCGTATCCCCTGTGTCCGGGCCTGCCGGAAAGTGATGTGTGCAGAAGACCGATATTGAAAAGTCCGGGTACGGGATCAGGATAGGAAGGGACCAGGTTGTCCAGAACTTCCGCGGAGCCGAAGCTCTGCCCATGGACGGCAACGCCCAAATCTTCAATACGCCAGGTTTGGGGGTGGGCTGAGCGAAAAGTCTTCACGTTGTCGGGCAGTTTCAGGGACCTGGTCATGGTGTTGCCTGCGTCGTGATTGCCCCGGATCAGGGCCACCCGTGTGCCGGCGTCTCTCAGCCTGTCCATTTGCAGGGAAAAATGCAGCAGGGTCTGAAAGTCTGGGCAATCAGCATCGTACAGATCCCCGGCGATCAGGAGCAAAGGGATATTGTTTTCCAGGATATAGTCAATCAGGTCTCCCAGGGCCCGTCGGCCTGCCTCCCTGATTTCGTCTACCGGGGCACCCTCGTATCGCCCCAGTCCTCGCAGGGGGCTGTCCAGGTGAAAGTCGGCTGCATGGATAAAGGTAAGCATAAACAGTTTGATAGCACCATCAGGTCAAAGGCTCAAGAATGAATTTGAAGAGATGATACAGGAACTTGGCGGAGCCCATGAAGACAAGGACCTGGTTTGCCTTGAACCTGTTTAATCGATGGAGTTGATCCTGCACTTCCCGAGATGTGAGAAAAGATGGAGAATCAGATCATTGCAGTTTGTGGAAAAGACAATACAGATACATCTGCTCCACTCCGCCTGGAGTGACGTGCAATTCCTTTTGATGGCGAATTAGTTCAAAATTCTGACCTATTACTTTAACCAACTCCTCCATGCCGTAGCGCTGAACAGGCAGGCCGCTGCACTTGGGCGGCGCTTCCGGGGCAAACACGGCAACAATCAGATAGCCCCCGGGCATAAGCGACGTATTAAGATTATCCAGATACTTTTTCTGCTCATCCTCCTGAGTCAGAAAGTGAAACACTGCCCGGTCATGCCAAAGCTCATAGCCTTGCACCGGCAGATCAGCACGTGTGACATCCCGGATCAGCCATGTCACCTGTTCAGCCTTTTCACCCAGGCGTTCCCGGGCCAGGGACAGGGCCTTTTCCGAAATATCCAGAACGCTTATTGAACTGCAGCCAGGTCACCTGTTCAGCCTTTTCACCCAGGCGTTCCCGGGCCAGGGACAGGGCCTTTTCCGAAATATCCAGAACGCTTATTGAACTGTAACCAAGCCTGAGCAGGTCATCTACCAGGAAAGACGCGCCGCCCCCGACATCGATAATCCAGACGTCCTTGTTCATTTCCAGACTTCTGATCCATTCCAGGGAAGTCTTTAAACTGGGAGTGTACCAGCCAAGTTTTTCAGGCGAATTATTGAGATAGACTTTTTCCCAGTGATTTTTGGGGTTCATGTTCAACACCTCCCATGCTCGTTCATCTTAAAAAAAACGGATCGGACCGGAGAAGGCGTAAAACCCTGCCAGGGTAAATCTTATTCAGCAGATATGATCAGGGGAATCCTGTGCAGCTTGGACGATTGCGTCGTGGTGTTTCCAAGGCTCCAACTGATCCCGGACGTTTGGAGCCCAAACAGGGAGGCAATGTCCGCAACAAGACCCTGAATATTGATTACGGGATGCCTGGCAAAAACGTGGGGAAGCCCGTAGGTCATATTGCAGGCCAGGCATTTACCCGGACGTTCAATAAGCTCAAAGAAGAAATAATATCTGTTGTCCCTGACCCCGTCAAAACCGAGGCGGATATCAAAGTGGCTGTCCTCTGATCCTCCATAAAAAGCGTCAAAAAAGTCATGGCTTCTTTCTTCCGGGAAAAGTGTTTCCAGCTCTTTTTGAGTCAGGCCTTGTCCGGCTTTAGTATCATCCATTCATCTGGTCCTTTGAAGTTTTTAGTGTTTTAAAGTTTTAAAGGTTAAGAGTGTTAAGGATTGTAAGCGCTACCACATCTTGTGCTCTTCAGCAAAGCCTGCATCATGGTTGATTTTCGCCATTGCTGCTTGTTTGACCGGCCATGGTGAAGGTTGCCCTTAAGACATGGTGAAAGCTACTAAAATTTTAGTTTTAATTACAGCGTCCCTGTCCTTCAGGGTCCGGCAACCGAGAACATGATGAATATGATCTTTTTCCCTTTGCCATCAACCTATATCCCTTAACAGGACATTATTAGGGCTGGAGTCAATGGCCTTCTCAAAATCCACCATTGCCCCGGATATCTTTTCCCAGGCCTTACCGCCGGATACAGGTATGTCCGAACTTCCCCTTTTTTGCAACTCTTTAAGCACGTAGCCTATGGTCATGATATTCACATCCCTGCCCGGATGATAGCCTGTCTGTTCATCCTCTGATCCGGATATTCTGGCGATCAGCCCGGCCCGCGTCAACTCGTGAAGCACCTCCTGGACCAGGCGAAGAGGAAGCTCAAGGTTCTCCTGGATCTGCTCGGATGAAGTTCCCTGTCCGTTGACGAGAAATCTTTTAATGATCAGGTGCATCACCAACAGGGCAACCTGATGTTTATATCTGGAGCTGATATCTTCAATTTCCCTGGCAAAAATATAGCGTTTTACGTTTTCATAGGCAAATGAGAGTTCCGCGCCAAACAGAACGATCATCCAGCTGAGCTGCACCCAGATGAGAAACATGGGCAGAGCCGCGAAGCTTCCGTATACAGCGTTATATTTAACCGCTCCCACCTGAAGAACAATATAAGCCCATTGCATCACCTGAAACATGGATCCGGAGATAATTCCGGCAATAAGCGCCGGCTTCAGCCTTACCTTGGTATTGGGCATGGCCATGAACAGAAAGGTAAACAGAAACCAGATGAGAATATATGGAAGAATCCGGGCAACAAGTTCAATCAATTGGCCCATCAGACCCAGCCACCTGATTTCCGCCAGTTCGTGGAGCTCTGTGGAGATAAACACGGTCATGCTTCCGGACATAACCACAAGGATTGGGGCGATGATCATGATTGAAATGTACTCGGTTATTTTCCTGATCCAGCTGCGGCCCTTTTCTATCCCCCAGACAGCATTGAATGAACGCTCGATATGATTCAGCACTTTTATCACGGACCAGAAAAGAAAAACAAATCCGATACCGGCTATGAGTCCCCCCCTGGTTTCCTCCAGAAGGGAATAGGAAAATTTAACCACCTGTTCCAGTATATCTTCGTGGGCACCCAGATAAAATTGAAGCTGTCTGTCCAGGGCGTCTTCAATGCCGAAGCCCTTGGCCATGCCAAAGGCCATGGCCATAACCGGAACAATGGACAAAAGGGTGTAATAAGTCAGGGCCGAGGCCCTGCGCATGCCGTCCTCCTTGTTAAATCCCCTGGCGGCCACCAGAAACACCCGGAGAGTATGTACAAAAAAGGCCTTAAGCTTTGGAAGGCTGCTTGTATCCATACGCCAGATGCTTGACTGCACGAAATCGGTGACTTTTTTGAACATGTCTTTACTCCCTGATCTCACGCCAGGCCTTAAGTAACGGAAAGTATAGCCCGGCCCGTACAATCCTTTGATCCTTCATTTTAAAAATGCGCATATATTTTCGCAGCTGTCCCTGGTACCTTTCCATTTCACTGTCCAGAAAAACCTCAAGACCTCCTCCCTCATGGACGCTGGTCTTATAATCTATTATCCACCTGGTTTCATGTTCGTCAATAAAAGTCCTGTCCATGACCACCCGGATGACTTCCCCGTCCGCCAGCGCGCTGAGGCAGTATTCGCATCCGGCCTCCCTGTGCCTGGAGAGTATCCATCTTCCCTTAGGGTCGGACAGGGTGTTCTTGACAGCCAGNATTACCTTTGCGCAGGCAAAATCAAGCTCAGCCCTGCTTACACCGAGCCTCTGCAGGCTTGATCTTATCCCGGGAGCCAGGCTGTCAACTTTTGCATCGTCCCATTTATCCGGCCCCTGGTCCGCAATTCTGGCAAGAAAATTATGCACGCTGACCCCGATATGCCTGATGGCGTCCCCTGCCCAGTGATAAGTTACAGACGGATCACCAATTT
>SL_3KL_010_SEDDRAFT_10004166_pt1 | contig 13073 bp, 9 predicted proteins | sample SodLakKL_010_SED_2_FD_10381 | JGI IMG/M metagenome (IMG submission 10381)
CCCGCCGACGTCGAGCGCTACGCGATCGGCGCCGTCCTGAGCGGCGGGGGTGGCTACCCACCCGGCGACAACACCGTCGCCGGCTGGACCGCGATGGTGCGGGGGTACCAGGAGGCCGCGCTCGCTACGCGCCTGGGCATCCCGTTGCTCTACGGCGTCGACGCCGTGCACGGGCACGCCAACCTGGTAGGTGCGGTGGTCTTCCCGCACAACGTCGGCCTCGGCGCGGCGGACGATCCGGACCTGGTGGAGGCGATCTCGCGTGCCACCGCCCTCGAGATGCTCGCCACCGGCATCCACTGGAACTACGCGCCGGTCCTGGCGGTGCCGCGCGACATCCGCTGGGGGCGCACGTATGAAGGCTACGGGGAGGACCCGGACCTGGTCACGCGCCTGGCGCTCGCCGCAATGCGCGGCCTCCAGGGCGACGACCTGGCGGCGCCCGACACGGTGCTCGCCACGCCCAAGCACTTCGTGGGCGACGGCGGCACCGCCTTCAACACCTCGCCGATGTCCGGTGGCCTGCTCGACCGGGGCGACACCCAGGTCGACGAGGCCACGCTGCGTCGCGTGCACCTGGCACCGTACCTGGACGCCGTGGCGAACGGCGCCCGCAGCGTGATGGTGTCGTTCTCCAGCTGGCAGGGGGTGCCGATGCATGGGCACGCCTACCTGCTCCGTGACGTGTTGCGTGGCGAGCTCGGCTTCGATGGCTTCGTCGTCTCGGACTGGGCGGGCGTCGACGACGTCGCGCGGGACTACGACCGGGCGGTGGCCCTCTCGATCGCCGCCGGCGTCGACATGAACATGGTCCCGTACGACCACCGCCGCTTCATCGCGGCCACGCTGCGTGCCGTGGAGCGCGGCGACGTCACGCTGGAGCGCATCGACGAGGCGGTGGCCAACATCCTGCGCGTCAAGTTCGAGCTCGGCCTGTTCGAACGGCCGTTCGGTGACGATGCGCTGCAGGCCTTGGTCGGGTCGGACGAGCACCGCGCGCTGGCGCGCGAGGCCGTCGCGAAGACGCTGGTCGTCCTCAAGAACGACGCCGCTGCGCTGCCGCTGAGCGCCGATGCCGCGCAGACCGTGCTCGTCGTCGGCTCCGCCGCGGACAGCATCGGCATGCAGTCCGGCGGCTGGACCATCGAGTGGCAAGGCTCGACCGCGTCGCTGACGCCGGGCACCACCATCCTCGAGGGTCTCCGGGCCGGCTTCGGCCCCGCTACCACGCTGCACTTCGATGCCCGAGGCCGGTTCGAGGGGGCCGACGCGGCACCGGAGCGCGCCGAGCTCGGCATCGCCGTCGTCGGCGAGGTGCCCTACGCCGAGTGGTTCGGAGACGACGCCACGCTGGAGCTCTCCCTCGCCGACGCGATCGCGGTCGAGCGGTTGCGCGCTCGGGTCGACACGCTGGTCGTGGTGCTGGTGTCCGGCCGCCCGCTCGTGATCGAACACGAGCTGCAGCTGGCCGACGCCTTCGTCGCCGCCTGGCTGCCCGGTTCCGAAGGCGACGGCGTCGCCGACGTCTTGTTCGGGGAGCGCGAGGCCGTCGGCACCCTCCCGTACACGTGGCCGCGCAGCGTCGCGCAGCTGCCCTTCGATCTGGACGCGTTGCCGACCGACGGTTGCGACGCGCCCTTGTTCCCGCGCGGGTACGGCCTGCGCTACGGCGAGGCCACGGACGTGTCGCCGTGGCTCACGCTCGCTGCCCATTGCGCTGCCGAGCACCCCTCACGCACCACCATTGGAAGGAGCCACCCATGACCAGACGCTTCCCGACCTTACTGGCACTCCTCGTGACCATCGCCCTGACCGGCCTCGTCGCGTTGGCGATGGCCCAGGACGAGCCCGCACTGCGGCTCGCAGACCTCAGCGACGGTGTGCCCAGCGGCACCGACGCCTTCGGCAACGGCATCGGCTTCGTGACCTGGCAAGACGGCGGCGGCGCGTTGGCGCTCTCGGCCGTCACGGTCGAACCCGGCGACGCGTTGGCGCTGCCCGACCAGGAGGAGACCGAGCACGTGCTGCAGATCGACCACCGCATCGCGTCGTGGGGCGGCTTCACGCAGGCCTTCGCCGACGCGGCCATGACCAGTTGGACCGGCCGCGACCTGTCCCCCTACGTGGGCCTGCGCTTCTGGTACAAGGGTCCGGGTAGCGGCGACACCGTCCAGGTCGACCTGTTCGACAACCGCAACCCGAACGCGACGGGCGACAGCGCCGAGCGCTGGTTCCATCGCTTCCGTGACGACACCAGCGAGTGGCGGCTGGTCGAGATCCCGTTCTCCTCGTTCGCGCGGCGCATGGACTTCCAGCCCAGCGGAGCGCCGAACGATGGACTCGGACTCGACGAGGCGTCGGGTTGGGCGATCGGCTTCCCGCCAGGCGAGGGGACGACCTACGTGGCGCGCGTCGAGGCCTACGGCTCGTCCGGGGTGGTGGCGGCCGACGTGGTGACCATCGAGTTCGCCGACGCGCTCGTGCGCGTCGACGAGGGCGAGCGCGTCGCGTTGCGCGTCATGCTCTCGGAGCCCAGCGAGGAGGCGGTGTCGGTCCGCGTGTTCGTGCGCGGCGACGATGCGACACCCTTCCGGGACTTCGTCCCCGTCAACGAGCTCGTCGTGTTCCCGCCGGGTGAGGTCGAGGCCTTCGTCAACGTCCAGGCGCTCCGGAACAGCCGCCACACCGGCGATCAGCGCGCGCAGGCGCTGCTCGACACGCCGCGTGGCGCGGCGCTCGGTTTCCAGCGGCGCTCGGTGGTGCTCGTGGTCGACGCCGACCCGTTCGACCCCGACCTCGTCGAAGACTTCGGCGACGGGCCGGGCCCGTTCGAGGCCGGCCCGGGCACGAGCGTGCAGACCCCGGAGTTGCTCGCCGACGGCGACAGCGCGCGACCCGGCCAGGACCGGTTCGAGCGGGTCTTGGCACTCGACTGGGAGGACGTGGGCCTGGTGCAGGCGCGCTTCGGCCAAGGCGTCGACGTCAGCCACGCCGACGGTCTCGAGTTCTGGTACCACGGCGACGGCAGCGGCCGCACCGTGCACGTGCGAGTGCTCGACGGTAGCGACCCGACACGTCCGTGGGAACTCTCGTGGTCGGACGAGTTCGAGGGCCCCGCAGGCACGCCGCCGGATCCGAGCGTGTGGACGCCCGAGATCGGCGACGGGACCGCCAACGGCATCCCCGGCTGGGGCAACGCCGAGCGCCAGACCTACACCGCCGACCCTGCCAACCTCGCGCTCGACGGCGACGGTCACCTCGTGATCCGCGNGCTCGAGACCCACGGCGACGCGCCGCCCTGCTACTACGGCGAGCCGTGTGAGTACACGTCGGCCCGGATCATCACGCAGGGGGCGCTCGAGGTGCACTACGGCCGCATCGAGGCCCGCATCAAGATCCCGTACGGGCAGGGCCTGTGGCCGGCCTTCTGGACGCTCGGCAACGACATCGGTGATGTTGGCTGGCCCGAGTCGGGCGAGATCGACATCATGGAGAACATCGGTCGTGAGCCGTCGACCGTCCATGGCACCGTCCACGGTCCCGGGTACTCGGGTGGCTCCGGCGTGGGCCGCGGCTTCTCGCTGCCGGATGGCGAACGTTTCGCTGACGACTTCCACGTCTTCACCCTCGACTGGTGGCCCGACGCGCTCACCTGGTCGGTGGACGGCGTGCCGTTCTCGACCGTCACCCCGGCCGACGTGCCGAGCGGTGCGCGCTGGGTGTTCGACCACCCGCACTTCCTGATCCTGAACGTGGCGGTCGGCGGGCATTGGCCCGGGTACCCCGACGACACCACGACGTTCCCGCAGGAGATGGTCATCGACTACGTGCGCGTCTTCGAGGCGCCGGACACGGCGGCGCGCTTCGAGGCCTCGTTCCAGGACGAGGTCGAGGGCTGGACGCTCGTTCGGCTCCCGTTCGACGCGTTCGAGCGCGGCGCTGAGCAACCCGAGGGGGCACCGGACGAGGGCTTCACGCGACACGAGGTCCGTGGCCTCGACCTGACGATCGACGGCGGGGCAGGCGCGGCGATGCTCGACCAGGTCCGCTGGTACGTCGGCGAGTAGCCGGCCCGAGCCAGGTTCTTCGACGAGCGGCGCCGCATCCACGCGGCGCCGCTTCAGGGCCGCAGCATGTAGATGATGCGACCGGCGCGCGTGGCGCTGACGCTCAGGCGCGCCTCGCCGCGGCGCAAGACGATCATGGTGGCGCCCCGTTCCGTGAGCTCCCAGCCTGGTCGAGTGTCGGGGTCGTCGTAGAAGCCGAGGGCCTCGCCGCTCGACACGTCGCCGGCGAACACCCACACGGGTGCGCGTCCCTGGCCGGCCGTGATGCCCACGACGTGCCGGATCTCTGGCAGAGGCGCCACGTCATGCGTCTCGAGACGTTTCACGGCGCCAGTCTGCTGGAAGAGCACGAACACCACGGCGGGGATGAGCATCACGATCGTCACGAGGAAGGCCGTCTGGGCCTTCCAGGTCCACCCGATGTCGGGGAGGCGGAACCCGAGGTGGTAGCTCACCGCCGCGAAGACGATGAATGCGACGAGGAGACCGACGAGTGTGGGGTCCATGCGCGTCTTCCCTCGAGCGTGCCGTGAGATGAGCCGTCACCGACGCTCGCGTCGCCCTGGTCGGACGGCTCGATGGCGCCTTCAGGGGCGCGTTCGGTGCGCTGGCCACGTGACGGCGACGGTGCCTACGCCGTGCCGGACAGCGCCACGCGTTCGCTCGTCGCCGCATCGAACACGTGCACCTTCGCCGCTTCGAGGCCGATCCAGACCTCGGTGCCGGGATCGAACAAGGCGTCGGTCCGCGGGTGCTCCAACGTCACGAAGCGCTCTTCGCTCGCGTCGAGTGGGCGGACCTGGACGAGGCTCGTGTAGCCCATGGGCAGTTCGGAGATGACAGCGCAGTGCAGCGCGCCTGGTCTCGCGGTGCGATGCAGGACGAGTTCTTCGGGTCGGGCTGCGACCACGATGTCGAGCGTCGCGTCGTCTCCCGTCGCGCGCGTCACCGGCATCGTGAAGCCGTCGCCGCGCACCTCTCCGGCCGTGAGCGTGGCCGTGAAGGTGTTGATGGTCGACTGACCCATGAACGAAGCGACGAACATGTTGGCGGGGCGCATGAACACGTCGTCGGGGCTGCCGACCTGCTGGACGAGGCCCTTGCTCATCACCGCCATTCGACGTGACAACGTCAGCGCTTCGAGCTGGTCGTGCGTGACGTAGATGACGGTCCGGCCGGTGTCGGCGTGCAGTCGCTTCAGCTCGAGCCGCATGTCGATGCGGAGCTTGGCGTCGAGGTTCGAGAGCGGCTCGTCCATCATCAGCACGCTGGCGTGGGTCACGAGCTCACGTGCCAAGGCGATGCGCTGCTGCTGGCCGCCGCTGAGTTCGTTCGGGTAGCGCTTCTCGAGGCCGTCGATCTGCAACTGCTCGATCACGTCGGCAAGGCGCGTCCGCTGCTCCGCTTCCGGGATACGACGGACCTGCAGGCCGAAGCGGATGTTGTCCTCGACCGTCATGTGGGGCCACAGCGCGTAGTTCTGGAAGACCATGCCGAGCTTCCTGTTCGGCGCCGGCACGAACGTGCCGTCGTCGGCGTCGCATACGATCTGGTCGCCGATCCAGATACGGCCCTCGTCGGGCCGCTCGAGGCCCGCGATGAGCCGCATGGTCGTCGTCTTGCCGCAGCCGCTCGGTCCGAGCAGGCTGAAGAAGTCGCCGTCCTCGATCTCGAGCGACAGGCGGTCGACCGCCACCTCGTCGCCGAAGCGCTTCGTCACGCCCTCCAACACCACACGACTCATGACTGGGAGCCTCCGAATCCTGAGAGCGGGTTCGTCTTCGTGAGCCACTGTGCGAGCCAGGTGCAGCCGAGCACGATCACGACGATGACGACCCCGATGGCGTCGGCGAACTGCCGGCGCCCGAGTTCCACGTAGCCGAAGGTCAACACGGTGAGCACCATCGTCTGCGGCGTCACCAGCAGCACCACCAGGCTGAGGTCCTTGACGGTCGAGACGAACGACAGGATGAAGCCCGCCAGGAAGCCGCGCCGCGTGAGCGGGAGCAGGATGCGCCTCAGGCGCGTCAACAGGCCGGCGCCGTGCACCTCGCCCGCCTCTTCGAGCGAGCGCCCGACCTGCATCATGGCCGAGATACCGGTGCGACTGGCGAACGGCAGGCGGGTTNACGACCGCCGCGAGGATGATGATCCAGATCGTGCCGTAGAGGGCGGGCAGCGGACCGACCGGGCGCGCGAACATCGTCAAGTAGATGGCGCCGAAGGCGATGCCGGGAATGACGTAGGGGAGGAACGACATCTGCTCGACGACGCGCGCGAGCCAGGTGCCGCGCGCCTTGCTGACCACGTACCCCGTGAGCACGCCGATCAGCGCGGTGGACACCGCCACGGCGAGGCCGATCCTGAGGCTGTTCCAGGCCGCGCGCTGCACACGCGAATCGATGAGGATGCCGTCGATACCGTCGACGCGACCCGTCCAGTAGGCGAAGGTCAGGTTCTGGACGGTGAAGTTGCCGAGGTTCATCTGGAGGCTCTGCCACACGAGCAGCCCGATCGGCAAGAACGCCGCGGCGCCCACGAAGAGGAGCACTGCCGCCCCGACCGGCCAACGCCAGCGTCCCAGGCGAATCGTTCGATGCGTACTGCCTTTGCCAGTCATCGTCGTGAACTGCTTGCGGCGACCCAACAGCATGCTGTTCATGGAGATCGCCAACCCTGCCATGACGATGAGGACGAGCGTGAGCGCGAAGGCGTCGGCGAAGCGGCCCAGGCCGGCCGACTGATACAGCTGTGTGGAGAGGACGTAGAAGCGCACCGGGATACCGAGGAACGCGGGCGCGCCGAACGTGCCGATGCCCTGCGCGAACGTGAGGATGAACGCCGATCCGAGCGCGGGGAGGATGAGCGGCAGCGTGATGCGGCGCAGGATGTGCCGGCCGCTGGCGCCGTGCATCGCAGCGGACTCCTCGAGTCGACCGTCGATGGTGGCGAGCGCCGAGGCGGTGAGCAAGAACGTGAACGCGAAATAGTTGACCGCCAAGACGAAGATGATCGGTACCGCTCCGTACGCCAACCAGTCAGGTGGCGTGACGCCGAGGCTGGACTGCAAGACGCCGGGCGCGCCGATACCGACGCGGTCGTTGCCGAACATGGTGATCCACGCCAGGGCGATCGTCCACGACGGGACGATGTACGGGATGAGCGCGGAGACTCCGATGAAGCGCTTGAAGGGGAGATCGGTCTTGACGAGGAGCCAGGCCAGCACGACGCCGATTGACATCGCGAGCGCCGTGTATCCCGCGCTGACGATCAGGGTGTTGACGAGCGGCTCGTAGAAGATGCGTTGTGCTAGGTCGCCGCTGAGCGTGCGGTCCCAGTAGTAGAGCGTCCAGTCGCCGACCTCGCCGCCGGCGCGCCTCGTGTCGCCCTCCTGGATGCGCAACGTGGAGAGTACGATCTGGCTGACGGGGATGAGGATCAAGTAGCCGAAGACGATCAGGAAGAACGCGCCCATCCACTGGTGGGGTGTCGTGAAGAACTGCTTGAAGCGGTTCCACACAAGGCGACCTCGACGCTTGCCACTCGTGGGTGTGTTCCGTTGGTCGGGGGTCACGCCGTGGGCCTCCTCGTCATCGCCACGGAGTGCGCCTGCCGGGTCCGGTGATGGGCCGCGGCAGGCGCGCGCACGTCGTCGTCAGTTCAGGGTGTCGGTGCGACCCTCACTCACCGGTACAGGAGGAAGAAGTCGATGAGATCGTCGGAGAGTTCGATCATCTCTTCGACCGTCGGTTCCCAGACCACGGCGAAGTCCGACATCCGCAGATCGAAGCCACCGGTGGGCTCGACCAGCGGGCTGACCGGGAAGTCCGCCGACCACCAGGGCTCGCCGCCCTCTTGCGACATCATCCAGTCGAGCAGCAGCTTGGCCTGGTTCGGGCTCTCGGTGTAGCTTCCGATGCCGATCCACTGGAAGGTGCGCACGACGGGGTTGGTCGTGACGTCGAGGTCGTAGTCGTACGTCCCGTCTTCGACGAGGCGGAACAGCGACTGCGTGCCCATGCCGGCGAAGTTGCCCTCGGCCACGCTGACGGCCTCGGCAACGTCGCGTTGCGAGCTGACGATGCGCAGGTCGTTGTCGAGGAGGCGTTTGATGAACTCGTAACCGGCGTTGTCGGTGGTCAGCGTGATCGGCTCGCCGAAGAAGTCCTCGTAGAGCTCCTCCATCTGATCGGCGTTCGACACCAGCGCCGTGAAGTACATCAAGATGGTGCTCGACCCGAGCGGATCGGTCGTCGCCACGCGGTTGCGCCACGGCTCCGTCGTCAGCTCCCAGATGTTGCTGTACGGCGTGACGCCGCGCTCGCCGTCGGTGCTGTAGTACCACGTGCCGACGCTGTACCGGTGGCGCAGCAGCGGCTCGGTCTCGATCGGGTCCATCACTGCTTCGAGTTCGCGCGGCACGAACCGCGTGACCGCGTTACGCGTGAGCAACGCCTCTTGGAACAGCGCCGGGTTGCCGACCATGATGAGGCCAGCGTTGCGCAAGCCAGCGTCCCACTCGCGTCGAACGCGCTCGATCAGGTCGTTGGTCCCGAGGTTGATCGCCTCGGCCTGGAGGTCGTAGCGCTCGTTGAAACGGTCCGTGGCGCCCAGGGCGCGGCTCGTCGCGACGTAGAAGGTCAGCGGTGGCTCTTGCCGGGCGGCCTCCAGGATGGCGTCCCAGTCGTCGACGTCGGGCTGATACGGACCGAGTTGCGCGGACTGCAGCCAGGCGTCGTACTCGGCGTCGGTCTGAGCGAAGGCCCAGCCCCCAGCAACGATCGCCACGGCGCACAGCGCCGCGGCGATGCCTCGCAGATTCATCTGTCTCATGTCGGTTCCTTTCTCGAACGCCACATGGCGTCCGACGCAGCGCGTCGGTTGCGGGCGTAATCCTGTCATGGCAATGTCAGCGCTGCCTGCAGGTTAGCACAGCGCGCATTGGCCCCGATTCGAGGGGCGTGTGGTGCTCCACACGAAGTGCCCTGGACCGAGCCGTTCCTGCGGTGTATGACTCTGAGGACCGCGTTCGAGGAGGGGTCATGAGGGACGTCACAGAAGCCGTGCCACTCCAAGTCCACCAGCCGGAGATCGATCCGACCCGCGTGACGTTGCGCGAGATCACCGAGGACACGGTCGTGTCGATCGTCAAGCTCTCGGTCGCGGAGCATCAGAAGGGGTTCGTCGCCACGAACGCCGTGTCGCTGGCCCAGGCGCTCTTCTCGAAGGAGGCGTGGTACCGGGCGATCTACGTGGGCGACGAGCCGGCCGGCTTCGTGATGCTGTACGACGAGTCGCTTCGGTCATCTCCTCCGGCGACGCCGAGCGTAGGCGTCTGGCGCTTCATGATCGACGAGCGCTTCCAGGGGCGGGGTGTCGGTCGTGCCGCGCTGCTGCAGGTGATCGAACACGTGCGCGCCAAGGAGGTGTTCACGACGCTCGAGCTGTCGTACGTGCCGGCCGAGGGGAACCCCGAGCCCTTCTACCGGGCGCTCGGCTTCCGCCACACGGGTCGGATGGACGGCGACGAGGTGGTGTTGGCCCTCGACCTCGCTGGCTCGGCGTGACGCTCGTGCGCGACGCGCTGCGCCAGACCGATCACCGACCGTGGCCGCTGCCGCCGGGTCCGTAGACGTGGCAGCACACGTGGCGTGACCTCGCGTTCTGGCACGGGCGGGCCGGCTGGGCTGCCCGTGGCTCAGAGCGCCGTTTTCACGTGCGCGACGAGCTGGTCGAGCGCCATGCCCCAGCCGTCCAGGAAGCCCATGTCCTCGTGTCGCTTGCGGCCCTCGGCGTCGCGGTGGATCGCCGTGGCGACGTAGCGCGTCCCTCCACCGCTGTCGCGCAGCTCGATCCTGGCGGTGAAGAACGGCTCCGGAGCCGGACGGTAGCCCGGAAGCAGCGCGTCGGTCCACACGAGGCGCTCGTTCGGTACCACCTCGAGCACGCAGCCGTCGCCGGGGTACTCCTGGCCGTCCGGTGAGCGCATCACCGTTCGGAACACGCCGCCTGGGCGTAGGTCGATCACGCACTCGCTGACCGACCACGGCTTCGGCGCGAACCACTGTTTGACGTGCTCGGGCGTCGTCCAGGCCTTCCAGACGAGCGCCCGAGGGACGTCGATGTCGCGTTCGAGGACGAGGTCGAGAGCGGGGTCGTGGGTGAAGCGGTCGGTGGTCATGAGGCGTCCTCCTCGAGGGTGGAGACGTAGGCGTCGAAGCGGTCGAGCCTGCGTTCCCAGAGCGTGCGTTGGCGCGCGAGCCAGTCCTCGGCGCCCTTGAGGTGGTCGGGGACGAGTCGGTAGGTGCGGACGCGGCCCGACTTGCGCGAGGCCACGAGCCCTGCCGCCTCCAGCGAGCGGAGGTGTTGCACGAACGACGGCAAGGCCATGTCGAACGGCCGCGCGAGCTCCGTCACCGACGCGGGCCCGTCCCCGAGGCGCTCGACGACCGCGCGCCTGGTCGGGTCGGCGAGCGCCTTGAAGACGTCGGTTCGGACATCGGGTGACGGCGCCATGCGGGCATCCTACGAGGGCACGAATACTTAGGTCAATACCTAAGTAACATGCATCGCATCCCGGTCCGACCTCGAGCGGCTGCGACGATCTGCTACGCTTCGGGCCTCATACAACGGAGGTGGGCATGGCGAAGCTGCTCGTACACGTCACCTGCGGACCCGACGATCCGACCCGAGCCGCGCTGGCGTTCCTCGTCGGCCGAACCGCGCTCGAGGAGGGCCACGACGTCGCCTTCTTCCTGGCCGGCGATGCCGTCCAGCTGCTGCGCGCCGCGACGATCGACGCGTTGGTCGGCATCGGCACCGGCCGCCTGCGTGAGCACGTCGATGCCCTCGTGGCCGGCGGCGTGCGCTTCCACCTCTCGGGCATGTCGGCCAAGGCCCGCGGCGTGATCGAGGCGGACATCGCACACGTCCCTGCCGAGTTCGCGCTGCCGGGCGTGTTGGTGCGGCTCACCTTCGAGCACGACCGTGTGCTCACGTACTGACAGGAACGTGAGGGCCCTCATGGACGACGTCACCGCACGCGCAGTCGAGGCAGCGCCTCCTGCCACGCTCCTCGCCGTTCCCGCGTGCCTGCTCGCCGTGGCCGTGCTCGCCCTGGCAGGTGCCGCCTCCGCCGAGACGTGGAGCTGGTTCGCCGAACCGTTCTCGGTCGACGTGCACATGTCCCATCCGGACACCGGAGCCATGGCGGGGACGATCGTGGTCGACGCCCACGCCGTGCGCACCGAGTGGCGCATCGCCGGCACGGAGCAGGTCACAGTCGCGATGCCGGACGGCGACTCGGTGCGCATGTGGGCGCTCCTCCCCGACGGCAGCACGCAGAGCTTCACGCTGACGGGTCCGGACACGCACGAGCTGCTCGTGCACGGCTACATCGCGGCCGTCACCGAGCCCGAGGACCCGCGCCACCCCTGCACCCGCTCGCCCGAAACGCACCGCTGCACCTTCGAAGCCGACGAGACGGTCGACGGCAGCGTGCTGGAGCGCTGGCGGATCGAGGTCGACGGCCGCGACGGCGGCGCCCACGGGCGGTGGTTCTGGTTCGACCGCGGGGCGGGTCTCGTGGTCAAGGGTCTCGACGACGCGGGCACCGAGCTCACGTACTCGGGTCATCGGCGTGGTCCCGTCGACCAGAGCGCGTTCGAGGTGCCGTAGGCGTTCCTCCGTGCACCAACGAAGCGGTCGCCAGCAGCGCCGCCGCGAACACGGTCGGCTCCATGAGCGTCACGTCCCAGGTGTTGAGGAGCGCGAGCGCGACCAACATCGGTGCGAGCCGTGCCCATGCCGTGGCGCTCAGAAGCGACAGCACGCCAATGGCCAAGACGGCGATGCCCGCGGCACCGACCACGCCGTGGACGGCGAGCCACTGCAGGATCAGGTGGTGCGCGTAGGTGACCGGCCGAGACATGGTGCGGCCCGTGCGTTCGAGGAAGGTGTCGGGAGCGGCGGACAGACCGACGCCGAACCAGCGGTGGTCCATGAAGATCTCGGCGCCAGCGCGCCAGGGCGGCAGGCGGTTCTCCGGCAGCAGCGTGACGCGCCGCAGATCGAAGCGGTTGACCATGGTCTGGGGCACCCAGGCGGGTCGGGTGTCGAGGAACGGCGTCACCTCGGTCCCGCGTTCGTACTGCGCGCCGAACACCTCGACGTCGACGCTGCCGCCACGAGCAGGTGCTCGCAGGTGGATCTGGCGCTGGGCATGGTCGTCGCCGAAACCGACCGGCGTGACGCAGCGGCTCCACTCGGGGCCAACGTCGCACGTCACGCTGGCGAGATGCGAGGTGAGCACGAAGCGTTGCGGTGTGTCGGAGCGCAGGTAGATCGAGGCGACGTATGGGACGCCGTCCTCGGAGCGACCGATGCTCTGGTGCGCCAGGTGCGTCCGGTTCGGGAGCGCGGTCGCGACCAGCCGCTGCGCGCTGGTGCCGGGGAACGGTCCGGGCGCACCCTCGTCGCTCACGGTGACGCTCGCGGCGAGATCATGACGCCACGCGGGGTCGTTGAAGTCGCTGGGGGCAGCGAGCAGGTTCGGCGTCAACTCCACCACGCCGCGTTGCCAGGCGAACGCCGCTGCGGCGAGGATGGCCACGGCGACGACCGGCGCCCACGCGACTCGCGAGCGTCGGCGGACTGCCTGCACCACCAACCACACCGTGCCCGCCGCCAGCAGTGCGCCGCCCGCGGTCCGCGAGCCGGTGTGCAGCACCGCCAACGCCACGGCCGGCCAGCCCCACCACACCCACCGCCGCCGTGGCGCCAGCGCGGCCCAGGCAGCGAAGGCGGTCACCAGGGCCGCCGCCAACACGTTCGGGTTGCCGGTGAAGATCTGCACCCTGGCGTCGTCGGTCACGTCGGACCACCCCGCGAGGAGGGTCGCGCCGGTCAGGACGGCCGCGTACACGCCGGCCGCGGCCGCCGCGACGCGACGGAGCGCCGGCCAACGCAGGCACCACACCGCCGCGACGACGCCGGCCACGACGCCGC